>Ga0056128_1002899_pt1 | contig 20665 bp, 13 predicted proteins | sample WorMetLIZISLAND2_FD_71113 | JGI IMG/M metagenome (GOLD analysis project Ga0056128, IMG submission 71113) | Marine gutless worms symbiont microbial communities from Max Planck institute for Marine Microbiology, Germany - Olavius geniculatus... ... | reverse complement strand
CGGTCACGTGACCGCTGGACTCACCATGTGTGGTTTCTTAAAGTTGGTTTGTTTCAACCATTATCGTGCACAGTTATGGAGATACTGAACCTCAAACATTTTAGGGTCAGAACCTTAACCTTTTGGGGTCACGTGACGTCATCGGTCAGGGGGTCACTGGATCCGCCAACCTCAAATACCTTAATGCAAAAAAAAACAGGAAGTGGATCGGATAATCGGTTGCGGAGATACGGCCGTTTGAAATTTTACTGCAGGTGAAAGTGGTCATCAGTCGGTCTTCAATATTCGTTATACTGTTAATAGCGCAGCGTGCGAGAATAACTGGAGTCCCATCCGATCATTAGTGATCTTCACCTTCTGTGATCATAGTTTGGATCGTTCTTATGAGATACCAGCGTGCTGAGCGTGTGACGGACGAAGGGTCGGACGGGCGATAGCCAGAGAACTCTTATACCCTGTTTACACGATCAAGTAAACATCGAGCAAACATAGAGCAAACATCGAGCCAGCTCGTCGAGCCGGTTTGATCGTGTAAACGGGGTATTACAGGACTCGATCAAGTCTCCGAAGCAAGGTGCGACGACGCGCGCTGTAAAAAGTACTCTGTGTTGACTGCCTATGTTATTGCTGTTGCTACTGTGATTTGCGTAGTGATTAAACTGAGTGGAGACGAGCTGGTGGCTATGACGACGTAAGCGTGGCAAAACAGCATGGAGAGAGCGACAACAACTGACGACGAAAACCGCGACTCGTAGCTTCATTGCGATGCCGCGGACCAGTATACCACTGGTTGCACCACTGGCGGTAGTGACTCGTCAATGAGTTGGATGCGGCTTCAGTTCGACAGCAGCTCTTAGGCCCGCCGGTGTCACATTAAAATGTCTCCCCATAAAGAATCCGTCCGGAGAGAGATAATCACGGATTTAACATGTCTATCAAAATATCGCCGGCCTCATAGAAATCTCCCCATTATAAAATAGCCCCAGAAAATTCTCCCCAGACCGACAATTTTCTGGTAAAAATCCGTCCCGCCCGGGCCGCCGCCGGGCGGGCGGATTTTTAACGGAAAATTGTCGGTCTGGGGAGAATTTTCTGGGGCTATCGTCGGCCGGGGGAAACTTTTCTGTGGGACGATCCTATAATGGGACATCGGCAGGTGTCGGTAGTCTAATTGAAAACGCTACCAGCACGAATGACATCGTAAAAACGGTCGTTCCTCGTGCCTGATGACGTCAATACAACGTGAGCCGCGTACACACACGACATACATTCACCTCGTTTACAGTTGGCGAATGCTGCTTGGAAACAAACAGCACATTTCCGTACAAATTCTACACTATAGCTGCTGACAACAGCCAATGAATACGTTATGAGTGGAGTGACATATATCACAGTCGTAGAACCACTGCTAACGCAAGTGACGTCTAAAATTTTACTTCGATCGTTTCCTGATACCCCGTTTACACGATCCAGCAAACGTCCAGCAAACTTCTAGCAAACTTTCAGCAAATTTATTCAAAATACACGTGCTAATTGCTTGACGTTTAGTGGAAATTTGCTGGACGTTTGCTGGATCGTGTAAACGGTGTATAAACCACGAAGCGAGTTGCTACCGATTGCACCAATCTGATACTAAGTTTTTGTATTTTTTGCATAGCAATCACCCAAATTAAACTACTTTACAAATAAAAATTAAAGGTGCGTCATAAAGTTTTTCTATTATTATGTTAAACAAAAGTAAAGTTAGATAAACAAAAGTTTGTCATTTACAACGTTCAGAATAAGAAAAAAAGAGCCAATCAAGTTGTAAAAAATAACATATATTACTAGTAGAGTGAGAAAAACTGGAAATATCGGTTAAGTACAAATTCAGATGTACAAAATGCGGTTTATGAGTCCTATACATGTACAAAATACGAGGAATACGGTTTCGTTAAATGTTCTAGTAAACCCAGTACGTCGTCGTTAAAAATTGTTGTTCACCGTTGAATCCAGCTGTGTGCAGAAAGCAACATGCAGTCGTTTCGTCGGCACACTGCAGTGCGGGCACAAATGCGCGTGTACTACAGCGCCCAAGTTTGATTGCATGTTGGCGACCACTGCGAGTCTGCGAGTCGCCAGATTAGTCGGACTATATATAAAACGGCGGCGACGGTAGAGTCGTAAATCGCGTGACAGTAGCCAGCCAATGTCGGCCGATCCGCCGGCTTAGATTGTACAAAAAAACGACAATCGTGGAACGCTTGGGAGTCAGAACGGCCTTGCTCCAGTCGGCGACAAACGAGCGAGTTTCGTGCAAGCGTAAAACGCTCTCCCTCTCTGCGAGGCAATCCATTACACTGATGATTGTTATTATCGTAGTTTCTGTAACAGAAAACATTTTATTGCAATAAATGTTCTTGCGAAATCATAAGAGCAATTATTTTGTGCACCTTTCTCTTTCAGTAAGTGATTTGAGTGAGGCGTTATTCGTTCAATTTGTATGCAAACTAAACGCTCGATTTGGCTCTGATCAAGATTAAGCCGTTATTGTACAGCTTTTTATACCGCCGCATAAGTAAACGTGATGACACAAGTGTAGAACGAATCTGATGTGGTGAGTAATGCGACTCTCACTCATGCCGTCTCATCCGAGCAAGAACACCGCAGAGCCGCCGCCGCCGCGGCATCAATCTTTTAACAATTTTTAATCAATCAATAATTCAAAGTCAAGACGCCAAACAAAGAGCCGGAGTGTCAGAGCGGCGACAGCAGCAGCAGCAGTCACAGTCACATCAGCGGTCAGCGACTCACCGGCATCCATCTCATTTAAGCGCCTCCTCCGTGTCTTCTCGACGGTCGGCCATTTTTCGTCGTTTAGTTCAGCCGTCGTCGGTCGTCGCCGTCATGCGTCCCCAGTCGCCAGCCCGCCAGCCTGCCTGTCCACCGGATGTCACAGTACGTCCGCCAGGCTGCTCTGCTGCTCCGCTCCGGTGGCATTTTTCGGTCTGTATAACGCGCCTGTCAACGGCGGTCGGAATGAAAAGAGCGACGTCGCTCGCAACGCAACGCACAGTAGCCAGCTAGAGACGAACGACCGGTGAAACAACGCGTCGTGTGCATAAAACAACGCCACGCACAGAACAACCCCAACAGTCCAGGCCTGACTGACATACACGACTTCTGGGGCCCGTAATTTGCCCATGCTTACAGCATAGGGCTCACGTGTTACACGTTGCCAAACGGAATTCGACGAAAAACAGTAATATTTTAACGTCACTCGCTTTTGCCACTAAATTCTTGATAAAAAATAGACATAGTACATAAGTCGCGACATCAACAGATGGCTGCCAAAAAGATTCACCACCTTTTGAAAGTGTTGCTTCATTGCTGTCTGTTAATTTTTAAATTTCAAAACAACGCGCTGCGTGCATGGCAACAATGAACACGAATAAAGTTCTCTTTAAGTTTTATAAGGTAATGCAAACCGAAAAAAGTTTTGAGTTGTAAATGGTCTGGTGCACGACTGCAAAAATTACGAAAAAAAATATGACATTAAAACTGACAACAATTCCACTGTTCTGCTTATTGACAGTGTTCATAATGACTGTTACTTGAAAAATTTTCGGCAGACCGTAAAGTTTGCGTTGCATTAATTACACCAATCAATTCGGAAATCGTGCGGATTTTCAGTCAGTTCAACGAATACAGACGTTGAGCGGTGAACATACACTGAAGCTTGCAGATGCAATAGACGATCCGTATATGCAACCCATTGAGACCGCTGTCGGCAGCAAATACGTCGCTACGTTCATACGGATTTCAGCTGGATCAATGTGGCACAGGCTTGCTGAACGACGCTAAGATGTCCCTTAATCCGGCAACAGTAATCATGGCTGTACGCTCGCCGCATACGTTGACAGTGGTGGTGCCATGTCCTCTTTGGAAAGACCGTAAGAACTTTCTACGAATGATCAAAAAAGAAAAGTAGGCACATTTGCCGCTTTGACTGAACGTCCAAAAGCCAGAAGTGTTTCAGCTTCAGCGAGATCCTGATCCTCTGATTATAGATTTTGCCCCGGACTCATTGGGGGTTCTCTGCCCCAGATCCCCATTATAGGCTTGCGCTCCTCTGCGCTCGTCATGCCCTCCCCTTTTGCAAATCTTTAATACGCCGCTGTATGCGTTGGTCGCATGAAAGTCAGCCGTGCGCGCCGAATTCTGTTCGCACAGCCCCTAATCCGCGTCTTGCCGCGTTCTGAGCATCTTTACGATTCCTGCTTTCATCGCAGACGACCCAGCATTACATCACTGACTGTTTAGTTCCTCATGTCTAGATCCTCTTGACGATTCGCGCCAGCCGCGGACTGCCAGCGGCGTGACGTGACTGTGCGTGATCCAGTGGCCACTTGAAACGTGCCTTCCTTCCACGCATCATTCCTTAGCATCACATGTGACGTCACTGATCCGGTAACGTCATCCGATGACGTAACCGCATCCTTCTTTTCCGCCGAGTGCAGAGAAGAATAATGTCGCAGTGTCAGTGTAAATATTGAATATAATTCCTATAGCTCAGTATCACGAAGCATGTCTGTATTGCGCTAAGAGGTAACGGCCTGCTGGGCGGGCGCACGGCGGCAAATTGTGCATGCCCGTTGTTATTCGCCTGCGGACAGCAGAGCGGAGGAAACGGATTTGGTCGGAAGACGACGACGACGACAACGACGCGGTTGCCATGGCGACTAAACAGCGATCGAGATAGTCGGGGTCCGCCGAGTCAGTATCAACAACGGTCTGGCGACGCCGAGCTGGGCTGAGCCGGGCGGCCAGGCGGCAGCGATAAGAGGCGACTACGACGATGTTTGTATATCAACGAGCAGTAGCGGCAGAGGCGCCGATTGTCGGTGCTCAGCAGCCAGCCCACCCGCCGCGATGTACCCACACTCCACTCACTTTGATTTGTCACCGGCGTCAGTCCATTTTTTCGAGAAATCCGGGGAGAGAAAAATGTTGTCTGGAAGCAAATCGACATGAATTCGCTCGCATTACGTTGCGGTATTTTATATTGCGAAGGGCGATCGCTGCTCTTTTTCGTGCCTCTGGGATCGACGTCACTGCATTTTGTTGTGAATTTCTTGCCCACAACATGCTAAACAACAAACTGTGCGACAAACCCCCGCTACAAATCATAGAAAGTTCACGCAGCAAATTTACAACAACAGGTTGTGCGGCTAACACACTCAAAGTTTGTATGTTCGACGGAAGAGGGGCTTCACATAAGGGTGTCCCACAAGTCAAAGAACGTCACACAGCAGTGCAATATTTGTGGCACCTCTTTACATTAAAATTTTCAAAAGTTCTCAGAGTGCAGCACGACATTTTCCGGCTCTGTACGCCGTTCTGCGAAAAGTAAAGTCATCGACTTGGCTTAGTTTTTATCCTATAGTGAGTTTGTGGGCAATAATGACCAAAAATATGGCGAAGGACCACGTTTTCAGTTTTTTTTACCGAACAAGGCGAAATCAGGTTTACGTGCGTCTGTGCTTGTTGTACAGGAAATCGAAGTAGTGTAGTGTGGTCGATGGGTGGTGCGAGGCAGGGAACCGGTCGCAGGGAGCCGCGTTGAGCCTATGGCTGGTGCGGCTATTATTACTCGGCGCCGTCCGTCCGTCCGTCTGTGGCACTGTCACCGTCATCATCGTCGTCGTCGTCGTTGTCGAACGTTTGTAAAATCGTCGAAACAAAAGCGTGATCGATCGCCGCTGCGGTCAGGTGAATGCCACACGCTAGCAAGACAACTGTTGCGCGTACGTTCTTAATGCCAACTCGCGTGCTGTGAACACACTCGGTCGGCGTCGGCAATAACCGCCTGCGCATAAGTGGGATAAAAGCTTTTCCAAGAGCTCCGACTTCCTATAGGCCTACTGATTTATGCCGTCGTCGACCAAGTACCGGTAGGTCTACCCATACAACATAAAATCAACACTCAGTCACATCCACGCTATGGCAAGTAACGAAAGGAAAGTTTAGCCCGTTTTAGCCTGAGTCCCCGACTAGGAATGTTACGAAAGGTAGGTTAAGGAGGCTGCTTCGTCCTACGGGCGTGGCGTTGCACAGCGTTATTAACTATGCACTTCAGAGTACCTTCAGCGAGGGACCAATGTAGTTGATCAATGGTACACTGGTTGGTACTGTGTGGGTTGACATGTGGTACAATGAAAAAAGACTTGGGCCGGCAAGTACTGTCCAAATTTCTTACGAAGGTGGGGCATTCGCCTATGGGTTAGACGCTTTCGGTCACCAGCCGTCTTCCTGTCGTCGGAGCCATTTTAGGTGGTGTACGAATGTTAGTGACAATACACTGCACATTATTTCAGTTTGCCAAAGATTGCAAGTTAACTACAAGTTGACTTTCAGAACGCTTCTCTCATCTGACCACCAAACAAGACTTCGCGACAGTATGCAACACTGCTCGTGCAATCACGATTAACTGCTTGTCAGTTACAAGTCGCGTCTTTGCTCACTTGCCGCCAATTTAGTCAAAATCGCAAAATACTCGCACCCATCTAATGCAGCTCTTCGCAACATTACAATATCAATTTATACCCTAGCGCGGCACCGTTGCCATAAACCGTATTGTGGTCGAATAACGACAACAATATTAATGATGCTTAGTATGCTCAGTGACCCAGTAGTTAGTCGATTTAGCATGGACACGCTTAACAAAAACAAGTTCAACGCCAGAATATTAATACTATTATACAATCCGGCGTGAAATCGTTATCGAATACCGCCAGAATGGCTGCGTCGTGGAAAATAATAAAATAATAATAATAAGGACAATGTTTATGGCGCTGTCGTCATGCTAGGTCACCGCGATAGTTTAGCGATGAATGCAGAACGGCGCCAAGGGGTTTTTTGACTCTCAGCCGACTTCCATCGTGTTCTCTGCCATTCCCTGCCATCTCTGGCCAACTGTAGGCCTAGTTGTTGTCCAGACCGGTCGTTGTCGTTTATTATTATTATTGCTCAGCTCGAAATGTGATACTCATTTTACCGTTCCACGGAGGGTAGAAGGCCGAGTTGACACAAGCACTGCAGTAAGGGTGTACCCATAGAGTTCATGACGTGTGTAGGCCTATCGATCTGTCAACTGTCCAGAACAGCGGCATTCGATTCCAGGACATCACACTACGCAATCAGGCAGATTATACTAGTCTACAATAATTGGTAAAATGTTGTCTAATTCGTAGACAAATCGAGACAATCGTTATGCTATTTGATACTTGATACACTGAATTCAAATAGGGCGTAGGCTACACGTAAGCCGAAAGTTAAAACTGGCTGTCGTTAAGTAAAATTTTACTGAAAATTGCAAAACCAGACTTCTTAAAATGTTAACAAAAATATTGTCGGTAGAACTACTAGGCCTATCTGCTAAATCGTCAAAGCTTCGATAAGTTTACAGAGAGAAAAAGAGAAACGTACAGTTGATGGTGAGGTATATCCAAGAGCCATTGACGGTGCTTTCGTCAGTGCCTTCCAGACGGACTACCGAGCACTCGTACCAGCCCTCGTCCTGTGCTCTCAGGTCGCTGATCTCGATGGCGGTCATCTCGACGAGTCGAATGCGTCCCTGGTAGCTCTCGTCGACGTGCGGCGGGTAACCGTTGAACTGTATGAAGATGGGTACCTCGTGACCCTGCTTGCGCCACGTCATGATGTGCTCTGACCCGTCGCCGCCCATGTTCGACGCGTCCATGCTGAGCCCGCCAGGCAGACCGACAGACCGAAACACATCCCCCGCCATGCCGGATGTGTCGCATTCGAGCAGCTTACTGCCGCCAATGTTCGCCGACTGCTGAACAGCCCGTCGATGAAAGCCAACTGTTGCTGCAACAGCGGATCACATCACATTACGTTATAAGACATCTTTTTCAGCGTCTTATATGATATTATGTCATATCATAAACGTTATTCATTTTTTCCAGCAACCTAGTCCCGTAGGCTGCATTTGCAAAGAATTCGTCAGAGGTTTTTTTTAAATTTCTAATGCGTTAGCTACTTTTGTCGTTAACTATTTCTATGCACACTATTAACGGTCCAGAATATCACTATTGATGTAAGCCAAAACTGCTATGCAGCAAATGCGCAATGCAACGCCGAACCCTGCAGAAATGCAACAATGTCAATGAACAATGAAGAAAAGAGAAATATTTTTGGTAATAAATAAAATCTGTTTTTTTTATTTAGACATCGTCTTGTAGAAAACCTACGGTGCTTCATCGTTGATTTACAATCACTGGTAAGACTGAGGCCAAAGATTCTACAGCAGTATTGTCAATAGTCGTGTAGTTTTCATTCGCGTGTCCTCAGACTTTACAAATTTTGACTTGTGCTGGCAATTTTACGAGCTAATTTTTTGCACCATGACGTCAGTAAAATGTAGAAATCACATGCTGAAAAGTAACTGTTAACTAAAGTAATAAGCAAAACGGCCAAATACATTGTGCTGTACGGACCAATTCACAGCAGCAAACGAGGGAGCGATATCAATTCAAATCAATGGCAGATTAGTCCGACATGCGGGAGAAAATGGTAAAAACGACGGGATAAAGAGTCAACAGTAGGTCAGGTAGAAGGTCGGTCACTCAAGAAGCTGTACTGTGGGCGTTCATGCATCTTGTAAACCTAATTTGTGTCTTAAAAGTTGATGTGCGAAACTGTTAGCTACAGCGTACAGGAGAACAGTAGGGAGTACTAAGGACTAGAGAGTAAAAGCTGAGACTGCTCGGTCAATAAACATTGCGCGACCTCGGGAGACCGGAGACGTCCATCATGCAAGGATGACACCCAAGAGCAGGGGCGGATGAGAAAAGCGCGACACGCAAAGTAGCACTGCATCAGCATTACGCTTAGTTTACACATCACTATTTACGGAGCTGACAAAGAATACGCCGACGCCGACATAAACCTAGAGAGTGTTGTGTTATGGTGCTGCGTCGTCGTTGACGCCGTTGCGCCAGCAGTCTGTCTGTAGACTTTCGAAGCCGTTATTTAGTTGTGCTAAGCTCACGTTATCCGCCCATGATGCATAAAAACTATCCAGATACTTCAGTCTCTGACGATTGATCCCCGCTATCTTTCCGATCACCACCAAATTCTCAAGAACATACCTTTTGAAGAAGAGTTGGGAAAGAAAGCTGCCGATGACGGATTTTTTTAAACTAGTGTGTCGCCTCTTTTAGTACGTCTATTTCGCCATTACTTTTCTTCTCAGTCTATGATATACTTAGCATCCCCCGCAAGAACCAGACGGCCATTGTCATCAATGTGTTCTTCGTCGCTTTTAAAATTGTCCAAAAATAACATACTACAAAGGCTATCATCTCTGGAGAAGTTTTTGCCGCACGACACATTGTACACATCACAATATAATCATTTTTGTTCGTCCATCCACCACACTCTTGATTTCATGCAGCCAAAACGGCTTTACGTATCTATCATCGTTTATAATTTTTACGAGTAGTTTTAATTCATTTACTAATCTACGTGATGTAGATGCGGTGTGACCAAATTTTTATCTTTTTGATCGATTAGTAACGCAGAGCTACGGACAAAGACCGAATTACATCAAATCAGAAAAAACCGCGGAATAGCTGTTGCTGCGCACGCGATTTCGTTTATTCCTACACATTTTCCGTAGCGTGGTCTGTCTGTCTGTGTCGTCTGTCACATTCATGCAGCCTGCTTAAACCGTTAGGTATAGTTATAAGATCGAATGACACATTTAGTTAGATCGGAGTTTCTGACCCCCAGGAGAAAAAGATTTTGGGGTCGAGCCTTCGACAAAACATGCAGTTGCTTCCGACTAACGAAAGAAATATTTAGGCCCATGATTCACCACGTGGCAGGATCGATCAACGATTTCCGCCTTTACCAAATTACTTTGGCCGGCGTTGTGTTGTATAGATGGGCAGATACCAGCGATCGCTCGCGTACAGAAGAAGGCGTCGATAGTTTAAGCAGCAGCAGCAGCATTGCCTGTCAGCATGCGATGACTCGGAGGAACGGCGTTGTTAGATATTCGAGTCTCCGAGCGCTCGGCAATTCGCACCTCGATATCGTAGCCGGGGTCGCGACATTCGACGACGCGCCACGTCCCACGCTCCGGCGACGATCGCTGGCCTATGGTGTGGTGGCAATTTTTCGCGCGCATCCCACGGGGCGCTGTCATCTATCGGCGTGTGAGCGGTCTGGCCGCCACGTCGCCAGCTGCGGTAGTGGACGAGCGGCCAGTCGTCGATACAAACGGGCGGACATATACGACTACCGCCGCGCTAGTACGGTGGTGGTCCTACAGTATCGGCGCGCCGCCGCGACTCATCAAATGCTGCAGCCGTAGCCCAGCCGCATCCCCGCGAGACTTGTAAAAGCGAAATCATCGCGCCGCGTGCGACCAACCAGCACTGTTCGTAATTACAACGATCGCTCATCTACGATGCAGGGTCTTCGACTAGACAAGACCGACTTATCGTGGGCGCACACGTCGACTCGGCCGCCATTAGTCAGTGATGGAAGCGAGACCGAGTCGCACAAACACACAGAAAACTAGATAAACTGTCTGCGGTGGCACGCTGGTCATCCGCAATGACGAATGCTTCAGTCGCGAGGCAGAAAGTCACGAGAAGACTGTGTGCACCGCAACAGCTTAACGCCGTCACCGTTTGTCATCGTAACCGCTATAAACTATTCCGTATTAACGCTATAGTTAGTACTGTACTGTTTATGCTTGCGGTGATAAACGGTGACAACGATAAGCTGTTACGGTACATCTAGTCGACTTCTGACTTTCTGCTCCCCACATAAACAACTGCGTTGGATGTCCTTATTATTACGTTCGCAACTGTTTTGACTTTACCTTTGCTCTCATAGTTATACCAACTCTACTACTGCTGAAAGCAACTTCAACTTAAATCACCTTTTTGCTTTCTAATTTAATTGCTATAGTAATCATGTGCCTCATCTTGGCTACGGCAAATTTGCTACAGATACAATAAAACGAACAACGCTGCTGACTTCAATAACAAAGTAAAGGCAGGTATTTGGAATGAGACGTTGACGATAAATAACTTCAAAGTCGAAGACGCTCGGTGTAATAGTAGACAAGTAATTTGAGCAAAACTCATGAAACGCGCAACAGTTTTAGCAGTTCCTGTTCGCAGATTGTCTTAGTCTATCTCCAGCCATTTCGTCGCAATTCACCTTTGAAGTGTGCACCGCCACCGCAGCCGAAAATCGCAAAAAAACACTAAAATTTCCTATTTTGGGGGTTTAAGGTCATTCAAGGTCATCGATGTCATTACCGCTAAAAAGTAGTACTTCTCAAGAATAGCAGCATGTCTATGCCTATCTGCAACTGTTTTCACGCTGGACGCGCCAATATCAGCAAAATAACCACTTTTTTAGAGAAGTGCCCCTCTTTGACGCTCGCGTGCGCAAGCCTCTTTAAACCTACGGGGTCGGCACGTGGACTGCTAAAATCTGTGTTTAATGCTGAAAATTTGATCCTCAGGTTGTATTGGTCTATCTTCAGGCATTTCGTCGCAATTCACTCTTGAAATGTGCGTTACAGCCAAAATTGCGAAAAAATACTAAAAGCCCCCTTTTTAGAGGTTCGAAGTTGTTCAAGGTCATCGATGTTGATAAATCTAAAAAGCCTGTCACCAGTGCTTATTATGATAAGCAGTATATCTGTACCTATCTGCAACCGTTTTCACACTACATGAGCCAATAGCAGCAAAATAACGTTTTTAGGTGGAACCCCTCTTTGACGCCCTCGTTCAAGGGAAACCCCTTTCTCAACGGCATGACATTTCGTCACAAAAAGAGTCATTGGGGCAGCGCAAATTGAAGATTTTGTGATTTTAGTTCGCACCGTTTTGATATGGCTAAGACGCGCAAAGCATTACATGCTGTCGCGCGTAAAAACGCGAAGTGTAGTTCATTGATCCGACGTCTAGCAGTAAATAGACAGAAAGTGTGTGTGTTTGCTGCTGCTGTTAAGACAGATGATGATGTCGGTCGCTAAATGACAGGACGACGAATCAGCAGCGGAGCGGTGTTATTAGATCTGTATGTATATAGCGGTCACGCTGAACGTCCGTTCTCCTTGTGTCCGTCTGCCAGAAAGCAGTCAGTCCCTGGTGCGCCCGTGGTGAATCCAAGTTTCGGTCTACTGGTTCCAAGTGGCGCGCCGCTCAACGCTGATAACGACGCGCACAGGCCACGGACTGGCCGCCGACCACACACGCATTGTCACAGTAGGGAAAATTATTGACGAGAGGTCAGGAAAGATGTCACGACGCCGCAATCACGCACAGGTCATTGTTCATTGTCAATCACCTGTTTGCTATTCACACATCTATACATATTGCCTGTCCCGCCGACGAACATCAGTCTCATATTATTAACTCTTCGCTGCTCGATATATTTCTGACCTGTCAAGCAGCTGATAACTGCGCGGGAATGAATTTTTTCATCCCCATTCTCACCATTTCCGTTTTGATCGAACGCTGTTTTAAAATAAACGTTGATGCTTTATTCTGTATCAGGAAGTATTTACGGACTGAAGAGTAGTGGTCGTCGGTCTTTTTATTTTATTGCACACAGGCCTAATTATTTAACGCATTTTATGCACGCGCCGTTCAAGTTCAAGAGCCAGCTAATTTTAACAATTGACTAGTCTGTCAGTGAAACAAGATAATGTTCATAAACACGGAGTCTGTCCAATGCATTTCGATAGTTTACAGTATATGTCGGTATAAATATAATCAGTGACCTGTTTAGACTAGTAGAAAAAGGCAAAATGTTTAATTTCAAATTGTACAGCAGCAATGTTATTGCCGTCCTTCGCTATTATTATAACTAAACAATTAACGTTGTGAGTCACGTGACTCACGTGACTCACAACGTTATTGTTTAGTTAGTGACGTGACCATTCGATTTGTTACCAGCGCTTTACTATAAATGGTCCATTGTGACCATGCGTCTATCTTGCACCGTTATAGAGATATGGTGCCTCAAATGTTGGACGCACGGACGTAGACACGAAAAAAAGAAGGGAAAGAGAAAAAGGGAGGGAAAAGGGAAGGAAAGGGAAAGGGAAAGTGGAAGGGAAAAAAGGAAAAAAAGAAAAGGAAGGAAAAGGAGAAGGGGGAAGGAAGGAAAAGGGGAAAGAAAAGGGAAAGGCAAAGGCGAAGGGAAAGGGGAAGGAAAAAGGGAAGGGAAAGGAAAGTGGGAAGAAAAAAGAAAGGGAAAAGGGAAAGAAAAGGGAAAGCGAAGGGAAAAATGAAAAAAAGATAGCTTAAGATAAGAAAAGTTGGACGCACGGATGCACGCACGGACACTCAGGTGATTTTATACTCTATCCAATGTGAAATAAGCAACTTAAGCTTTCTGACGACCTTGTGGTATTTAACAGGATACGAAATATGAATCATGCAGGCATTAACATTTTATTTTCTAATTATAGTAAATTTTTCCCATTTCTGTGTAAAATTTTTTATGTCAAGATTAGCAAATATTTCAGAATATTATATACAGTGCATTTTTACGCGCGAGAGCTAGCATATAGCTAGCTATAGCGCATATTAGCTATGGTGATTCTGTCTTGGTGTCTTAGTGTCTTGTGTCTGTCACGTCCCGGTACCATTCCAAGACCAGGTGAGATAGAGACTTCAGGTTTTCACCATATGGTAGCTTAGAGTCTCTAGTATTCTGTGACAAAATTTCACGCCGCTAAGTTTAGGGGGTCTTCACAAACGAGGGGAAGAAAAGGGGGCACCCACCCTAAAAAGACGTTATTTTGCCGCTATTGGCACGTCTGCCATGAAAATGGTTGCAGATAGGTACAGACATGCTGCTTATTATAACAAGCACTGGTGATGAGCTTCTTAGAAATGTCAAGATAGATGACCTTAAATGACCCCGAACCCCTAAAATAATGTGTTTTAGTGAATTTTTCGCGATTTTAGACTGCGACGCACATTTTAAGAGTGAATTGCACAGAAATGGCGGGAGATAGACCAAGACAACCTGCACATGAAATTTTCAGCATTGAACGTAGATTTTAGCGGTCTAGCTCAATCTTCTGCGTTCAACGAGGCCGGCACACATGTGGGTGTCAAATACGGGTATCTCTTTAAAAAGTGGTGATTTTTGCTTATTCGGTTGTCTAGCGTGAAAACGCTTGCAGATATGCACAGACGTGTTACTTATCATACCAAGCACTGGTAACGTGCTTTTTGGTGCTATCAACATCAGTAACCTTAAATGACCTTCAACCCCAAAACAGGGGGTTTTAGTAAATTTTTGCAATTTTCGGCTGCAGAATAGTGAACTGAGACAAAATAAATGAACATAGACCAAAATTACCTGCGAACAGAAACTGCTATGGGCTCTCGCGCGTTTCATGAGCATTAGCTCAAATTTCTTGTTAAATTAATAAACAGCGGATACATCTCTTCTGCTACTCCGTAGTCTCCACAATTTAAACCGATCAGATGTAATTTAATTAGATAACTATTTTAGCGTTATATTCAACAAAAATCTAATTGGCCATTCAAATGTTTCTTTTACAGAGGTCTACTCGAAGTACGGCAACACACATAAATAATTGCTAGCCTATCTATCAGACCATCATTTTCTCTTCGCTTTTCGTCTGTCTTTTCGAATACGATTATACTGGTGCAGTGTTTAACAGTCGCGGCCAGTGATGCATCATTTCAACAACTTCCTTTACTTTATCAGCATCATTTTTATGGTTTCTCATCACAGTCGCGCGATCGGCACACGTCTTCACTTCGTTACTATCAGTTTCTAGGATTTTCATTCATTCATCGTTCGTTCATTCATGGATAAAGTCACCAATCAGTGCAAAACTCAAAACTGTACACGGGCGCGTTGTCACCTATATATTGACGCTGATTTCTGCTGGACACGTAATGAGATACACGTGCAGGAGACAACGTAATTAACCTACAGCAATGTGTTAGCGACCTGATGCGTGCGTCGCGGCTGCGAAGCAGAAGACGGCGATGACGCTGATATATCGCTGTCATTCTGCGTATAATATATACATTCTACGCGCTATAGTCAACGGCATCAACCGCTGGAAAGCACTCGACTGCCAGCAAAATACTTCCGACTTTCGTATAAACTGTAAGTCGTGTTTATTCTAGCAGTTTAGCGCAGTAATACAGGGTTTTGGAACAGATAAAGTGTATTCAGGTGAACCGTGAATGTTTGAAGTACACATGCATAGGACGTATTGCAAATTAAAAAAATTTTTTAACTTTAATAATAAAATTTAGTTACTGCAAGTGATCTGTCACAGAAACACTTTGTAGTAACAATAATAATTACATTTTATAGCGCTGTTATATTTAAGCGCACGAAAGTTGGCCAGCCAAAACACATTTTATGCACAACAACGCTGTGGACATCTGTTTTTGTCGAGTTTTAACTTTTTTCAGTTTTTAAAAAAATGTTTAATATTTAAACCGCAAAAAAAGGCCTAGACTTATAATACATAAATTTATTAATGAGAAATTTTTTGGCATAACTTTCACGAACTGCAATCGGTTAATTTCGTGTGAAAATCGAATGCTGGATTCCAGAAGGTTAGTCGGTCACTGGATCCGTCTCTTGCTGTGGATACGAGTAATAAAACGGCACGCGTAAAATTGCGCCTCGCGCCATGTCACAGATGCATTGACATGGGCGTTACCGATCCATCTCGTGCCGTGCCGAATATACTCGGCTGTTTATGTACGCGACATCCCGACATGCCGTGCGTCCCTTTCCCCCACTTTCCTGGCGGGCTGGCGTAGCGCAATATCAATGATTAAATAAATAGCATCGGCACACGACCACGCGTCGATCATTCGACGTACGACTGTAATGATAACGACGACGATCGACCGACCACCCAGGCGCCTCGCCCCGCGCCGGACAACTGACAATTCGGTGCAGTGTACGACGTCGGGAGCCAAATGTCCGCCGTTGCAGTCGACACATTAGCACGTACATACCGTACTGTAGGCTACCGGTGTCGCGCCCAGCATGCAATCCACACCACGCCAACAGCCACCGCAGCTCGCTATAGCTACATTCTCGTCCCGTGCCGAGTCAGTTCCCGACTGGATCGGTTTCCCAGTTTTCCGCGCCTGGCTGGCTCCGACCATTATGACGATCCGGACTGCGCGAGGCCGCAGACAGAGCTACGAGTACGGCGATCGGCGTCGCCCGCTCGCTCGCCACTTATTTTACGGTAGCTCGGCGACCTCAAATCAACGCCTGATTATACAACGCGGAAATTGTGCGACGTCGCTTTACGATCGGACGACACGCCACGCACTCAGTCGGCCGCTCGGACGGACGACGCATGCAGCACTTTTTGCCGACGACCAGGATCTGCGGGTAGGTGGGTCAGTGGGGAGGGGGGCTCGGTAGATCGATGCCGTGTTCCGAGAAAACATCGAGAACACTCACCGACTGCGAGTCTAAGATCACCATGCCGGTCCAGAGATCGTCGACACCACTGAACTCAAGACGTGCCCCCCTCATTATTTCAGACACCTTGCGGTTGTCAACCAACCATCGGGAATATTTCATATATACCAGCAGTAGTCTTCCACTTCGCTCTTCCAAGTTTGTAGTCGCACAACAGTGTGCGAGAAATGTCGATGTTGTTATCAAATTTTAGCTTCTAAAACTAAAAAAATAAGAGCATGACAAAAGCGGATGTCCAGAGCGTTTTGTGCATTAAATGTGTTGAACATGGCCAACTGTTGCAGCACAAACATAAGATCAAAAGATGCGCATGAGAATAAATAAATGAAAACGACGATAACGCGCGTATATAGGCCTATACGCTCAGTAGCAACAAGTAATCCGAGCAAAGCTCACGTGACGAGCGATAGCAACGTTACTGCTACATGGGCAATAGTGTACAGCATGCAATAAAATAAAAATGCGTCTTGAAGGAGTACACAAATTTTAGGCTTCCGTACAGAAGGCTCATTGAATTAAAAGGTCGAAATTTAGATTGTTAAAAATGTACGTTATGTGCTAAAAATTTCATACGCAGGTTGTCCATGTACATCTCCAGCCATTTGGGCGCAATTCAATCTTAAAATGTGCGCCGCAGCCGAAAGTTTGAAAAAACATTGAAACCCCTTATTTTGGTGGTTCAAGGTCATTCGAGATTATCAATGTTGACACTATAAAAGCTCGTCACTAGTGCTTGTTATGATAAGCAGTATATGTCTTGGACTATCTTCAACTGTTTTCACGCTATACGAGCCAATGCCGGTAAAATATCCACTTTTAGAGGGTACACCCATTTGACGCCCACCTGCGCAGGCGTCCCTGAACCTACATGTAAATGGTTGGCACTTGGATTGCTAAAATCTGCGTTTAATGCTGAAAATTTCATATGCAGTTTATTTAGGTCTATCACTAGACATTTTGTCGCAATTCACTCTTGAAATGTGCGCTGCAGCCAAAAAATTGTGAAAAATTCACTAAAACCCCTACTTTGGGGGCTCAAGGTCATTTAAGGTCATCAATGTTGGCACCATTTAAAAGCTCGTCACTAGTGCCTGTTAAGCAGTATGTCTGGGCTTATCTTCAACTGTTTTTACGCTATACGAGCTAATACCGGTAAAACATTTTAGGGGTACCCCTCTTCGACGCTCACCTGCACAGGCGTCCTTGAATCTAGGTGGTTGGCACTTGTACTGCTAAAATCTGCGTTAAATACTGAAAATTTCACATACAGGTTATTTTGGTCTATCTCTAACCATTTTGTCACAATTCACTCTTAAAATGTGCTCTGCAGGGAACAAGTTGTGAAAAATTCACTATAAACTTTATTTTGGGGGAGCAAGGTCGTTCAAGATCATTGATGTTGATAAATCTAAAAGCGCGTCACCAGTGCTTGTTATGATAAGCAGCATGTCTCTGTTCATCTGCAACCGTTTTCACGCTGTACAAGCCAATAGCGGCAAAACAACGTCTTTTTAGAAAGTGCTCTTCTTTGACGCCCTCGTTCGAGGGAATTCCCTGACATATATAGTGGCACAAAAATTTGTCACAATAAGCTGGAGTCCTTGGGGCATCCCATGGTAAAAATTTTCTGATTCTATTTGGACCGTTTTGCTACAATTGTAGAGTGACGGACAGACAGACAGATACCCTGACCATGGCTAAGACGCGCGAAGCATTCTGCTATCGCGCGTAAAAACGCATCAGACGAAGCACTGTAAGATCATGCGGATATTCACGCGGGTTCTCTGGAGACATCGGTGCGCTACAGTTTTACTACTCGCGTGATAGACGGACTGCGTACAATACGTAGGCAGAGCACTAAATCTTTTTCTTATTGTACAAAAAAATCGCGGTAATTATAGGGCGATAAAAAGCAACCCGACTACAACGAAATTTATAACTGAGGCGCTTTTTCGATCCAGCAGCTGAGCTATACTTGTAAGCGATTTTATGGAAATAAGTGATTTGTGTGTGCAACTGTTGTCCCAAACGAATGGCCCAAGCTATACTGCTACAGGAACGTCGTCTGCACACAGAATTCATCTTGTTACTGTTCTGAAAAAAATTCTGTAATGAGAATGCAATAGTCGATTTGAACTACCTGCAGTGCGATGCGATCTCTATTTCTTTCTACGACCAAATCTCGCTGAACGCTAACGTTCTCGTTCAATTCATTGCGGCTTGGATCGTGGTTAATTAACCATGATCCGGCCTCGAGAAAACCTACAGCAGCCAAACCAAGTTCGATGGATCCATCTCGCATCCGGACGTTTTACCTATACATGTACTCTATTCAGACAGTCGTCCACACGGGGCCAGAAAGTCTTAAAGGCTGACACTAAAAAGACCCGCAGCGTTACGAAGATCGAAATGCATTCCTTGTGTTTTGGCCACGAAGTCGTCTACTGACGACTGTTTTCTGAAATCGATCCCATCGCAGTTACGGTCGATTTTGTCAGTCATTTGCAGTAGTGTATTAGTGGCCTATTACCCAGGCACAATGCTTTCGGAAAAAGAAGAAAGTTATAACCGCGAGATTAATATATCCTATTTCTATGCAGTGGCATAGCGAAACCAAATTCAGTTTGCTAAAAGTAAAGATGAAGGCGACAGACTTGCTCAAGAACAGGACACTCTGGAGAAGCCGGATTCGGTATCGCGAAGTTGAAGCTGCCGGAGCGCGCTGATTCGTCGACGTCGCCAATCGCCATAGCATTAAGTCAAGAAAGTCAATAATGAAACAAGAAGCGGCATTTTGACATGCAGTAGAAACAATATACGATTTAAATATTAGTATATTTTGGCTGTGTTAAGTTATGTACTTTTCGAATGACTCTCGTATATCAAAGAGCTGTGGTTATGAACAAGGCCATCCTGTTCGTTCACGAACTTCAAGCTTCGAACTTCAACCGATCAACAGGCATTTGACTTCCGACGTTGCCGTTTTGGTCATAACAGTAATACGTGGACGTCTTTTTGTCGTTTTAACGCTCTTTTTATCGTTATTTTGTTGTGTACGGTTCGTACTGTAATAAAGTTAAACGTTAGTGAATACAGATGTCAGCCGGTGTGTGTTTTATCGGCGTATACTGGGCCCCTCTACCATGCAGTCGTCGAAGCGTATAGTTCGTGCCTGGCATGGTCAGCGTTGCATCTTCTGACATCGTGACCCGCGAGTCATTCATAGTTTCCGCCGTGTTAGAGACGCGGCGGCGGTACGTTCACGGAAAAGGCCGGTGTCCCATTATAGGATCACCCCCTGGAAAAGTCTCCCCGGCCGACAATTTACCTGCAAAAATCCGCCCGCCCGGTGGTCGCCTGGGCAAGACGGATTTTTGCCGGTAAATAGTCGGCCGTCGGAGACTTTTCTGGGGGGGAGGGGCGATCCTATAATGGGGAGATTTTTTGTGAGGCGGGCGATATTCTAATAAGAGGGCGACATATCAAATCCGTGATTTTCTCTCCTCGGACGAATTTTTTTTGTGGGGAGACATTTTATTGCGACACCGATGGCGAAAGATGTGCTTTTCGACAGCGGAGGCAACACTGATCACGCGCGACCCGCCAGCGCGCTACCGTCAACGAAAATGAACCGGTTCCATCAAGCGAAGACGGACGGACCGAGGAGAGGAGCGTCGTTATGCTGCCGCGGTGCATGCCGCCCACAGGATGGTAAACAACGAAATAGACACAAGACGTGCAGCGACTTTTTCATCGTTGCGACCCCCGTACAGCCACAACAGACGATCCAGCAATGCAATGCGAATTATATATATGACGCCGTTCGTCAATAGTCTTCCTCTCTTCAGACTTCTATCCTTGCTTTCACCGCGCATTTTTCCTGTAAATCTCTTCACTGGCTCAAAATAAATGAACGTATTGAATATAAAATTCTCTCTCTTACCTTTAAACTTCTCTATGCTGCTCAACCTCCTTACCTGTATAACTTAACCTCTCTCCAGCCACCACGTAACACTAGATCCTCATCTGTCGTCACTCTTGCTCGTCCACCTACTCATTCCTCCTTAAAAATTACCAGTCGTTCCTTTCGCTATGCATCACCTCATCTCTG
>Ga0056128_1002897_pt1 | contig 20677 bp, 12 predicted proteins | sample WorMetLIZISLAND2_FD_71113 | JGI IMG/M metagenome (GOLD analysis project Ga0056128, IMG submission 71113) | Marine gutless worms symbiont microbial communities from Max Planck institute for Marine Microbiology, Germany - Olavius geniculatus... ... | reverse complement strand
GGTCTGAAGTGTCTTTCATCTTCCAACATGCCTGTTGCTTAGTATTGCTAGTTTTTTTTGCATTTATATTTCACAAGGTAGTGTAGCGACGCAGTTATGGTGTGGTGGGATATTCAATAACTGCTTTATTGCAAATTGAAAGTGAAAGAATTTCGAAAATTGGCTAATATTTGTCAAAGATATGGACAGTTACAAAGTGGGACATTTTTTTGAGACACAGTGTAGATTACGAAATGCGTAGTCTATAGTTTAATTCATTCGTCAACAATGTTTTACACGCACTACAGCAGGTGTCAACACACTCTAGATGCCAGCATCTGACACAACTAACAATCTGGGGCCCCCTCGGCAGATAGACATCATTGTTGCCGCAATCTACGGCAAATTAACTTGGTGCATGCATTAACGGCATATCAAGTTAAATAAGGTGAGCAAGTTCACTTTGTTACCAGACTGCACGTTGTCGTCTTTAAAAAAACAAAAAAGCCCTGCTAACGCAAAGGTAACGTGTAACAGCGGTGCACCGTCGTACGCTAGTGATGCGTAGTCTTCATCCATAGATCTCATCCGTACGGCTTTTGGCTACAGTTTTACAGAAGGCCCAGTAAAACAAAATCAGTCACCAGATGGCGCCAGACGACCTACGGTAAATATGTAGGCCTATATGTTTTATTTGTACTCACTAGAGGGCGCCACTATCTCGCTCTGGCAACGCCATAGCGGCTGAAAATCGCAGATTTTGCCTACCCCCCTCTCATTTAGCACTTTCGTTCGGGGTGACCCCCTTCAAACTCATGGAAAAGCTTTACGGTTCCTGAAACTAGTCTTCCAGGCAGTCGACGGTGAAGATTTGGTGATCCTATCTTACACCGTTTTTGACTGATCCACCGTGTGACGGACAGACGGACAGAATTGCGATGGCTAAGACGCGCTACAGCAGTAGCTGCTGTTGCGCGTAAAAACCCCAGCCTCGCACAGCTACGAGTGACCAGTTGTTGCCTAGCGACAGGTTGCCCATAGCAACGAGTGAATAGGTGCTCTATAACTGAAAGCCGATCGAACCTCGCCGGGATAAAGCGCTCCACAGACGCAGGTCGCCGCTTCATCATGAACACACGCCGGACAGTTGACGTTCGCCTAACACATCGTCATCATCATAGTTACGAGCCAATGTTGCCATGTTAAAACAGTACAGCGTCTCAAAAAATCGTTACCGAGTACAAAATTATTTTCATCAGAACGTCGTCAGATGTTCATCAACAAGGATAATTTTTGGCACAAAACAGATAAAGTAACGGTAGCAAAAATCACTGTATGTGAGGTGCACGCATTTTCCGCTTCTCCAAATATAAAATTATTTTAACGCACTACCGTGCTAAACGGATGTTCCACATAGCATGTCCTCGAGTTGTCGCGTACAGTAAACTTCCTAGCGACTTAAATAAACTAAATGTGGCCTATTTAGCAGAATGATAAGTTTGTAAAATAGGCTATTTTTAAACTGTCAGAATCTGCGGAATTCCAACTTTTTGCTTCTTTTTCAACTTTCTTAACCCACAAGTTAGTTGCATATTATATAGACGAATTTACAGTTTTTCGGAGCTCACAAGAAAGCCAGTCAGCCAATGCGCAAGAGAGTCTAAACGGCGGCCTCCAGCCCCTGAGTGACATAACTACATGTATGCGAGCAGTTACCAGTGTGGAGAAGACGGAGTTGAGTAGTTTGGAAGCGATGAGATGTTGTTGTGGAATGACGTCATATATCAGCCAGCTGCCGAGGCAGTGGAAGACCTTCGTCCGCATCTTGTCGTCGCTCTCTGACGCCTCCAACACCACTGTCTGCGTTATACAGTATACCCGGACAAGCACTGTGATCAGTGGCGTTCTGGTAGAGGCGGCAGTGTCGGGAGGCAGTTACCCCCAACTCCCAAATTGCAGCCTGTTGGAAAATTTCCTTCTTGCCGGACATTTTTTCTCTTCAAAAGTACAACATGTGGGGCTAAAAATCTTCCAAACTTTCGAGCACCAACATTTGCACCTGTCCGTCGGAAAATGTCAAGTTCCTGCGCCACCTACTTTCTAACCCACGATGCTGCTAACTAATGACACCGCATGGACGAAGCAGCCATCGAACAGTTGGACCACCCACGGAGCAGCCAGCAGACATACCATCACTCCAATCGGCCGCACTAAGAATAAACGGTTCATTTCGTATAGCAACCAGTGGCTGGAGTGGCACACTAGGCCTCCTTACATAAGCCGTAAGCTCATTTTCCATGCCGCTGAGAGTAACAGGCTAACTAGGCGTAATACGTACTGCAATGGCAGGACGGGGCGATTTCTGTGTAGGACCCATCACTAGAACTGTTGGCATACTGAACAGGTAAATCTTGCTATGCTTTAGCGGTGATAACAAAACGGAAAATGACAATTTTGATAACTGACGAGCAGTTGTACGAGTAGCTGGGATGCGCTGATCAACTCCTGACGAATCTCCTCGGTGCGATTTGTGCCCAGCCGCAGCAACTTGTTGTCCACCTGCATAGAACCAGAAACAGCGACAATCGAATTCACTACCAACCAATTACACAACAGAATCAAAACAACAATATCGAGTAAATAGCAAAACATATCATTTTAACTACAGTAGCACACAGTGATAAGAAATTGGAGCTAATGCTCGCGAGACGCGCGAAAGCATATAGTAGTTCCGGTTTAGTATTTTAGCTGAAAATTGGGGTGTTCACGCTAAGTTAATATACAAATACCAAATTCTCTATCTAGATCGCATAACGATAGTTCCGGGATGACGGCGATTTGGCCCTAGCAGGAATGTCCAAGACTGATTCAATCGTCATCCGCCTATAATACACCTCAAACAAAATTGCAAAGCAAAAAAGCAGGCAATCGAAAAGTCAGTAATTACTGCTGTAAAACCGGCTGCATGAATGCAGTAAATCTGTCGTGAGAACTTGGTCATATTACTATTCCACAAACCTCCTCCGGGATGACGGCGAGAAGCTCTAGCAGGAACGTCCAAGACTGATTGTTGCCACCGAACCTAACACAGCGTATTCTCATCAATCGTCTTCGTCGCAATAACGCACCCAACACTTAACATCGACATCACAGCTCCGAAACTATGAGCCCATAGCACTTACCTGTGCATTAAAATGGTTTACGCAGGCGAGCATGCATAGTCAAGCGGTGTTCGATGGTTGGCCGAAACCAAAAACAAGAAAAACGTCACAATAACAAAAGTCATTTCTGCGCTTGAAATGCATAGAAATGCGTTCTCGGAGTCGGACGGGGTTTGCCCCCGGACCCTACTCAGGTTTAGACGGTGGAGTCGAAGCTGCTCTGGAAAAGTCTGGTTATGGGCCCGCGGCAACTTTTCACTGTTGAGCTCACAATGCTAACGAGCAAGTTACAAAAAGTGCAAAAACACAATATTATCGCGTGGTTTCGTACTACGAAAATTGCCGTAAATAGCCGTTTAAACTCTACAAGTGCCTTCAAGCTTTGTTTTTTTTAGAAATTAGGCCTGTAGTAACTTAACAGTGACAAATTGTAGGCCTGTGCTATGTGGCCTAACTTGTACGTTACACATAACGTAATTCGGATTATTACACAGCGCACGATACAAAATCCCTCGCCTTAGTCCTATTTTTAGGAATCTAATATTTTTTATTTCAAATAGAGACTTATGCTGGTCTGTCAAAGTCGAAGATGCGGCGCTGTATACGTACTGCTGGATGAGCTGAGAAGCGGCGTTTTGCCATGTTGCCATCTGCAGAATCAGGTCAGAAAGCGCCAAGCACAGCTATCGACAATGACAAGACAATAGATGCGGTTACACATTTACGCAATCAATTACATGAACTACAACGTCTACAACAAATTGAGTTCTTGTAAAAGCAGCGTCGACTGCAGCATTTCACTTTTACCGGGCCAAAACTTTAGTTTTTTTTCTGTTTGTCTGTTCGAGCAAGTTACTTTCTAAAGCTGCTCGAAGTAAACGTCTAACTGAGATCTGTTTTGTTTAGTGTCCAATTGATATCTTTTAAATTTACTAGTCAAATATAAGCCTAAAGTCAGCTCGATAAATTAGTTTTTTTGTTTGCTGCAAGTTGTAAGTTATTATGCATTTTTGTTATACCTTAACGCAAAATACGGTATAAATACATGCACGCAATTGATCCAAATCGCGTCACGTGACGTTTTCAAATACGCACTCTATTCACCATCCGCTCAACCCACCGGTCAAAAATCACTTTAATATTGCCCGGGAGGCAATATTAAACTGATTTTTGACTGGTCACGCCTCGGTACTATTCAAAACACCTATGACACGCAGCTGGCTGACTGTATTGTGGCTAAACTGTATGTCGTAGTGTTGACTGGCGCATGTATTGTGTCTAAACCGTGCACTGCAGTGTTGTGTGACGCATGTATTGTGGCTAAACTGTAAGTCGTAGTGCCTTGTGTGCATATATTGTGGCTAAACCGTATGTCAAACGTTATTAGCAGACGACCATGTTGTTTGTTTACTTCATTTAAAGGGACCGTAAAACACACAAATTTTGCGTTGAGGTAAGACAAAACAAATAGGAACTGGCATCGTCGATCATTATTGAAATTTTTTTCCCTTAGTTCGTAAAATATTGCCCTCGGTTTTCGACCTCGGGCAATATTTTACGAACTTCGGGAAAACAGTTTCAATAATGACCTTGACGCCAGTCACTATTTGTATAACAATAATTCTAGCGGTAGATCGGCGATCTTGCTGTTAGCACTGGAAAATTGCTAGAGGTAGATCGGGTAGGCACATTATTAGGTACATAGTAGAACTTATGTTCTTAGTAGTCATAGGACCATGCCACGACACTGTCACGTATTTAAATCAGGCTTATTCAGTATTATATCAGAGTCCATCTCAAGCCATATCTGTTTCTTTGTAACACTAGACTTAAAATTATATTGTTTTTGAAAAGATTTGGTAATTGATAACAAATTTCAGTCTCAACCACAGTCCTGATAATGCAGTGAAGAAATATATGGCTGCATTCTTACATTAATAATGTGATAAATGTAATTAGATAAAGTGGCGATCTACCACTAGTAATTTTCTGCTCACTAGTGCGAGATCGCCGATCTACCCAATAAATTGTATGACTGTTACATTTTTGGGAAAAAAATCTTCACGGGGTGACGAGCACGAACTGAACTACACGCATGGATAAATCTGCAGGCGACAATTAACACAGAAAGAAAGCATCAAACAACTGCAACGATTTGTATACCTGAGTGACGATTGCGTTCGGAGTAGACGCGTTCACCTTCATACAGTGATTCAGCAACGAATCACGAAATGTCTGAAAAAACAACATTTAATTAAAAGCGCAGTCGTTATAATATTTGGATAAGCCATAATATTAAAGAGACTTGCTCAGGTATTGCGTCAACAAATGCGATAACGCGTTCAGGAACAAGTAATTTGAGCAAAGCTCACGTGACGCGTCTCTTGCGTCAGCTGCTTCGGTTACGTTCGTTGCATACTGTTCTTGCGTTCATTGCGTTCATTGCTTTTTTGCATGTTTTTCTTACGTTCGCCTGCCGTCACTGGCGCGTCAAAAAAGTACGCAAAAAGTACGCATGTTGCGTGTGCTGCGCTGAATTGGATGGAAACTGCTATAGCTTGACGCGATTGTAAAAATTCATCGTTGGAATGGACACATCAACTGAACAGTCCGCAAACCAGCATATAAGTCGAATATGTATATGTGCAGCCTACACTTCTGTCTTTATTTCAAATAAAGCAATCGCAGAAATTACACAAATCGCGTAACACATCGATTAGGTTTAATATAGTCGTTAAGTTGTAACTATGAGACAAGACGGAGACCTGATGTGACGCTGCCGGCAATTCTGCAAACGAAAGCTGTATCTGAAAGCAACGTCACAAAGTATTCTTTTAATTGTTACGCTACATTCTAAATATTATTGATATAGGTAACGAACCCACCTTGCAAAAAATTATCGCTAATTAAAAAGAACACAAATGCCTTCATTCTGTTTTATCATTACTAGAGCAGGCGAGAAAAATAATAATGATATCAATAATCATGTCAAACAAGTAGGTCTACGATTATACATCAGAGTTGACCAATTTTACAGTATAATAATTTTTACCATACAACAAAAAATGTCAGTCTTCCCTACTATCCCCGCTATCACCATCGTAATCATCAATAATTAAAAGGCCTATATAGTCTCTGACAAAAATTCCGTCCCATTGAATTTATATCTGTTACACGTAGGCTAGTATACATGACTAAACAATGCCCTTTTCCCTCTGTTAATTGTTATCCCCCATTCCATTTCCTATTCTTTACCCAGAGTTCCCACTGTGGTCACGAAGTAAAATTCAAGAATTAATCAAAAACTTCCAAGGACTAAACGCTGACATCAGGATTTATCACTGAATGAATTGTAGCTGCAGGACCTAACAACTTCAGAATGACACGCTAGCGTAGCGAGGCAAAAAAATTAAAGAAAAATTAAACCGTACAGTGCAAATATGCCTAATGTTTATAATCTCATTAATCTTTTACAGTTTTCTCTAAAGAACCTAGAAAGTCAATTTCAAGGATTTTCAAAGATGCGTGGGAATTGTTTATTCCTTCTTTTAACTGTAGAACATTCAAGAAACTGCAAGAGCCTATATGAACGTGCACGTGCAGTTATTATTATTATAGGACTCTCTTGATTCATGTCTTTCTAGAAAGCAATCAGAGCCCGCACACCTCCGCCAAGGCAATGTTGTTCGCTAGGTGGCAGCACCATCTTCGGTTTTGCAGCGGTTTCCCTTATGCCCCATTGAAAGCAATGATAACGAAAATTTCAAAGTGATCCAAAATCCAGGATTCCTTCCGGATCACCCCCAAAATTGAATCACTGGTAGTTTGTGCCACTCCCGACATACCCTCAAAATTTCAGAAGATCCGTCCATAACCTTTTGAGTTATCTTGCTAACACACAGACAGACAGACAGACAGACAAACGAACAGTCTGGCAAAAACATTACCTCCTTGGCGGAGGTAATAACCAGCGCCTATAGGGCCTACCGTAAAAGGTTAAAGGTGGTGATATAGCTCTTTATGGTGTTACCTGCCACCCGACACAGGTAAACGCGCCCGCGTTAACCTCAGCCAGATAGGCTGGTACTCGATGTACGTACCCCGGAGGGATGGAAAGCTGAGTTGATCTATAAGCGGCTGGTTAGTGGTTACATACCGAGATGGTTTACCTGCCCATCAAAGTACTAACCCGGCCCGGCGTAGAGTAGCTTCGTCGATCGGTTGAAACGCGTTACCGCTACATCAAACCACCAACCTAGGCCCTATACCTGTATCGGTAATAAAATCTGAGATCAAAGTTGTGCTTCGTCATTTCAATTTACCTTCGATCTCATTGTGTGCGAGGCAAAGTAGCAGCTTTCAAGGTCCTGGTTGTTCTGCAGCAACTGGTCAGCTATCTGCCATGCATAAACCTTCATACGACACACAATAGCAGTCATGAAACACGGCTAGGCTTAATATCGCAAACAGGGAGCAACAAAAATGAACTAAACTAAGCTGAAACGAAAACTAATGCATCGAAATGACATAATCATTGACGAACCACAAAGCCTAAGCTTACACCTTAAGGTTCTGAAGTAAACTGTGATGGAAACACTTCGCCCATGGCGCTGTGGCACGATCATAGCGGCCAGAGGGCAACCCAGGCCATTGCTCCACGAGTAAGCGCTGTCGGAAAATGTTCTTGTTGTTGCAAAAAAAATTCCAAAAATGCAAACTTGTGTCTCAAAGCGCCCCATTTTGGGTAAAATGCAATTTTGAGCATAGTCTCTATCGTAAATTTACAGTTCAGTCAAAAAATTGCAACCTGCTGTCCTGACTGTTTTAACACACGGCGTCACTGGAAACACTGGATGAAGCCAAGTTCTCTTGAAACTGCTGTCTAAGACTAAAGTCTTACACTAAAGTCTCAGTAAAAGTTGACCTGACCGGCGCCGGTCCAAAATAGGATACCCTGATTAAGCAATATGCATAGCCTACCTGAGCGGACTCACAATGATGTTTCTTAGTTGTTTTTTTCACGTTTTTTGCGTAAACGTTTCGGGTTAGAATTAGGGTCAAGATTGAGGTTAGGTTAACTCGAGTTAATGTTAGGGGATAGGGTCAGGGTCAGGGTCAATTTTCAGGTTAGGGTTAGGTCGATCTTTATTTGCACAGCCATTATTGAAAAAGTAAACAGAAAATGGCTGCCCTGTGGTGGTATTTAGCATTGTGTTGCATTTTACAAATAAAGTAGGCCTACTGAAGGTAATTTATGAAGTCAATAATTTTTTTAAAAACACCATTAAAACATCAAAACTGAATGTAAACACTCATTATAAGTCTGCTGAGGTACGCCATATTGCTCAAATCATTCTATCCTACTTTGGACTGGCGCCACGACCCACTACAGAGAAATAAATAGGCCTAAATAAAAATAACGTTTATCCTGGTGAACAGGGTGAGGCCACGTAGGCCTACTATTTGTCTAGTGGACAGAATTCCTTCAGTGGGGTCCATGGACAAAACCCAGTAGAAGGCCTGGGGTCACCCATATGTGAGTGTGACTAAACATTGGACACGCCCGTTCTCCTATTCTTTTGGCGGCGAATTACCGATTTCTGCACATCGTTGAGATAAGCAGACGCTTTTTCTTTTCCGGTTGCGTCGGGCTGGCGATACAGTACATTCAGCGCCTGAACCACTGTGTCCATCGACGGCGCTGAATCCATCTTCGACGCACCGCAACAAATTAATGCATCAAAACAAAACTGTATATCAGTGGTGCCAGAAATTTACTTTATTCACTAAAATACAGTAAACACTATCGGTTGTTAGCCCGCTATGCTCAGTTGGTTATTGTCGTTGCTATAGAAACCAAATGACGTAAATTTTATGACGTATGTATAGAGAAGCAAAAATTTTAGAATTTGTTAAACATTTTAATAAGATATTTTGTAGTGTAAACTTACTATTGCAATCTAACAATTCGACTGAAGCATAGCCGTATTCGAAATATACGGCTATGGGTTATACTATATGCAATAATAATCAAACATCTGAACACAGATCTCAAGTATTGGTACGTGACTCGACTCGACTCACCTGAGTGTAAATTCAAGTTTAAGAGCAGCACTAGAGAAAATAATACATATTCTCCGACGAGGGTTCACTTTTCAACATTGGGAATTCCCAACAATGTAAACATAGCTGGCCATTGGTTAGCATTTCTGGAAAATCATAGCGTTTTAGCGTTAGCATTTTGCACGTTAATTCAACCAGTTCGCGTTAATTTGGATTTTGTGTTATTGAAAGTTTTGCAGGTCAATGTTTGTGATGTGTTAAACTAGCAAAATACGCGTTAGTGCTGATGCGATCGTAGTACGTAGTACATGTATGTCGACGTCTGGCCACACTCAAAGTGTAGAAAATTTTCTATACACTTTGGGTCACACTTAGCAGTTGCAATCCCGGGATTGAATTCTCAGTCATGGGATCCGGGATTCAGAAATTTCTAATCCCAGGATCCCGTTTTCCGAATTGAGCTGGCAGATTGATCGTTATTTTGGTATCCCCAGTTGACATTTCATGCATAGGATGATGTATAGCCCCTACGGACGATAGCACTAAATATCTTTTCGGTTAGGGTAAGGGTTAGGGTTTAGGGTTAGGGTTTGATTTTTGGTACCAAAAACTACCAAAAACGTTTCCTGTAGCTTTCAGTATTTAGCGCTACCCTCTACGTAAGGTGGTGTACGGACAAAAGGCCACCAGACAAAAGGCCAGCAGAAATGTCACCCCCGGACAAAAGGCCACCGGACATAAGGCCACTGGACAAAAGGCCACTTACTTACCAAAACGCATTTAACCCTCCCTTATGCAGATTTACATGAAATTTTGCATGAGGGGTCGTCTAGCCGACATAATCAACTGTGCCAAATTTTATCTCAATCAGATCAGGGGTTTTGATTCTGTGGGATGTTGAATTTTTGGCTTTCCCATAGGAAAGAGAAGTCGTCGTTAACACATGGCTTGAACTACCATTCAGCCTGTGATATGGACTAGGTGGTACTCATTTTATACTGTATTATTTGCAGATGATTTAGTTGATAAAACGTGTGTTTAGATGCATCATGGCTCAGTATCAGAAACTGAAGACAGCTTGCAGAGGAAGTTTAGCCTTTCACCAGCGCCTCAGTGACATATACATTCGTGTCGGATTTCCGATTAAAATCCGTTCCTTGTTTTCTGACTGGATCGAAGCTCAGGATTGGTGAGAAAGATAGTATTGTTTATTTCTTTGGTCTTTTTTGTTGCTGTGCTTATGCGGTGGATGACACTTGTTGTTCACAGCGATGGTTAGCAGTCTTTTATAGGCAAGCATTACTGTTGTTGTAAAATCACTTAAATCATTATTTTTAGATTAAAGAAGTCCATGTTTTGCTGCAGTTTTGCTGAAATGTACAAGCCTGTTTTACCTATTGCTACACATGTCTGTGTACGTGGTCTGTCGGTCGTCATTCAGCTGTCTGTCACATTTGATCGTTGAAACAGTTTAAACAGTTTGATGAAGTTAGATGCCTTTTGTCTAGCAAAGGTGTGGTTGTGCAGTTCAGTGACACGTCATGTTAGATGGAGGTCCCTGACCCTCTAAGGGAAGGGGGGATTTGGAGATTGAACCCCCAGGCAAATCATGCGGAGAAAAAAATCTGTGATACACAAGGTGGCAGCTTCGATCAGCAATCAGCAATTCCACCTTTATCGGATTAATCTCGTCCTTGCGATTATTGTTATTATTTCATGTCAATACATGCTTACTACAGACTATTATAATTTAGCATTTTTTTCCAATTTATGCTCCAATACCAAGCTGTGTTGCATGGTGACAGCGATTCTAGCATACGATACCCATTAACAGTGCAGTGATAAGATCTGGTTGTCTGTGGTTTGGCTGCAGGTCAAGCCACGCTGCATGTCCGCACGAGTGTCCGAGTCTGTTGAGGGAGCTGACTGGACAGATAGAATCACGTGTAGCAATGCTGCAGCAAGATGAAGCCCTCTACGATGCTGATACTCTACTGGACTTGCAGCAGTCAAAGCACACCATACAGGTACTTGTCACCTGGTGGCACATCAACATTGTCCATGGAAAAAGTTGAAAATTCTTATTTGATGCGAAATAGCTGTTTGTTTTTGGCTACTTTTTACTGTTTGCTTTGCATTTTTCGTTACTTTCTTTCCGTACATACGTTGATACTTAGTATCTTAGACTTAACCTTGATTACATACTCAATAAGGTTGAGATATTGCTTCTTGCTGAAAATGTGCACTGTACAAATTTACTTACTTAATTTACTTAATGACTTATCCATTACAAGCTCAAAGTGCCGCAAGTATCAAGCTGCCAGAAAACTTTCTTTGATCTGCATGAAATGTCTGATCAGTGTTGGTGCCATGAAGAGGTCGTCTGGCCTGTACTGCTTTTTTTATCAGGAACCCATATTTAGAATTGTGTCCCACATCAGTGCCTTGGTGGAGAGTTGTTAGGGACTTGCAACTGAGGTTGGCCAACTCTCGCGTAATGAAAGCCGGGAGTAGCTGCGAAGATAACTGTGGGTGAGCGTGGTAGAGCATAACATTGGCAACTAGCTTGCAGAACTTTGTATGACTACGTGTTACCTTTTAACGGACTTCCTCGATCAGTCATGCAGTCAGTCCTCAGTCAAGCCGTCATTTAGTCATTCAGTTCTAGAGACTGCAATCCCAGTATCCCGAATCTTGGGATCCCAGGATCCCGGCCGTTTTCGCCAATACCAAATCCCGTGATATCGAGATTACAAAAATTAGCTAAAATTGTACTTTTTCACGTATCAAATGACAGAAATAAGAATTTTAGCCAACTGGTGAATAAAATATTTTATGAGTGCTAGAGTAATACTTCGTGCTGTCACTGGAAATTTGTATTTTGACAGTCACTGTTACTCTCTACAGTTCAGATGTACCTTTCGTAGAGGCCCTGTGCATAAAATAAGTCAGTTGGGTGTACCAAAATAATGACCAATCTGTAAGCCTAATCCCGAAACGGGATCCTGGGATTACAAATTTCTCAATCCCGTAATCTTGGATTTAGAATCCAATCCCGGGATTGCAATCACTAGTCAGTTCAGAGTGGCCTAAATGTTGGAGTTGTGCAAAAGTACACTTTGTTAGTTGGCATGCTTTGATTCAATTTTGTGATATGATAAGGTAAGATTGATTAAGGCTGGGTTTCTGGATTTTAACTGGCCAGTCATGTTAGTGTTAACTGACAGATTTGCATAACTCTAGTTTCCCGTTGCACTAACCAACGGTTATAATGGCCAAAATCGGCCAGCTAGCTAACCGTCAATTGTAGTAATCATATTTAACGCAACTTTTGTACCATTTTGCAAGCAGTTAATTGAAGAATGTGATACTATAGAACGATTTTACCACATAGCAATGTTTTTAAAATGCTCGAGGAGATGTTTGCTGCTACAAATTTTACTACAAAATCTATTCACGAATGGGCAAAATGGCCATCTGCAATCGGTTGGCTGGCTCATGCTGGCTGACATGCGCTTGCACTCATAATTATTCATGATGTTCGCCTGCGCTAGGCAGAAGTGATTAGTGTCATGTGTGTCGTTGCTAAGCAGCTATTGTTTACTGCTCAGTTAGCTGAGGACCAGTCAAGGTTTTGTTCAGAAGTGCGCACAAACTTAACTAGTGAGTTATAATTAACAGATGGTTTAGGTTTACTGACTATGTAGTTAACTAAAAGAACTGGAAACTCGGCCTAACTGATTAATTGATTGCTGGATTTATTTTTTGTTTGTTGATTATTGATACTGCAAGTGCTAGGAGCTGTTATTTTCATTTCCATGCCCCACTCTGCTAATTTATCAAGTGCATGTGACAGCCATTGACTTTGATGTCGTTGCTTGTAGCTTATGTTTGAATACCATTGTTTGTTTTTTACTGATCTGCAAGTGATTGTGTTGTAGATGCTGACCCAGCACAGATGTGAGCTGTTGGCTGATGTGATGAAGCGCTGCTTGGATGAAGAACGACTTCTACTGCAGTCTGTCAGCTGTGATGTAAGTACGAGTGTTTGTTTAAAAGTTTAAAAGAATTAGTGAGTCAAAGGTTAAACGTTTAGTGTGGTTTATAGCACTTTATAGGAAACCCATCTCAGAGCTACGGAACGTCACCTACCATATGGGATCACACAGTCTTACCTGCTGCCTGACACAGGTGAATGCCTTCTGCCTTAGCTCCAGCCAGATAGGCCGGTACTCGATTTACCTACCCCAGATGGATGGACGGCTGAGTTGACCTAGGCAGCTGGTTACATATCGACATAGTATCCTGCTTGCAGACAGTCGCCCATCCAAGTTCTAAACTGACCCGGCGTAGAGCAACTTTGTTGATCGGACACAATGCGTAACCTCTACACCATGCCCCCAACTCAGCCCAACACAAGGGTCTGTGTGGATATTGTGCTTTATAAATTTAGCAGCACCACGTGTTTCATAGAATATATGGTCCTGCACGAAAAAAAATATTTTAATGTGAAAGCTAAAGTCTGGATGCAGCTGGATTTTACATGCTGAACATATTTTGACTGGGAATTTGAAACAAAGACCAGTGATATTTATCAACTCACAATAGAACAATTTGGCATCTTAATCGAAGAAAACATCACACTGGATGGTTCTCTAAAGATGCAGCATTTCAGTGCAGTTATATTTAGGGTTGTTAAGACCGCTCATTTATTTTGACTGGTTAACCGTAACAAAAAAGACCAGTAAAGACCAGTTAATCGGTTGACCAGCACATCATTATTGTTTAGTAATAGTGGCACTGGAGGATTTTCGATCACACTGCCAATCAACATTTCCTTCGTCTTTTTTGTTGTTAACGATCGTGCCTGTTTGAGTACTCTGTGAAATGAGTTCATCAACAAAGGTCTGCATACACCTTGTAGATCCTTTATTAATTATTTCAGTCATTGTTGTGTCATCGATATACTTGTAAATCTGACAAGACGGCTGTAGTAAAGCTATCAGTATGGCAAATGTTAACGGCCCAAGGTAAGATCCCTGAGCCATGCCAGCAGTTTGTTGCAACCATTCAGAGAGCACATCACCAATTTTCACTCTCTGACGCCGATGTCGCAGATATGAGTACATTGACTGATTTACGGTAAATTTAGAGCCACCAGTTTAGACATCAGTACGTTGTGGTCGACACAGTCAAATGCCTTACCTTTGTCAACAACATGATGCGAACAGAGTGGTCACTATCCATTGCAGTGTGCCAGTGGTGCAACATGTCCACCAGAGCATGTATTGTCGACCGTTGCTTAAGAGCGCCGTACTGTCGGTTATCTAACGTGTCGCCCACCCGCTCAAGAATCTTTCCCAGAGTGAACTGAACAGTTATCTGTAGCATTAATCAGTATCGTTTTAATTGCAGTCAACTGAGTTAAGAAGAAAAAATCCGCAGCCAAGCCCTCTTGCAGTTCACGGGATCATCATGGAAACCCGCAATAAACTGAGTGATCTGCAACAGCAAATGTCGGTCAGTAATTATTTGTTAGCATTGACATGTGCTAATCAGTGAGATGCCAGGAATCCACAGATATATGCTGATAATTTACTAGTGCTATTTTAACTCTTTGTGGCTCATTGTATCCTTTTGGTAACAACTACTTTGACAGTAAGTCATAAAATAACTCAGGCATTAATGGGTTAAACAAGTGTCAGTGCATATGCAGTGTTCACTGTGCTACCCAGTACCCACTACAATTAACCTGCTTTGTGCTGGCGGTTGATACTTGACAAAATCGTTTCAAAAAGAGAAGAATTGGTCTATTTTTATCATTGCAAGATATAGCATATATTACAAACCATCAAAATGAAGCAGAACTGCTCCTTTTATGCCCCCTGTTTTCTCTACACACACTGGTGTTTTATCGAATATTTGGTGCCAAAGGTACTTTTAGACCATTGTGGTCTGGGCCTGACCAAGCTTGCCTTCTTCCTAAGGCTCCGGTCTCCTGACCACAAAAAGAGCACTTTTAACAACATGAAGTGTTCCTTGAGTTATTCAGCAACTTGCTTAGCTGACTTACTTTTTATATGTACAGCAGATGTCAGCTTACGAAATAATGGTGTGTGTCATTTTATCTGTTTAAGCTTTGGCTGTTAAGTTATCTAAAATTTATGTCAGGCCTCTGATGTTATTCATTCAAAATTTGTTGGATTTAATAGAAATATGAAAAATACTGATACATTGTACACCAGTGTTTTTCAACCTTTTTGCTGCAGCGGAACCCTACATGTGTGACAATCACTCACGGAACCCCATGCAATGATAAACGAGTTCAGCGGTGTAGGCGAAGTGGAATTTTTAGGATGTCTGGGGACCGATGTCTCCAGCGAGTGAAGAAACAGAGAACCTGTAAGAGTCTGGACTCTGGGGCATATCCCTCAAACGCTGACGATAAAGCAGCAGGCAAAAGACTCGTTTAATGTGACCGTATTAGATAATATTATTTAGCAATTTTGTTTTATCCGTAAGCAAAATTACCTTACGAGGCGGTCGCCAATGGCACAAACATTATCATTGGATCTTTCACTTTTTTATGCCCACGGACAGCTCAGGGGTCTGGACCCCCAGCCAGTTGCGCTGATGGGCGAAGCTTTTTATATCTTTCAAGCAGAGTGTTTCAAGAAATGAAAGTCTTTCAATAAATAAACACACGATTTCATAATACTGACACTAATAAATTAGTGTTCAATGTTCAATGCAAATATTCTAACATTGTTAACAACAAGAAAAATATTCAACACTGCATGCTAAAGTAGACAGTTAGAGGCACTAATTTGAAACTAAACATGATCGGTGCGTAGGGGGCTACACTTTAATGGCTTGGTTTGACGTAATTTTGCACGCTAGGTTATTTTTTTATTTTTTTTACTGACCAGCCGCGGAACCCCTGACATATCCTCGCGGAACCCTTGGGTTCCGCGGAACCCCGGTTGAAAAACATCGGTGTACATGTTCGTTTTTATTTCAGAGCTAGCTTGAGCTTACCAGTTGAATGTTAACACATTTTTAGTCACTCTCAACTTCGATAGTCTAAAATTACTGTAGCCTGTCATGGTTCAGAGTTGGGGAGCATTTTGTATTTGTGTAAGTGTAATGTTGTGTAAAGTTGGCAGATGCAAGCGTGGAAAGTGTGGCCAAGCAGCAACAGGATGTCATCAACTATTGTGGCCAGAAGAACGGTACGAAACACTGACATCAACAGCTTATCTGTTGAAGTTATTTATAAAATACGAGTAACTGTAAACCAATATTGTGCAAATGTTTGATAGAGTGTTTTCAGTTCGTACGTAATGTGTTGCATTATGCACTTTGACATTATGCGTCAAATTTTTTTAACTATCTAAACATTATGGACCTGATCCTTTGACTGTTTAATTCCTTGAAATTTAGTCTGAAACAGACTGCTAAACAGTTTCATATTGAAGTAACTTTGTTACTTAGGCAGTTGTGATTGGTTTACTGATTGCTTGATCAGCACCACTGAAGTCTTTTTAGCACATACTGGCGCTTTACAAGTCAGATTATTATTATTATTATTATTATTGATTGAAATGCAAACCGGCCTTGACATGCTACATATACGTGCTATGGTGTGCAGACTTGCTGATGCGAATGGAAGTGCGACGAAATGATCCCAGCGTAAACCAGGAAGACTTGGCCAGGGAGAAGCTTGCCATTCAGTTTGAAATGGATCAGCTGATGCAGGACAACATGAAGAGGCGTGATGTAAGTACGTGCTGCAAATCACAGCTAATATAATGTCTGAACATTTGTCTTTTATTGTCACATTGCAGCTGTATTTTGACATATTACTGCTGATATTGGTGACGACTGATGACAGATACATGACACTTATGACAACTACAACAACAGATGCTGCTGCTACTATTGCTAAGTTTAAACTTTCCTATAACTGCAAACCGTGGATTATTTTGCTCTGCATGTTAAAACTTGTCACAGGCTGCTTGTCTCCATATGGCTGTAGCAACAAAAGTCAAAAGTGAGCAAGATTTATATTTTTGAGAGTACAGTTGTGAGCTCTTGACTGAGGCCTGGCATAAATGTTAGAGGTTTAGTTGTATTTTTTCGGATATTTTAGGATTTATTTTCGACTAATTTTATAGTATTTAGGCTCAGCTATTATTTTGTGCGAAAGCAGCTGCTGCTTTCAGCGCGTCTTTGCCATCGCAGTTCTGTCTGTCTGTCACACTTGACTGGATCAGTCAAAAACGGTGCAAGCTAGGATCACCAAATCTTCACTGTCGGCTGCTTGGAAGACTCTAGTTTCAGGAACCATAAAGCTTTTCCATAAATTCGAAGGGGTCACCCGAACGAGGGCGCTAAATGAAAGGGGGGTGGGACAAATTCGCAATTTTTAGCCAATAAGTCACTGTATCTCAGAAACAGTGCGAGATAGGGCCTAGGTTACTATTAATCGCTAATAGAAATTCGTACACTGGCTTTCGATTGCCACCAAATTCAATGACCTTGGATGACCTTGAACGCCAAAATAGAAGTTTTTATGGATTTTTTGGCGATTTCGGGCTGCGACACACGTCTGTATCATTCACTATCGTTATGCGATCCAGATAGAGAATTTGGTATTTGTATATTAACTTAGCATGAACACCTCAATTTTCAGCTAAACTACTGAACAGTATCTCGCGCATCTCGTGAGCATTAGCTCAAACTTCTTGTTACCAATTGCTGTTGTCCAGTTCTGTGGGAGGTGCTGTACAAAACTGTGTTATGATTTGTTATAATCTTTCAGCAGTTGGCATTTTATGACCATGCTTAATGTTTCTATGCTCCATCGCTTCTACATGACTAAGTGCTAATGCAGTACTACTACTTTGTGAGGCTATCATGTTGCTGCTTTGTATTTATTGTACTATTGTACTCAGTCCTTTTAACAGTAGTGCCACAGTGCCATTATGATTTACTTAGTCGGACGTCCTAGGCCAATTGTCTAGCCTTTGTGAGTGGGCAAACTGACTTTACAGCCACTGCTACTGAATGAATGGTGAGTTTTGCATATCAGTATAGAGCAAGTGATCATGCAGGACTGAGGACCGAGTAACTTAAGGGTGTTGGCTGTTAATGAAGCTGGCTCATCTGGTCGACTTGGGTTGTTGTATGCTAACTTCGTTGGGTTTAACGCTTGCCAGCTCAAAATGACACGAATTGGAATGAGTCTTAATGCCGTAGACCTAGGTTTATGCATTTCTAGCAGCTTTGTGACAGTTGTGGTTGTTGTAATCGCAGGAGATGGCTGAAGCACACGTGAGTCTAGCCATTCGACTGGCACACCTGCTGCATGACGTTTGGTCCAACATCAAGACGTGGCAGCATGAGCAGAAAAGATCGATTGCACTGCTCTCTGTTCCCAACCCTGAATTCCTGCACCTGCTTAATGCACTGTAGGTTAGCACTGCTACCCAGTACTACTAACTACTATATACTACTACTACTACTGCTACTACTATTGCTACGATATACTACTGTTACTATGCTACAGTGGACAGCACAAGGCAACAAAAGAGTTGTGATGACGAAAGAACATGTGGAAAGGGAACTGGAGAAAGAAATATGGTCAGTAGGTTTCAGAAAGTACAGCTGGAGGAAGATGGCGGAAGCAGCACAGGACAGAGCTGGATGGAGTAGAGAAGTGGCCTATATTCCACTGGTAGCAACTAGTCATTAGTTGTCGGTCACTATTCAGAAGCCTGAATTCATTTTGCTCCGATACTGCTGACTTAGTCTGTTAAAGATGCTGGCTGTTAAATGCCAACTTGAATTGCATTTAGCAAAAGATATTTTTAATGCTGTAATGTAAAAAGTATTCAATAGTTGTCTGCACTTGGTCTTTGACTTGTTTGCTTTACAGTATTTTGTGATTGCTGACAGTTTGTAATGTTCTGTTGGTTTATATCTATCTGTCAATTAATTTGAATGTATGCTGCATAAATTTAGTTGTGAAGAGGCCGGGAAGTTGTTGCATCGGATGATACTCCAGGTGGAGCGAGCTATCAGCATTTTCCAGCAAATTCCAAACAGAAACAGTTCACTGGAAGAGAAACTAAATCGCCTGGAAATGGTTCTTAAAGAACTAAGAGATGATTATTTGCCAAAGCACCTTCAGTGGTAAGTATATTTTATTCGTGAAATATATCTGCTTTTTCTGCCAATATTTTACTACTTAACAGTTTTTTGTCTATTTTTTGGTGCTGTTAGCAGTAGCGTAGTAATAGCAGCAGCAGCAAGTGTGTGTTTTGAGCTGTCTATGAAATGATTCGCAGATTCCCACTGTTGCTTTTCAGTCTGTCAGGCAGTCAAACTTCTTAAAGCAGCCAAAGTACTAGATGCTATGGTAGACACATGAAACAGTTAGGAATTGCTTTTAGTTAGGAATTTTTGTTAAAGATGATTTTTAAGATGAAATATAGACAGTGACTCAGCAGACGTCACGTGCTTCTTTAGGTTGGTCCATATCTGTGGACCAACAAGCAGCAAAGTTCAGCTGCTGACAGTTGATTGCTTGATGGAAGGCACAACCTGAACAGAGCATAAATTGGGGTATAGCAGCCAGAAAGTTGGATTATGCGTGATGGCATAGTCTCATTGTTTACTAACCTACAACAGTATTAATGCATTAGAAATTTTCCAGTGCTGACCCCTGCACTTTATGTGTATTGTATTTTATACAAAGTTTGCACAGTAACAGTTTGAGTATAGCGATTCATTGTGAGCGAGGTTGATGCTACAGAACCCCCACGAGGAAGACATTGAAGGAATGGGAGAAGTTTTGGCTTGATGTTAGGAGCAAACAGAGAATGAAAATGTTGACGTTTCGTCTGGAAAAATGCAGTGTAAACGTGTGTGAGAGAGATGATCTGAAAAGTAAGTATCTTCAGTTCTACTACCGAGGTTCTGGAACGAAGATCAGCCACAGCCAGCTGTCTCGGGTTCGTGTGGAAATGTTGCATTTATATTTTTTTTGTGTCTGCGTGTTTTGTACTGCAGTGCGTTTGTCGTGACAGAAAATATTCCTGACCGTGTTCTTTTCGTAGAAAACGAAAGTGTCAGTTTCCCACGAATATCTGTGAGGTGAGGTATTATGTAGCTTTCCAGGTTGTGGTGATGATGTGGTTTGACTGTGATGAGGGGAATGTTTTACTGATATCATTGTCTCAGTTAGCTCTGTTAAAGCTGATGTTTTCGTCGTGTTTCATATCAACTGTTGTAATGCAGTGGTTTCCAGAGTTCCAAAATCTGCCACCGAAAAGCTGTACATATATACTAATTTATGTAAAAAACTGTTCAGTTTATATACAGTGTAAAGGTGACATCGTGGTTGTAGATATAAAACAGCACAAATCACAATTTAAAAATTCAAACTTTACCATTACACAGTCAGCAAA
>Ga0056128_1002896_pt1 | contig 20684 bp, 6 predicted proteins | sample WorMetLIZISLAND2_FD_71113 | JGI IMG/M metagenome (GOLD analysis project Ga0056128, IMG submission 71113) | Marine gutless worms symbiont microbial communities from Max Planck institute for Marine Microbiology, Germany - Olavius geniculatus... ... | reverse complement strand
CCTCGTTCGGGGTGACCCCCTTCGAATTTATGAAAAAGCTTTACGGTTCCTGAAACTAGAGTCTTCCAGGCAGCCGACGGTGAAGATTTGGTGATCCTAGCTTGGACCGTTTTTGCCTGATCCACCCGTGTGACAGACAGATGGACGGACAGACGGAATTGCGCGATGGCTAAGACGCGCTGAAAGCATAGCTGCTTTCGCGCGTAATAACATTACAACAAGTGAGAAATTAACAGTTCCATCACGGCCTTTCAATATGCCAGCGTCGCTATACGTCGAGTCAAATGCTAATGAGATGGCGAGACCGAATTCACTCTGCATGGACAGGTAGGTATAGGCTGTAGGTAACCTTCCTCGTATAAACCGATACAAGTAATGCGGTTCAATCATTACTGCGGGAGACGGTTCATTAAGACCTATAGTTGCCAAGCCTGCAATTACCGCGTTTGCATTCGACGAGCGGTGCGAGCGGAGTGTTTAGTTCGTACGGATGACTAAATATGTCCACTCACTCCACGGCCACGACGTGTTACAATGCTGTCCGCACTGAGAAGCGATAGCGCCGGCGGCGGCCAGCATTGATACAATGGCGGTGTAGCGTTGGAATGCGAATGGCCGGCCGGTCATCTACAGTATGTATGTTCATAACGGCTGAGTGCGGACTGGACGACCTAGTCTACAATGTAAACAGTAGGCCTAGCTACAGACATGATTGACGGTCAGTCGCATTGCACTGTCCGGCACTGCGAATGACCTACCAAACTGACCATGCAGCTCCTGAACCTGCGCAGTCAGTTAACACTGACCACGGTCAGTTAACGCACCTGTTCAGGGCCGGTCTGTGAAGGTCAAACGTATACAAAACAAAGACGTCCACCTTCCTCGTTCCTACCTGGCACGGATGACGGCTGAGAAGATAAATACCTCAATGTCAAAACTCAACCTATACGGCGTCAGGGAGGGTCCAAGAGGCCGACAGTTTGAAGTGCCGGACGACCGGATATCTGACATATGACTCGGGCTCAGGCCCGTTGAGAGCCACAGCGGGGCCCGGGGAAACATTCTCCCGGGGCCCCTCCGGGAAAAATTTTTTTGAGTTTGTCTTTTCAAAAGGGCGCATTTTGGTATCGCGGGGTCCGGGGTAACTTATCCCCCTGCGCTCCCCCTCTCGACGGGCCTGCTCAGTGCTCATGCTTCGTATATAAAGATGTAAGCTTGTGCATACATAAGTTGCCGATTTGGACGTTCGGCCTGTTCAATTTTTGGCCTTATGGCAGTGATCTCAGTGACATCAACAACAGCATAAACGAAACATGCAAACTCGCAATATTCAATATATACCTATATAGCTGAACCAGATTTTGACAATAAAATAAGAAGACATCAGCCTACAGTATAGTGGAAACAGATATATGACCTCTCGAACATATTTCCACACCTTTTCAGAGACGTGGATAATCGTTACCGTCTGTGAATGACTCTGAAGAGCAAACATAATGTCGGCGACACAGCTATGCAGTAAACGCGTTTGATACAATTAAAGCAAACGGTGCAAATGACGACACTGTAAGCAACGCTTTTGCGTAACACTGACACGGTGCTGTACTGTAGTACAAGTGACATGTTTGTGGTTAGAAGTGCAGTCTGGCTTAGAAGAGAACTTAATTAGCTCAATCAGTGATTGCCGCAATGGACAGTAGCCTATTCAGTATTCACTGGCAGACGGTCACAGAAGACTAAAGTTCACTTCTGGGGTACCAGACTTACCATGTTCGGAAAATATATGCTAATTCAACAAAACTTGTAAGTTGTACGTATAAGAAAGCTCGCGACTGCTGCAATAACCAATAGCCAAGCTGCGGACAAACGCTCACGCATGCAGACAGAGTCGTATACAGACATGCTGTGCGACAATAAGGGTTGCTTATAGCTTACAGCGTTGCGAGCCAATATTAGCATCACGAGCACGACGTACGTGAAATGATGCAAGTAACAACATGCTAAGACGGAAGAAAACGTGTTTAAAGCCGGTAGCTAAATACCGAAGACAAACACAGGCTATTCGTTCGCCGAACGGGTCCCGCCATGGATGGCGTAATGACGTCATAACTCATTAGTTAGGCGTCCTCCTTTCATTGTGACAGTGTTCGTCGTTCAACGTGTCCCAGTCCCTGGCTCACAATGGAACCTCGCGGGGCCGCGCCGGCAGAAAGGATTTGCGGACGGATCGGCGTAGGGACGAAGGGAGGAGGGGGAAGGGTGGGAGACGGACGGTCGTAGCTGGCGGTGTCGTTTCAAACTGAGCCGGGCGGCAGGGAGAACGGGCGGCCACTGCTGACCGCAGGTGAACGGCGCGGACTCACGCGGGGAGCGGATGGACGTCCCGCGGTGTTACGGCTGCAGGCGAGGGAAAAAAGGGGAGGAGGAGGGGTGGGGTATGGGGTAAATTGCCGGACGGACTGACTACCCGGAGCTGAATTACCGCCAGCACGCCACGCTACCCAGCTGCCATGCAGAGAAAGATAGACACAGCGAGCGACGCCGTGCCGCCGACTTTGTGTCCGAGTGGTGGTCACGCTGTTGTATCTATACTATACCGTGTCCAGCCAACTCCACTGTCCAGTCCACAGAGCCCGCCGCTTTGCCGAGTTCCATGCAGGTAAATCGATACCAGCTGCATATCGGATTCGCTAATGCGCGTTCAAAAGCTTATCAAATGACAGGCCCAATCTGATGGACAGACCAGCGAGACAGATTAGGCCTACGCGCGGAAACTAACTATAAATGCCAAACCTATTAACCGTGACACAGTTGATATAAAAACCTATTACTTGGAATGAACGTGAATATGGACAACTTCCGCATTCATTCAACAGCAATGGATAATCAGAAAGTGGAGAATTTGTAATATCGTTAAATTCACTGATATTGTTTGTTTTGAGTACCGTAGGGGCCTACTCCAAGTTACTTCACCGATTCTGGTGTAAGGGAGTCGTGACCCTTCCGTGACCGAGGAGCTAGAGACACATCTCTATTTTAATCAACATTCATGCAGTTCTGCACCTGACATTTTCGTTTTTCTACACTCAGAACAGCCGGCACGTCCACTACTGGTCTGGAGTCTTCAACTTCTTGAAATTAGACCCTATACACTGAAGAAGAATCTGAGTCAAATTTACGCACATCTAGTCATAAATATGAAGCTATTATAATCGATTGAAGAACGCTGCGGTGTGGGGCTAGCAATTGAGTGAAATAAACTGAGTTGAACTTGACAGTAATATCGGCCGCTCAAGTTGATCCGGTGTGGTGACGACGTGGACTGGTCGCTCGCGGTTGTATTCAGTCCATATCGCTTTCATCTCAAATAGCCCGCCCTGCCACGCCACCCGCTGAGCCGTTGCCATGGTTACAACGGCTGTAGCCAACGTGCAGTCCAGGCTGCTGACTCATCGCTTCATTACAGGCCGATCCATCCCTCGTCCCTTGCAAGTGAGCACGATTCCGAAATTTACGAGAAAAAAAGACGTTCGTCGGTTTCAAAAGGAGTTAAACGGAACTTACATATTTATTTATTTATTTTTGTATTATTTCCAATGAAGCAATGACATCAGTACATATGACAACCAGAGAACACTGGCGAATAACATAACTGCCATGCAACAAGTAGCAAAACTTCACACGGTGCGGTGACAAATATTCTGTAAAATGCCAATAATTAGGCTAGGCCTATTTCAACATTTTTCATATGATGCATTGATGCTGAAATGCAACACTGCGTTTCTTTGCATCATTTCTCTATACCAATATTCTAGCACAGTACATCACACTATCGGTGAACTGAAGACTAAAAAGACTACCAAACGCCTTTAATCTGTACGTACACCACACTCTCACTGATCTCATCGAAAATTAATCGTTAAAGGTGATAGCACGAGACCGAGTCCTACTATTAGGAAAATTGTCTTAATATTCATCACTTAATAGGCATATAGGCCTAACATTTTTGAAGCAGGCAGTAATAAGTCACCTCTTCAAATAGGCTACCTTTTGCGAATCAGTGTATGTTCGTCTTAGACAAGAACATAACCGTCAAAATAATTCATTCAGAATTTGCCTACTCTACCGTACTTATGCAAATGTTTCACGTTCATTAATATTCATATGTACGTCTATTGCCTAGCAACCATTGCAGTCGCGACACTGATGGCCCATTCAAACTGAAGACCACCCACCACGGCACGTATGCTAATGCCCCGCCCACAACCCCCTCCTAAGTAGCCGCCCTGCTGTCTGCCTCTGCCACGCTACGGCTCCCTTACAGCAACAGCAGCAGAGTAACTGACCAATGTGCACAAATATTGCACAATATTGCAAAAGTCAGCATATAAAACAATGCGTTTAAATATCAACAAAATAATGGCAAGCATGATGTCTTCCGCAAGCTCGGCAGTTTAAAAATAGGCCCCCTGACCAATATGGGATACATACAGTACTAAGCCTACACCGCCTTTTACTTTCTCCGCAAGTAACCTCATCAAACGCCATCAAAGTGTTGATGTGCGATACACGAAGACGGAAACACCAGATCGCAATTAGCCTACGATCTTACCTCATACGCGAATAAAGCTGCAGTTTGCAAACGTAACGACATGCGCAGAATTCAAATCTTTCTCCACGATCATCTGATTCCGGCCGTATTGCTGGGCCGACCGGCGTACTCAGCGCCGTAGTGTGTGACCTAGTTCAGCTCACACTCTGAATGGACGTCCGTTGAATAATTAGTAGCCTCGCAGCCAATCACGCCTCTCGCACCTGCTTGGCTCTTGCTGCGGCGACTGTGTGATGGGCCTGACGGCTCCAGCGATCTGCTGCACTGAAGCAAATATATTAGTAGGCTAAGCAGTGGCGGATCCATAGAGAGACAAACTCAGGCAATAGATTATAGATAGGGACAAGATATCGCTCATAATATGCTGATATTCGAACATAAAAATCAATATTGTGACATAATTATGCACCAAACTCTACCTTTCTGTAGGCCTACGCTATTTTCATTTTGGGGATCCCACGCCCAGGGGGGATGGGACACCCAGTCCCTACACTTTTTTATAGGGCCTAATCGCATTCCACATTGTTTGTTAATTACTCAAAAATGTGTGAGACCTTCAGTGTTTGAATTGTGAAAAATTAGCTGTAGGGTTGAACTTTTCGACGGTCGGAACCCGACCAAAATTGTGATATAAATCCTATGTAGTATATAGCTGACCCCCCAGAACATAATTTGACAGTGTGTTAGGGGGGTTGAGAAAACAGTTGGGGGGGTTCAACCCCCCAACCTCCCGGCAATTCAAACACTGGAGACCTTAGGCCTAAATGACCTTGAAATGTCATATATTCTGTTAAAATATGCCTACATCTAGATTCGCCACTGTCAGTATAGAACGTCTCTGAAAAACTGATGTGCTGAACAATAGAGTAGACAACGAACGACTTGCTTTGCCATTTTTTACCGTCGATCAGCTTGTGTTTTATCATCAGTCTGTCGTTTGTGCACTTGTCTGAAACTCGATCTGAATCCGTCTGTGTGCAAAATAGGCCTGCGCCATAGGCCTAGTACGCGTCCGGCAATTAGGCTATAGCCAGAGTCATAGGCCTACTCAAATCCATTTCTGTACTCGGACTTATAGGAGCCACTAGATTCGGACGCAGCAACCAGCAGTGGCGTATAGCCAGGATCTAGATGTAAAGGGACACTTAAAAGGTGGGTGTGGAAAGGGGTGTCCCCTCCTCACCAGGGAAGGGATCTGGGGAACTAGGCCCCCTCCCCATAAATTTGTTAAATTTTTGACTCACTACAGCTATGCTGTATAGCACGTCTCTTGTGTTTGTCGTCTTTCGTTTATCTGTCGTCTGTCTGTCTCTCACGGGCGTATTGTGGCTAAACGGTAGGTCGTACCGGATTTTTTCACAGATAATTAAGTTAGTGCGGTGGTTCGGCGAATGCAAAAAATTTAGCGATTCAGTGCAAGAGGAACATTTTCAAATTCGGGATTGAACTGAGGGGTAGGGAAAAAGAAGTTTTATTCAAATTCAAGGAAAAACTGACCATATCTCAGAAACGGTAAGAGATACGGCCAAGGTTGATGCAATTAGTCATCAATAGTAAGTCGCATAAAACCTTTCAGATGAGAGAAAAATCATCGAGTGACCTTGGATGACCTTCAAGGTCAGTACTGCAGCAGTAGCTGTATGTAGCACGTCTTTTCTAGCGACAGCTGAGCTTCTTGTTTCGTGCGAAAATGAAGTGTTTTTATGCATTTTTGGCACTATTTTGAGTGACTGAGTAGGCTTCTTAGAAAAGAAGGCACGTGCCCCCACTGCCCCCTTATGGCCAAGCCAGTGGCACCTGTATGAAAGTAACTGTGCCGCAACGAATTTTGGCCGACCGCACTTACGGTCATGTCTATGGCACAAGGTTGTGTCTAGCATCCGTTGTCTGTCCGTGTGTTGCGTATATGTATTGTCACTAAATGGTACGTCGTAGGGGTCGGCAACGGTGCCATTGGATAGAGAGATGACAATTTCCTATAGGCTGTCAATAGCAACCATGTCTCTATCTGCGCGTGGCCGTAATTTTTTACGCCAAGTTGCTGCCTGCATCCATCATCCGCGAGCGCATGCGGTCTGCAGCAACCTACTCTATTGCACAGTCTTTGATCTGTAGCCTATACGCAGCGGGTCCAAACAATAAACCTCTGACACAGCCGGTAGTCTGCACTCGTGACCCAACCTGCATGAGCAGCTTTTGTAATTACGATTTACAGTGAGTTTTATTGTAGGTCTAACAGCCACTATATTCAGTTTATGATTAGTGCTGTCACTTTGACACTTGAGTCCAGACTCCAGAGTTCTAAGTCACCATTGCGAGCAATAATAAGTATTTTCCATAGTCGAATTTCGAGACCACGAAACCAAGATGCATGAGAAGGAGAACAATTGTGATGAGAACGAGAACAACAACAACGAGACCAAGAACGAGAACGAGACCATTAAATTTGGTCTCGAGACCAAGTTGGTCTCGATAACTTAACATCCCTGTAATTAAACTGAATATTTATATTCTTCGTCTCTCTATACATAACCTACGTACGCTAGCGCATAATCGATACAAATGGCAGTGCCAAAAAATGCCACGCTGTAGGTGAAAACGCAACAGCAAACGAAAACTGTGTATGTGTGAACAAACGATCCATACTAATAAAATGTTAAGATTTCTGACAACAAAAACCTCACAGAAAACCCAGGTATATATCTGTTTGTGCATCTGTATGCGGCACAATGTGCTGGCATGTTTCGTTTTTTCTATATTGAAATAATTCAGCTGAGAGCTGCAGACTGCGCCAGCTGAGTGAGTTTCACCTACAATCGCTACCGGGTGTCGATACGCTGCCGAAATTATTAGAACTGTGCGGTTTTGCAGGTTATGTGGCCCTGACTGTCTTTCATTCATGTTAGGCTACTGAGTCAAATACGTAAATAATCAGTGTCATCAGCATGTCATTATTTAGTTAGCCTAAATTTAATTTATTAGCACTATAGCAGCAACAGATCTTAATTTTTGGTGCTTTATTACTGTTGAATGGGCAACAAACGGTCTATCAATATGTGAGTTAATTTCTATTTTTATCAAATGGTAATAAAATTACAAACGTTTTTGTTTCTTAACATCTTTAATGCCAGTAGGAAGTACAAACCGAGTGTTCTTCAAAAGCGCCCACCCCACCCTGTAAACGTTAGCTTACATGAATGCAAGCTGCGTCTCGAAAAACAAAAATCCCAGCTGTTGATGGGGTGAGCCGACCGTACCGCCTATATCTAAAGGCCAACATCCGACTTTCTGTCGCAAAAAAACGATTTTCCAGAGTGACTGCAGTCACATACACGCTCTGGTAACGTTGCTGTACCGAACGTTATAATCAACGCTAGGATACGAGACGGTAATTCGGAAGGGGAGATGAACGCTCTTGCACTGGTGTATTTTGCGAAAAATGTGGGCTACATGTACGCAAGATAGACTTTTGTGAATATGGATCTATTCATGGATATCTACGGAAAATCTGTGGATATGTGGATATGGATGGGAAATTTCATATCCACGGCAAGCCTGGTTAGCGACAAAAGTTCTCGCCGTGGACTCTGTATCCTGCGATATTATGTGAATTCGATATGGTTCCGGCGGCCTACGTATATGATTTCAAGAAAGTGCTTTTGCTTACAGGGAATAGGTGCTTCATTTTGCTCTGTAGGCCTACATAACGGCTAAATAAAACATATCAGAAAACACGCTGTGTTTCTTAATTCATCTTCTAGAAATGTTTTTCATCGCGCTTTTAATCACATCTTACACGTTGATCACAAAGTCACATAAGACTTATACGGTATAGGCCTACTTGTACGGAATAACTGCCCCCAAACAAACTAAAAAGTGAAAAGAAAACGTCATCAAAGGCCTATACATAATGCCGTGGCTACATCACGCACAGATTTCCTAGTCCGAGATGCTGCCCGAACTCCTCGGACGAAGAAATCGAAAGTAATGTGCATATTCATTCTTTCCGATTTCATCGAACGAGGTTTTTGCCTGCCAACCGAAAGACGTCCATCAGAACCTCGGACGAGAAAATCGGCGCGTGCAGCGACGACATAACACGTGCATGCACCCACACAAAAAGCAGCAGCAGAATTTAAATGAACGAAACGCGTATCAAGAATAGCTTATACAGTATGAGAGTAGGCTAGTCTTAAACGTAGCATCACAGCCATAACCAATAGCTGAAAGTCCACGCAGAACAGCAGAAGCAATATGATTAATAAAAGACACGAATTAGATGTTAATAATGTCCGGAAAAAAGCGATCACAGAAATTGGTTACAGCAAGTAATACTTAACACTGCAAGCACGAAACACTGACGCATAGTACCAATACTGACCAACTACACCGTGGGCCATAAAAAACGTGCCACTTTACTATTGTCCATATCTTTGCCCATTATTGACCGATTTTCAAAATTCTTTTACTGGCACACTCTGCAGACAATTTGCGATAATGTGATTATTATAGGTCCCACCACACCGTAAATACGTCTCTACACTACCTTGTGAAATATCAATGAAATATGCATACATAACGATAATAACAAACAAACGTTTTGGTAAAATTGAAAAAAAACACTTCTGACCAACATTGCAGTGAATGAATGGTCTGTGTGACACTCTATAGAGTATAGACTGTGAGGGTATAACACAGTTGAGTGTCATACGAATCATTCATCGCCAGGTTGGTCTGAAGCGTTTTTTTATTTACCTAAATTTTTGTTATTATCGTTAGTTTTTGCTCACATTTATATTTAACAAGGTAGTGTAAAAACCGTGTAGTGAAATATATAGTAAACACATTATTGCAAATTGTCTGCAGAGTGTGCCAGTTCTTTAACTTTGAAAATCGGTCAATAATTGACGAAGATATGGACAAAAGTAAAGTGGCACGTTTTTTCTGGCCCACCCTGTAATACGATACGCGGTGACCAGAAAAGAATAACTTATTTCTCTAGACGCTTATAAACAATTGTTGCTACAAACTGTCATGGCAGGCATTTCCGCCTCACCGTGTATACTTTCAGAACTCGCAACTTTTAAAATAATACACGTTGAGTCGAAAAATGTATAGGCTATGCAGTCAGAGCACAAACAAACGCCTATACTGTCGCCACAAAAAGTTATCAAAGTCAACAACAGTTTTGCTGAACGTGCACTGTAAAAAAATCAGATAGAAATCAAGCGACTGATACTCGTAGGCCTACTTATTGACAGCAATCAATCATACGGCTAAATTTGTAACATTTTATACAACTCCGCTGTTTAAAATCGAAAAAAACGCACGTGCATGGGGCGCATGCACAGCTGCCGAAACTGAATAATATCGTAAAAGACTTCGTTCAAAAAACTAGAAGCGTCACTGAGCAAAAAAAGCTACTTCAGATGCATTATAGTGTCGACATCTAGCGAACAGCGATAAAGCATTGCTGTCTCGATGAAATGCATTACGGGGACAACGAAAAGCGACTAACAAAATGCCTGACATCAGTACATGTACCACCATACGCCATGACCATAAATGGAACACTGCAAGTTTTTAAGTTGTACGCAACACATAAGAATATGAAAAGAATGTAGGCTTAGGCCTATTTTTCATACCGGCTGCATTATGCGGAATGTGCTTTCTTTCTTAAAACCTCCTCGCAGAATAATAGCCTGTTTGAACAACGCTAAAAAGCATACTTTCTGCAGCATGATGTAGAGTTTTGACCTACACACAATTTTGTTTAGTAAACTGAATTTACTACTGTTATGCAGGTCCCTATCATCAGACTCCCAACAGAATAGGTAGGGCCTCTTACAAACGTGCAAAAATATCATAACACGAATGTCCAATCAGCAATCTTTACAAGGCTTCTAACAAGCTGCTATCAACCGAAAACATTGAAAGCAAGCGCTAAAATACCTAAATCGCCTGAGAAATGTGCGATATAATGAAAATGCAAATAAGCAAAATAAAAGAGAGCAGAACAATAAGCAAATTCAAAATTTTCATTCCTCTGCAGTTGGTAACGCAATTGACATTCTCATGATTCTCGTAGGCCTATTCTCCTTGTTGTAATTTTGGCGTCTCGGCAGAATGACGGGGAAACAAAGTGTTGCTGCAGAGACGTGCGTCGTACGACAACGCAAACGCCATGATGCGGTCGACGTCTCTGTGCATGCCCAGCGGAGACGACATCGGTTTAGGTTGATTGTCGCCAATGCCGGGTCGACGATAGACACTGCGGCGAAGTTCTGCAACAGAAGCACGATATTACGGTTCATTGTTCGTTTCTACAATATAATAACATTTCTTTATGCACAACAGCAACAACACTTTGCAAACACATCAGTTAACTGGCTTAATAACATTGTCGCTGCAGTGGACAACTGGCGCCCTCTAGCGAACAAATATACACCAACGCGCATTCTGTAGGCCCTAAAGAAAGTCTCCGATCGCCATCAGACGACCGGTCCTTGGGCTAGCCTATGCCCAATCTCGAGATAAGTTCTCCGAAAACCCGTTCATAATATTTTGACTACCAACCTAGCGGACGGACAGAAAAACAAGGTGTTAAGCAATCGAGTTAACAACAGTAATAAATTGATAATAATAGCACGCACATGCACCGTACACGAACAATCCGTGTGGCTCCGGGTTAGATCTGGTCTCCGAAGTCTAACCTTTCGAATGACGTTGCGGTGTGGGGTTTTTATCGATGTTTCCAAATCTGTCCGGTCTCAACGAAAAGAATATATGTTTCACTTTTTAATGCGCCAGCCTGTGGATAAATAAAATAGGCCTACGTACGGCAGGCGGGTTCCAACGCTGAGGTCGAGCGGCGAGGAGTCATCAGTGACGAGGTTGATTGTCGCGGCTGACAGCATCACTGACGCTGACGCACGTCTGGAAGCAGCAGAGTTCAACGGTGTACAAGCAGCAGCGGTAGTCAGGTCCAGGGCTCCGTGTTCGTCATAAGACAGTTCGCCAGCCGCACGGCTAGCAGCAGAACGGCGTCTCTTCGACCTCGATGACTGTCCACTCCGCGGCGCTGCTGCTGCCGAGGTCGGAGTGAGCGCAGGAAGACCGGGTTTCCACGACGACGACGACGACGACGCGTTGTAGTAGTTACCACCGCCGTTGTTGTTGTTGTTGTTGTCGGCGCCAGGAACGTTAAAGCCTTCTTCGTGTCGTCGGCTGATGTCAGAGTTCTCCCTCGGGGGCGCTGAAGATGCAGGACCGGAAGATGCAAGACCGTAATATCTTCGGTCCGTCATTTTCCAGTTCCGGCGACCGGTCTCGGCCAACTGCCGCTTGTTGATGCGTAGCTCCTCAACGATGTTCGACAGTGCCATCTCCTTGCTGCAGCGATCACATCACAATCATAAATAATAATAAACGAATCTGTACAGCGACAGTACGTCGACTGACTTCTAAGGCGCTGAACGGACAGTTATACCCCGTTTACACGAAGAAGCAAACATGAAGCAAACGTATTTAATATACACGTGCATGATGTGTGCTTTAAGTTTGCTTCACGTTGCTTCATCGTGTAAACGGGGTATTAAACAGTGTAAACAGTGATTGTAACAGTGGTGCTACACGGCTACAGCTGGGCCTAAATGTCTTACGGAAGAGAAATATGTCTAAACTATACATTTGAGAGCTAGGGCACAAAGTGTCAGTTTTAAGAGAGTTCCGGATGGCAAACGCAGAACTTCGGAACGAGCGGTCGGCGAAGTGAGTTCTGGCAGCCAGTCAGTTTGTGGAGCAGCGGTATGGCTGAAGAACGGCGGTAGCTGAGGTATGCGTTCACACGTACACTGAGCAAGTTGCTAACACAGTACACACTCAGCCTCCTACGCACTGCGGAACGGAAAGTGAGTTGTAGCTTACGGGCTATACGGGGTGAAGGCCTGTGGCTGATTGTAGCTGTGGTATGTCTGCTGGCTGCACCACAGGTCCGACTGCGCGCTAGCGTGAGCAATGGATGGCAACATAATGCAGGGTGGAGAATTTAAATGGGTCCGTTAAATACAAACCGAGCGAGTGCATGTGCCCTTAAAAATCATAGATGTAAAAAACATTGTTTATGTTTTTTTGCAAAAATTTTAAAACATGTTTTTATGCTTTTTTTAAATTTTAAAAATGTTTTTTAATTTAAAAAAAATGTTTTCGTCTTATTTTTAATGTTGCGTTTTTGTTCTTTTGTTCATAAACGTACAAAATTACAAATATGAATGATGCAGGTCTCATGGACACATTGCGTTTAGCCCTGTTTTCGATATGTACCATAATCACTGTTACATTATAACATTCAGTACATGTCGGTCTTTACTCTTGACACCAATCATTGCTTCTAGTTTCCAAGAATGTCTCAACGCCAAAAACAAACAAGAAGCCCAGCTGTTGCTAGGACAGCCGACCGTACTGGTTGTCAGTGATTGTCAGGTCATCCAAGGTCGATGATTTTCATCTCGTCTGAAAGGGTGTATGCAATTTTCTATTAGTGATCAATAACAACCTTGGCTCTATAGATCTCACCGTTTTCGAGATACGGCCACTTAGAGCTTGAAACTTTCTATTGAAAACTGCGGCCAAACCGCTGCAGATGGAGACATGGTTACTACTGACAGCCTGTAGGCGCCTCAGAAAGGCTCAGATTCAGCTCGCTGACTTTGCGCGCCTTATAAATTTCTATGTTGTTACATAGGAATTCGCCAGCGGCCTATCCGAAGGTACCATCGCCGACCCTCTAAGACTTACCGTTTAGCCACAATGCCGCACGATTGGCATACCATAGTGCGTTATGACCCTTACAGTCATCCAAGGTCACTTGAAAGCCAATATGCGACTTCCTATTAGTGATCAATAGCACCTAGGCCCTATCTCGCACCATTTAGCCACAATACAGAGTGGGCCAAAAAAAAGCTATTGTACATTTTCCATATCTTCGCTAAATATTGACCAATTTTCACAATTTTTTACTTGTAGACTCTGGAAGAAATTTGCTACTCAGCGGCAGGTATACCACATCCATTATGTCGCTACACTACTTTGTAAAACATAAATATCTAAAAATCAACAATATCTACAGACGGACGGAAGGTCTGGTGGTAAATTTTCAAAGTATTTAACTAAAATGTTAAATATAAATTATTGCAAATGCCAAAAAAACTTTTAAAAGTTTACATATAGCTACAGACTAAGTTTTCATCTTTTAGCACAATAGTGCACAGCTTGTAGGACCGCAAAATCAAAATACAATGCTCATGCAGTTAACTGAGCAAGATTGTAGCCACCAACGAGCATTGATGTACATTAAAAATTAATGCACAGTAAAATCGTTCAAATTATTTGAAAAGATGTTCGATAGGTCCTCCATTGTTACTGACACTCAATACAACTCATATTTCGCATTTCAGTTTAATACTTTAAAAATTTACAACCAGACTTTTTGCCCATCTGTAGATATTGTTTATTTTCGAATATTTATGTTTTACAAGGTAGTGTAGCGATATAACAAACGCATTGTGTGTGCCGCTGAGTAGAACATTTTTACAGAGTCTACTAATAAAAAATTGTGAAAATTGGTCAATATTTAGCGAGAATATGGACAAAGTGCAATAGCTTACTTTTTGGCCCACCCTGTACACCAGTGACAGACGGACAGACGGTCGACGACAGACGACAACCGTAACATAAGCTCGACCGTTACTTAAGTACGGTCGGCTAAAAAAGTGCTAACTTTCTGTGCGAGATGAGCTGTACAGCATTTTCTAAATTCTCCAAACAGCTCGTTCACATCACCTGCCTCTAGCAAGCCTCATAGCATATTTTCTCGAGGCGGGGGGCATGCAGATTCAGATACAGAGCGATCGTTACCTTAATAACAAAAAGCTATCGGTGACGTCAGTATCAGCGTCATCAGAGGAACTGTCACGTAACGCCGGTGATGACGTCATCTGGTGAGTGATGTCACTCTTTGCCTGCTTACAGTGACAGGTGCGTTGTCCAGCATCATCGTCCTCGTCGCCCGCAGACGATCTCTTGCGTGATGTGTTGTCGCTTGGAGGTACCCTCAGTACGGACACACCGCCCAACAGCACTGGTGTCAATCTACCCGACTGTCAAACCACAACAAAACGTGACAAAAATTATCTATACACTGCCCGACTGTTAGTTCAATCAACCAATCATCACTGATCAAATTGTTCAACTAGAAGGCGCTCGCGAGAGTGCATATCTCCGCCAAGTAAAGTGATTTAAACACAAGAAAAGAGGAGGTAGAAAAAAAGAGCCGCTTCGCTGCAAGAAAGGGAGCTTAATGAATTAGCTGGCGTTGCTGCTTGCGCGGTTGGGGCAATGACGTCATTGCTATTATTAGTCATCATGTACACAAAACGAACGAACGACGAAAACACGGACAGAACGACCAATCTCTTAATCTCCTTCAATGAAAATCTTTATTCACCATCACTGGTAGCACAACAAAATAACTAAAGAAAAAAAATAAAAATAAATGTATACAATAATACGACGAAGTCAGTCACATGATCATTGATAGGCAACAGAATTTTAACTACCTAAGCTTACTGTAATAATATAAACACACTACGTTCACTTGGCGGAAATAATAAAATCAGCTGACACACTGCCACTAAATAAAACACTTAGTTAGCTTTTTACGCGCGAAAGCAGCTCGTCTTAGCCATCGTAATTCTGTCCATCTGTCTGTCCGTCTGTCACACGGGTGGATCAGTCGAAAACGGTGCAAGCTAGGATCACCAAATATTCACCGACAACTGCCTGGAAGACTCTAGTTTCAAGAACCGTAAAGCTTTTCCATAAATTCAAAGGGGGTCACCCCGAACGAGGGCGCTAAATGAAAAGGGGTGGGCAAATTTTGCGATTTTAGGCCAATAAGTCGCTGTATCTCAGTAACGGTGCGAGATATAGCCTAGGTTACTATTAATCACTAATAGGAAGTCGTACACTGGCTCTCGATTGGCGCCGAATTCAATGACCTTGAATGACCTTAAACGCCAAATCAGGGTGTTTTATGGATTTTTTGGCGATTTCGGGCTGCAACACAAGTCTATATCATTCACAAGGTGGCGCACTCTACTGTCGTTATGTGATCCAGATAGAGAATTTGGTATTTGTATATTAACTTAGAGTGAACACCACAATTTTCAGCTAAACTACTGAACCGGGGAAAGAGTTCCTAACCGGAGCTGCTATAGGCTTTGGCGCGTCTCGTGAACATTAGCTCAAATTTCTTGTTAATCCATAGGTTAGTAATTAACTTACTGCTGTTGACGACATAAAACCTTCAAGCGCCCACATATTACAACCCATTTTTATTGCAAATATTGCAGACAGACAACTAAAATGCACGCATATTCGTCGGATACGGCACAAAAATGTTAAATGGCAAACTAAAAATAAACATGATCAAATGTTTAAGCCAGTCGCAGTAAGAACAAATAACGACAGATTATTTCAAATCGCAAAAAAGCAGGCCCTAAATGACGTCATAATGATGATGATGACGATAAATCGTTATGCAAAGAACGAATCAGTTATTCTTGCTGGTAGCTGTACCGACCGTGCATAGATTGCAGCGGCATCCAGGAGCGGAGGCATCGAACGACAGCACGGCCTTCGACAGCAGCGACTTGAGACTGACTCCGTGGTGCTTCATCGACCGCTTCCAGTCGCGCGCCGTTCCACGCCCACTGGCTCGCTGGAACTGGTTCGGCGTCATCCACACACCGGGCGAGTCCCCGGAGTCCCCCAGGGTCCTGACGCAGAGTGACGTCCGACTGGTGCCGATGCTGTTGGACACGGGACCAAGTCCTTCGACGAGGCGGTCAACGTGCAACTCGGCCCGGCACTCGCCGCACGTCACAGCGATTACCGGCACCGGGGGCCCTTCACCCGGATAGATCAGACTGGCTGGGGCCGTCGACAGCGGCAGCGGCGTGCGTCTGGGAGACACGGAGGTCTGATGGGCGTTGTCATTGTTATCAGAGGGAACGTGCTGATTCAGCTGGACCCCCGGCGGCGGCGTCACAACGGCTTCACCACTCACGCAGACTGCTACGCCACTCTTCGTCCTCAGGTCTTCTACTGAACGATTTGACTCCACCAGCTGCAACGGCTTGCTCAAGTCCTCCGCGACCGTCTCCGGTGCTTGATGTTGTGGCCCTGCCGATGACGTCTCTACGTTTAGATCTTCAGCGTTTTTCCTATCAGTCACAAAAGCCAACTGCTCGTTGTCGTCAACGCCATCTTGTTCCTCTTCTTTTTCTTTTTCGACCTCGATGCCGTCCTGTGTTGTACGCTTCTCTTCAGCTGTTAGGCTGCCGGTGTCGGATATTATCTCAGTCTGTGCAGCACTGTCTGGCTGTGTATGGACGCTGCCATCATCAGTCTGCTTTTGACCGGAATGATGCAGTGCAACCACGTCGTTGCCCGTGTCCGTTGTGCCGTCAGCGGCTGTTCGTTCCCCCGTTCCAGACGACGAGGACTTCACCTCAACGTCAGACGTCGCGCATTCAGACCTGGCAGGTAACTGCTCGCATTCGCTGTCAACTTGCATCGACAACTCCTGGAGATTCCTCTCTCCGTCTTTTTTGACCTGAATGTCCCTGACCGACATGTCGAATGACCCGTTGGTGGTCGCTGTGTCTTCTAAACGCTTCAGGGACTCGGGCGGCAACGTTTTCTGCGTTTCTTCGTCACCATTCATGTCGTCTTTCGCTTGTTTAGTCTCCTGGTTGGCTTCAACTGCAGTAGCGTCAATGACTAAATGATTATCACCATCATTATCATCATCGTTATCGTCTGCTTCGTGTTTGTTTTCGGCGGTAGAATCGGACGTGGTTGCTGCGACTGTAGGCCTACCACCGTCATCATCTCTGCCTGGCGACTGCGCGGCGGCTGTAGAAATCTGCGACTGTTCAAGTCCCTCAGTAGTTGCTGACGTTTCTTTAGTAGTCTCCGCAGGGTGTTCAGCGTTTTTCTGTGCTTCCCCACCCGCCTGCTGCTGCTGCTGATTTGGATGATGTGGTGAACTGTTGGCAGTGGTTAGCAGCACGTTGTCGACGACGTCCATCCTGGCGACGGAGCGTGTGCGTCGTTTCGTCACGGGCGGCGGCGCCGTGTCCACGCTGGTCGCATGTCTGGTGGCAAAAGATCGCCGCCTTCTGCTGCTGAGTTCCATCTCTCCCGGCTCAATCACGACAAAGAACAGCGTGGTGCAGCGGGTTAAACTTCAGTCACTGACAGGCGACAGTAGTCAGTCAACCTGAGTGCGTCTAGCCTGGCACGTCGTGTCCCGGACGCCGCTAGTCACGCCGCCGCCCGGCCGGAGCCCCAGGCAGGCGCCTTGCCAGCTCGCTTGTTATCCGGGCGGCGCGCGTTCCCTGGTCGGCGGCGGCAGATGCGGGCGCGGTGGAGCGGTGGTTGAGGACTAATGGCGTGCCGGCGTGCGACCGTGTGGTGTGGCGCGGTGGATCCGGGCGCTGGTAGGCAGTGCTCGGGGCCGGCAGGCGGGCGGCCGGTGTCACATTAAAATGTCTACCCATGAAAAATCCGCCCGGGTAAAGGTAATCACGGATATGACATGTCCCCTCCTTATTACAATATCGCTAGCCCCGTAAAAGTATCCCACCCCACTATAGGATCGCCTCTCCCCTGCCAGAAAAGTTTCCTCCAGCCAACAATTTACCGGTAAAAATCCGTCCCGCCCGGGCGGCCGCTGGACTGAGCGGATTTTTGCCGGTAAATTGTCGGCCGGGGATACTTTACTGGGGGCTATCCTATAATGGGACACCAGGCAGGCGTGCGGCGTGGTCGTGGGTAGCCTGACTGACACACACAGGCACGTCGCTAGTTACTCTGCTCTGCAGCATGTCGGCTGAATCGACCGATTGGCGACTCGCGCTAGTCGACTCTCACGTCCAGTCCATCGGCGACTCTTCGTCGTGTTATTTTCAGCACTTTTCTGCATTCGGTGGTTTTTTACGCGCGAAAGCAGCTACTGCTTTCAGCGCGTCTTAGCCATCGCAATTCTGTCTGTCCGTCTGTCTGTCACACGGGTGGATCAGTCAAAAACGGCGCAAGCTAGGATCACCAAATTTTTAAAGTCGGCTGCCTGGAAGACTCTAGTTTCAGGAACCGTAAAGCTTTTCTATAAATTCGAAGGGGGTCACCCCGACCGAGGGCGCTAAATGAGAGAGAGTGGGAAAAATTTGCGATTTGTAGCCAAAAAGTCGCTGTATCTCAATAACGGTGCAAGATGGGGCCTATGTTACTATTAATCACTAATACGAAGTCGTACACTGGCTCTCGATTGCCACCGAATTCAATGACCTTGGATGACCTTGAGCGTTAAAATAGGGGTTTTTATGGATTTTTTGGCGATTTCGGGCTGCGAGACACTTTTCAAGGGCAAATTGCGCCGAAACCAATTGAGACAGACCTCGATAAACTGCGTATGTAATTTTCAGCATTGAACGTAGATTTCAACGGTCCAAGTGTCGATTTTCTAGGTTCAAGTAAACCTGCGCACGAGAGCATCAAATAGCGGTACCCCCGCAAAAGTCGTTATTTTACCGTTGTTGGCCAGTCTTTCATGAAAACAGTTACAGAAAGGCATGGGCATGCTGTCTATCATGCACAACAAGGACCAGTGACGAACTTTTCAGTCGTATCAACATCGATGGCTTTGGGAGACCCTGAACTTTCGGAATAAGGGGTTTTTATTGATTCTTGCTATCCTCGGCTGCAGCACACACCCCAAGAATGAATTGCGACAAAATGGCTGGAGATGGGTTACTGACAGTTTACGAACAGGAACTGCTATAAGCTTTCGCGCGTATCGTGAGCATTAGCTCAAATTTCTTGTTAATTCCACTTTTCGTTTTTCGATTAGATTCAACCAGCGGATTGGTCCGGCTGTCACTACTATCGCGTGCCAATTTCTTATAGCATCGTATCGCTAGCTTTGTGGACTGCTGTAAAATAAATCAAAATTATTCTCTACTTCAGTTAACAGCATAAAAATAGCAGAAGTGTACAACAAACTGACACGGGTAGGCCTAATTCTTCTTCCTTGCGAAAATATATAGCGGTAGACGGAAAGCTCCTTTCTGTCTTTTATGAACCCTGTGGGTTTAAATACAGCTACGCCAACCACTTGGAAGACATTATTTACGCTATGTGCGTAATTGACGTACGGCGTTTAATCGTTGCAAATATAGGCAAGGGCGCCATTTAAAGAAGTGGGGCCTCCAAGGATTTATGACTTTATTTTTCCCTGTAAGTCGTACTTTTGCAACAGCGTTACTGCTGCAAGAACAATACGTTACGTAGACTGAGACACCAAAAGATTACTGAGACCCCTCCCCCAATAACTTACTGGAATGATGCCACTGAATACAGGCGACTTTGACGTTGCTGTAACTTGACGATAATAATAATAATCATCATCAATGAATATCCGGAAGCAGGCCGAAAGCCTCTATTTCCGTCCGAAGTAGATAATTTCAACACGAATATCAACAAAAACTAAACTAATACTATTTTACATTGACTTCCGGTACTAGATGACGGATTTGTAATCATAATACAAACTAAACGACAAAACCACGCCAGAGCAAATCTAAACGTCTTTTAAGTTAAAACTACTAACACAGCATGCCGATACTACATCATCAGGTGATGATGATGTCGGGAGAACGCAAACAGCACTGCACGTGGTTGATCGAGTCGTGTGATGACTGGTGGCGCCGTGGTGTGGTGTGCTGCAGTGTCAGGCAGGCGCCTCTGTCGCTAGCTCGCTGACTTCACCGACTCGTCGTGGCTCGCACGCCGGCGAGGCGATTCCAACCGTCGCCTGTACAGTACGTCGGTCACACCCGGACTTTAAGTGCGTCGTGTCCCGGACTCCAGTTTTAGGTCTAGGCCTATGTGGCGCCGCCATGCAGTTAGGCCTAAACTGCGCCGTCTTTGTAACGTGTCTCGTCGGCGG
>Ga0056128_1002895_pt1 | contig 20687 bp, 14 predicted proteins | sample WorMetLIZISLAND2_FD_71113 | JGI IMG/M metagenome (GOLD analysis project Ga0056128, IMG submission 71113) | Marine gutless worms symbiont microbial communities from Max Planck institute for Marine Microbiology, Germany - Olavius geniculatus... ... | reverse complement strand
CTTTTATTGTGTGATCACATTACCTAGCAAAACAGTTCTCAGTTCGTAAGCCCATGATCAAACAGCGATCATCCTTTGTTATTCTGCCCATATCAAACGATTTATTCTAAAAATTATTACAGGCAAACAAAGTAAATAAACACAATATGACGTAACAATGATGTATGACAGAAGATATTACTGCGAATAAGTAAGTAAGCTTAACTATTTTATGCTATGAAATTGATATCTTTATGTGTTGCCTGTTCTCCGAGACCACTGTGGCTTTGACAGTGTTTGTTTTACTAGGTAATGTGGTCACACAATAATGGTGCGGTGGGTGGAAGAACTTCACGTTTACGCGCCATAAATTTCTGCTTGTAACAGTGAAAGAATGGTTAAAATTGGTGCTGAATTACCGAAGTTATCCCAAAAATAAAATTGGGTATCCGTTTTTTTTGGAACACCCTGTATATGCAGTTATACACACAGCAGTAAACGGCTGCAAATGATTATCATAATGATCAACGAGGTCATATTAGGATCAACTTTCAATGTTTATCTATCGAATTTTACGGATTTTGACACAAAAGTGCAACCCGTGCAAAAATTCACGGCAAATCATGGCAAACGCTAAAATTCATGGCAAGCGTCAAAATTCACGGCTTCCGTGAATTCGTGATTTTCGTCTAGCCCTACATATCATACACTAATTACGACAGGCAACAATTAAAAACTTCAATAATTTTTTCAGTTCGCTTACCAAACAATGAAAACAGGAATGTAAAAACTAATTTTGCACATTACTTTCACCAATTTCCACAGTAAAAACTAATTTCAAGCAATTTGACTTGCTTTATAACTCTAATGTACATGAACAGCAAGCATACTTTGCATCCATTATATGCCAAAAATAATTCAGCTGGTCTTGGCACTTTCAAATAAAAGGAATAATGGTAATGTTTTATGCAATATGACATCATATATAAGTAGTTACAAACAATTTCCCCACCGCTATCCACGAACTCATGTGAACGTGACGGATGTCAAGTTTCAACTATCTGGAGGTCTTTTTAGCAGATAAATGCCCTTTTGACACCCCCTCCTGTCAGCCAACAGTATCAAACTTATTGTTAAATCTCCATGGAAAGGATTTATGGATTTAAACTGTCAAAAATTTCTGTGACAACAAATCAAGCAAATAATGCTAGCCCCAATTATCGAAAACATTAACCAAATATGCATTGACACGAAAAGTAATTCAGGACTGTAACATTTTCAGCAATAGTTGTCCTAATTATTAAAATTATTAATAAAATCTGCCTCAATGGGAAAAATAATTCAGGACTGCATGGCAGAATGTGGTAAGCTATTCTGTTGTCACTACTGAGTCTGTGAAACTGAACAGTTAAGCTGGTGATTTCGAAGCGCCGAGCGCCACTTGAACGATAGTCCACAGTATTTGCAGTGATAGTTGTATATAGACAGATGCATTCCGCGGATGTGTTCATTCAGAGTCTGCCGGCCACGCAGCCAGGCGCCGCAGACGAAGCACTGTAGCTGTTCACGGACCGCTATCACGATGGTATCATTACCACTGGCAGGTGCACCACATGGCGGTAAATTATCTGTTGGGCCAACATCCGACTGACGCATGGATGATGATACTGTATCATTTCGGAACTGCGATACCTAGAAATAAACCACCACAGAAATATGCATGTAACGCAGTCCTCTTAAAATGGCATGTAATTCAATTACTTCACATTCCCACATGCTGGATTTTGACAGTTTAATCAATTCACCACTCATGTTATTTGAAGACAGTATCACAACACAAATCGACTGATGTGTTGAAATGAAAACAGAGAGAAAGACAGACATGCATAATTAACTAAACAGCAAATATCCATTGAGATAAGTTTACAGCAACGTGAGGTGAATTCTAAAATGTACCGTATAAAAGCGGTCAAAGACAAAGTAATCAGAGCTCCAAAATGGGTTGTATGAAATTTTTCAATCATCAAATATATGATTGAAATCCAGATTTCAACATTACTTGACTTGAATGATTCTTAGGCAATGCCAGCATGATGCTATAAAAAGATCTCCACTGAGTTTCAGCCTATTGTTTAAGAATTATGTAAAATGTCCTTGAACAAGAGCCAGCCACAAAATAATTTCCAATTTTTAGTACAGCTTACCTGAGAAGATGGCTCCGAGATGCTGTAATATTTCTGTTGAGGCCAGGAAAACTTGTATCCAAACGTACTCCTCCGTGCATATCTCTGTGTGTTGTGCATACGCTTCATACGGGTGGACAAACTGGCATACGAGGACCTGCGAAAAGCAGGCACAGATGACAGAGTACCAGCTTTAGCGGACGACGATGCAATCAGATTTTCACCTTCGACGGGTAAACTGTTCACCTGCGCTGCATCCTCCTGTATCTCAGCTTTGACGATTAAACAGTCGCTGTCAGACTCCGAAGATGATATTTTCCCCACTGATTCTGGCTGAAAGCCGTCAGCTTCATAACAGTTTTGATCAGCAGAATCTGTATAATGCAACAGTTCCATATTTTCTATGGAATCTTGAAAACTATTAATCGGTTTAATGTTGTCTTCAAAACCTGCATCTGGTACAAGTGCTGAATGATTATACATGACCTGTCCTGTTGCGAATGGGTTTTGCCCTGTGACAAATTCGTCCTTAACATCGTCGTGATCAGTCTTAATATCATAACTGTACGCGTTGGAAGCGTTGGAATTTTCTTGCGTCATACTCGACCGTGCTTCGTCCACGTTTCGGCCTTCAGCGATTTCGTTACCAGCAGCAATTCCGTTCTCCGGCCGGAAATCCTCGCTGAAATTCACCAGAACGACTTCCCGGTTGTTAAACGTAACTCCGATCAAAGCATCCACACGACGTGCCACGCCCCCTGGTACGCCGCTGCGACAAAGCAGCGAAATCGTGTCCGAAAACAGCTTCTTTAAACGCATTCGCTCCGCGTCGGTAATCATTTTGCCAAAATAAAACGTCAAATAATAATTATGTAACAAAATAATGCAGAACGATCAAATTAAGCAAGTTTACGGCGAAAAGTATAAACTTTGCCCAAATGTAAACATTGACGTCACGATTGTGCACTACAAAGAATAGTTATAGATTTATTTTTAGCCAACCGCACATAACGGTCTCGCTTGTGGTACAATGCTCTGTCTGTCGTCGTCTGTCTGTCGTCTGTCTGTTGTCTAATGTCTATGACACATGTATTGTGGCTGAACGGTACGTTTTACTACTAAAAATTGTTTAAAGAATCAAATAGGGTTGCCCGACTGCTACTCTGTGAACATTCGCCCCTTTACGATCCTCTATATTTCCTCTCCAAACAGGGATGCAGTAGATGCTGACTGCACCCCCAAATACTTGCACTGCGAACTGTAGCTTAACCGCTTCAGTTAGCGGCATACTATTGACAACCTATATAGAAACTTACCGGTATTGATGCCTTGTCTGACTGACGGTACCATCGGTCCATCGCTGACCTTCTATACGCTGACCGATAAGGCCCCGATTTCCATAAATCACATTACAGTCAAAATGTATCAAAACAAATGGTTAGTATTAACAGGCTATTTTGTCCGGCGTCAGGACGCTTCGTTTGAGCCATTAGCGGCGTCGGTCATAATGCGGCCGACCCTTTCCTTTCCTCCAAACAGGGGACTAATAATCAACTGATGATCTCTCATTCACATTTTCTGGCTTACGGACACCGACGTACGGTCGGCCTTCCTTAGCGACAGCTGGGCTGGTTTTTACTGCATGGTGTAAATACGGGATTTTGGCATAGCCGCGTTCTCGCGCCAATGCCATTGTAATTTTGTCTGTCTGTCTGTCTGTCTTCTGTAACGTTAATGTGCACTATATATGTAGGCCTAATCATTATATAGGCCGGGGGTAATATTGACCTACTACGCAAAAAAGACGAGTGAGTTTTGAAAAAGTGTTTTTATTAGTCTTGTGTTTTCAGCAAAAAAAACATCGCGCTTAGCAAATGCTGCAACTGATATTTTGTCTTTTCATTGCCTGCAGCAATTACGTCGTCATTACCATAGAAACGTCGTATCGTAGTTTGACGAATGACAATATTTTGTCTTTGACAAAATTAGCTAATGTTTCCGATGTTGCTAATTTAATGTTTTTTAAACTGTTACCTTAACTATTTGCAAAAAAATGATAAAATTAATACATTATATGTGCAATGAAACGCGACATATGGAAGTAGTCGATTGTGGACGAAAATAGAGATTAGCAGCTGCTATCAGTTGACATGAAAAGGCAACGAATACATCTGCGAGATTTGTTCCCCTCGTTCTGCACAGTGCGACCAGGGTAAATTGAATACGAGGCGTGAATTATGCCCAAATTCCATCACGCAGACTTTCACGGACGCAAAACATGAAACAAGGATGTCAGGGAGCAGTTTCAGGCTCTCAGACCAAAGTCCGTGATAAATTCGTTTGCATCGCAATAATGGAATTTAGTCCGTGTAGTCGGTGACAAGTTCGCGGATTTTGCCACAGAAGTCGGCGCAATGGAATTTTGGCTTTACACAGGGCAGGGGTGTACGAAGTTGAAAACCTCTGATGTTGAGACACTGTGGACAACATCATTGTCTACCACAGAATTTCTGTAGAACGACACTGTTCTTCGCCGATAAAATTCCAAAAATATATACAAATAAAAGAGAAAGAATACAAAAACGTGCCATCCGCATAATATTTAACTTTATACCCGCGGTGCACGCCTTATATCTTCATGTTGTATCCTGCTAACATAGAAACTCTCGCCAGTCGTAGAGATAATCTCTCTCGGGGGTTCTTTTTAGATATTCCGCGGCTTTCCTCTTGTCTTCATTGTCTCCTCCCAGCTCCAAGAGAACAGTCAGTAATTAAACGCCTTCGTACTTCTGCTAAATTTGCTAAAGTTTATACTCGTACAAAACGCGCCTTAAAACGAAACATTTTGCAACGATGTTGCCAAGTATTTTAGCATCTTCAAATTCAGACATGATCAAGACATACATGGCTATACACACAAGAAATAAACGTTTTAAAACATTTCCGAAAAAAAACAATTCAGCCTATTTTACCAGCAACATTATAATAAGCCTGCTGTGCATTATCTTCAAAGTAAGCCTACGAAAAATAATTTGCATGTTTTGAAAGAATATATCTGGCGGCAACATCACCTTTTATTTTACAACGGCCTAAGTTCTATTAGCCTAATACCCCGTTTACACGATCGAGCAAACGTCGAGCAGACATCGAGCAAGCATCGAGCAAACATCAAGCAGGCCTGACGGAACCCCGCCCCCTGGCTCAAATGTAGGCCTAGGTTAGCCCGCAGCTGATTACGTGTTAGCTGAGGCATTCCAATTACAACCCGCCCGTCCTCCTAATTAGCATGCTAATTACCACAGCTCGTCGAGCTAGCTAGATGAATGCTAGCAAACACTGAGCAGACGTCGAGCAATTAGCACGTGTATTTTGAATGCATTTGCTCGACGTTTGCTCGATGTTTGCTCGATCATGTAAACGGTGTATAAGGGGTATGTTGAAAAAATGATTCTATGCGGGTCTGCGTCACGTAGTTTGTGTGCAGTAGTCACATCATCGTCGTTAGTCCGGACAGACCGAACAGTTTCCCGGAGTGGATAGGTTGGACTCTCCGGCAGTGCGTTCGTCTCGTCTATCTGCTCCTTCTATTGCTGCAACGTGGTGCTCTCCACTTCTGTATGTTGTCTCATTTTCGCTGAGCAATGTCCGCATAGGCCAACTATAATAGCATTATTATATTATTATATTAATAGCATTATTATTATATAGTAACATAATAGCATTAAAGGCACGTACAGAGCGACGTAACTAAACTGAACTTAACTGACATGGCTGTATCTTTGCCAAACTGACCCACGGACAAGGGTAATGTATTACAGTAGGCACCGTTAACCGGCGTCGATGGCTTACGTGACTACGCTCATGTACGAGTCAGCCAATAATTAGCGGGCTCGCCCTGGTCGCTCATTGGTCAGTTCGTCAAAAACTAAACCGTGTAATTTAGTTCAGTTTGAGTTCGGTTCAGTTGCGTCGCTCCGTACGCGCCTTTAATGCTAAAATATTATGCCGCATCAAGTTGGCTGTCAGTCTGTTCGTTTTAAAACATTTTAAAAGCTGTAAGCTTGTATTGAGTGTCTGTACTCGCCGCGTGAAAGCGAGCTAGTGCTGTCTTTCAGGGGGATTCAGCGTTTTTCGCTGACCAATAGGTGTACGATATGCCGTCTGTCTGTTATTTGTAACGCATGTATTGTAGCTAAACAGTACGTCGTACGGAATCGGCAATGGTACAGTAAAATATCGCAATGACAAATTTTTGTAGGTTGTCAATAGTAATTATGTCTATCTGCAGCGGTTTGGCCTCAGTTTTTAATGCAAAGTTGTTGTCTGCAGCCATCATTATTCGCGTGTGCTAAATTACCGTATAGTATCTCAGCGTTTATTCGAGCGTTCAATATGGCAGCGTCACCATAGCGTATATTGACCTGTTATCATTGTGGGAAATCGCTTTCTTACCGTGGCCGAAAGTCGGACGTTGGCCTTCGGATAGCTTATATAGGCAGTACGGTCGGTCCACTTTAGCCACAGCTGGGCTTCTTCATCATCATCATCATCAATGAATATCGGGAAGCAGGCCAGAGGCCAGAGGCCTCTATTTCCTCTATTTTCTCTTGTTTTAGAATGTTATATCGTAAATCATTTGTAAAATGTTTCGGACTTGCTGACGTGTTCACGTGTGTTCTTTTCATTTTTTAAATATTTTTTAATGCAATCACTGCCTGTATGGTCGTTGTGACAGCAGTAAACACTGATATTATGATAGTTTATCGGTAGCTGCTGTTTAATTTACAGATCGTGTTGCCAAGCGACGAAGAAGCTCTCGTGAGTATTAGTTACAAGAAAAGCCCTGCTAAAGTAAAGGCGAACGCGCAACAGCGGTGCGTGTTTGAACTTTGAAAGCCCAGTAGAACTAAATCAGTCGCCAGAGGGCGCCAGACGACCAGCGGCAAATTATCTAGTGTTTTACTTGTAACTACCGGAGAATGCCACCTATCTCGCTTAGCCAACGCCTTTTTCCACCTACCCCCTCTCATTTAGCGTCCTCGTTCGGGGTGACCTCCTTCGAATTAATGGGAAAGCTTTACTGATGCTGAAACAAGAGTTTTCCAGGCAGCCGACAGTAAAGATATTATTCAGCAGCACATTGACACACAGTCAGTGTAATGCGGGCAATATCACCTTTTGTAACTTTTGCTGTTTTCGATGTGCAAGTCCTTAAATGTTGCCGTTAACAAGTGTATAAACTGATGTTTTGTACATTGATATTGAATAGCAGCCATTATCATTCAACATTCCACACTGCACTTTAGCGTTTAGCGGAACTTAGCAAACAGTACCGTGTTGTGGTATGTCTGCAGCCGGCAGCGACGTTCAGGCGTTCATCCACTACTTCGGGTGTCGTTACGGACTACATCATCCAGCATTCTATGGCGGCACGCTCAATCAGGCACGCATATAGCTCTAGTAGTGAAGTCTGTTCAATGTTCATTATTTTATGCCCAAATTCCATTATGCCAACTTCGCGACAAAGCCCTTGACTTTGTTGCCGACTTTCACGAGTGTCTTGTCTCGGACTAAATTCGATTGAAGCGACACAATTAAACGGGTTTGTTGCGGACTTGTCGAGTACTTTGCCGCAGGGTGTACCAAAAAATGACCCAACTTGTTATTTTCGTCAAATCTCCACTAAATTTGATAATTTTTGGCATGCAGATAGCTCCGCCCCAGACGCAACTAGGGGAGCTTACAGCGCTCCCTCAGCCCCTAGCTGGATTTAAGGGGTTCTACTTTTAAAAACAAAGAAAGGGGACAAAACAAAAAGCGAGGGGAAGAAAGAAAATGAGGAAATGGGAAAAAAACGGGAAGGAAAAGAAGGAAAAAAGGGAAAGAGAAAAAAGGAAAGGCATCCAAGCTGGGGGAAGGTTGCCTCCTGGTGCTAAGGGGGGATGAACGCCCCTTTTCTAATGCCCTGTTTACACGATAAAGTTGGCTCGACAAGCGTTCGTCGAGTCTGCGTCTTGAATAATCGTCTTCTAAACGGGGTATAATGCCAGCTAAAATTTTTGGCGTGTGTTGTTATCGTGCTGTGGATAGGCGCTGAAAGAAGCTAGAAACCGACGCCGTCTTCTGCTGGTCTATCTTCACGACGACGTCCATCACGACACCGACCGCTTCTGTCGGTAGGTAAATTAAAGCCGTAGCTACATGTGCAACAAAACTGAAACATTTCTGCAAATGTTTTTTCGCATACAACAACGACCTAAGTGAACTGTCTGTCTCACTTTTGGTCGATGAAGATGTCAAAACATTGTTGCTAACAGATATAGCCAAAATTGAGAAAGTCAAATCAAAGAAAACAAACAATTTGTGTTCGAAAAAGTTGAAATCAATCAATCAACTTTTTGAACTGTAAATACGCCTATAAACGAAATATAATATAATGCCACGATGTTATAGGCTGATAGGCTGTGGTGCAACATTTGAAACAAAAGTTATAAATTGCTTTTGTGTTTGATTTTTATTTTACGTTTACGTTTCTAAAAGGTTTTACGCTAATGAAACTCGCAACAAAATTTCACGTATATGGTGCAAAGTAGGTCTACTTTATTTTAGGAGAATAGAATCATCACCATCGACAACATTTTCATTTTCACAGTCGCATGACTAATCGTATAATCAGCGGCATCATGCTATCATGGCCTGGGGGCAAGAGGCACCCTTAAAATTTTGGGCTGTTAAAAATTGTCGGAATTTTTTTGCCGGAAATTTTTTGCTTTAAAAATGCAAAACTTTTGGTTATAAACTTTTATTTTAAGAAAATTTTGAGTCAAAATTGAAATTGTGAGCGCTCATAATCCACTCTGACAAAAATGAACGTTGTTCGTCGAAATTCTGTCGCAAAATCTGCAGTGTCTGTCTAAAAAATTGCAACTTTCTGTTTTGTCTACTTTTCTAACTTACGACGCCGCTGCGTAGGCATATACACTGTGTCTCAAAAACATCCCGAATATTTTTAATTATAACTTGAAGAAGAATTATAGGATTTTAATAATTTTTGGTAGCAATATTCCTGAGACATTTAGACATCAAATCGTTATGTAGTTTTTCATCTTAATCAACGTCTGTCTTGCACTACCTGGGGAAATCAGCACCAACGAAATATTGCATTTTACCAAAAGTGATAATCTAAATAACGCACAAAACACGTTTTGTTCACATTTTTGACATTTTGGCTGTCACTTTATTTAATTGTTTTGTTTTTTAGCAGTTTACAATAAAACTAATCGAAATGTTGGCACATTGTGCAAGCACAGGCATGGACACGATTTCTCCATTTATTGACAGCAATATCGATAATGTTATGTCCAGACTTTACCAGCTGATTCTTAAATTTATAAACATTCCTGAACGTCATCTGGTAGACACACTGCTGCATGACAGTCAAACGTTGTATTTAGTAGACCGGCTGTTGGGAACTTGGGGCCCACAGATCTCGACAGACGAAATTTATCAACTTTTTTTCATTTATTTCAACGTTAATTTTGCTTGGTCTGTTTTTCCCAGTTAGTGCAGAAACAGAGATTAAGTGAAATGGGAACTTAAACAGTATTTTAATAGTTAGTTTTTTTTGTAAATTAGAACCTAGGGGAATTAGCTTAACAGTTATGAATCTGGGGATCGACCCTACATTAGAAGCAAACCAATATCAAAATAAGAATTTTTATCCTTTCTCACATTCACATATACTCGCTCTCGCACCATCGCAACACTAACGAACACTAACTTATATACTACAACAAGATAATGTTCATACGAACACGGTGTCTGTCCAATGCATTACGATAGTTTACAGTATATGTTCGTATAAATATAATCAGTAAGCCGTTTAGAGTGGTAGAAAGAAATCAAACAGTTTAATTTCAAATTGAACAGCAGCAATGATCTTTTCATCCTTCTCTATTATTTTAACTAAACAATAGACGTTGTCAGTCACGAGATCATTCGATTTACTATAAATGGTCTATCGTCACCATGGGTTTATCTTTCACTGTTATGGAGATATGGTGCCTCAAAGATAATGGGGTCACGTTTTTGCTTCAAGTTACAATCAATAATGTTGGGATGTTTTTTCACGTTTTTTTGTATATCGCAACGCACATTTCGCTTGATCTGCTTTCCCTAGGTAGTGCAGAAGCAGACATTAGGTGAGGTGTAAAACTGAACGGTCATTTCATGGCAAGTTGTGTCGTGAATATTCACACCGAAAATTATGAGAATCAGATATTTTTTTGTTCGTGTTAAAATCGAAAATGTCTGGTATATTTTTGAGACACAGTGTAGTCACAGTCGTTTCGAAGTCGTTCTCTGTCTGATGTTGTCGTTACAGAGACGTGCTGTGTTCGCACGGCGTCGTCAGCCTGATCAACTCGTGCACAGTTTGCTGGGCCTGCAACACCGCATCTTTCCAAGGATGGCGCGGTATTAACTTTTAAAAAAAAATCTAATGATTTAATGCATTATTCTACGCCCTTATTTGTTCTTTCGTTTTAAGGTTAGTTGTTTGTGCGTTAATAACTATAGGCGTGTTTTGCTGATAGATGCAATATTCCTATTACAGTCAACTTAAAAGCCGAGTTTTCGTCAATTTCGACACATATATAGGCCTGGCCTATGGACCGTTTTTTTGGGGGGGCGGGCATTTTATTTAGTGGAATTTGAAAGACGCTACCGCGTTTGAAATCTTTGTGAAATATTAACGATGATAAAATTATGACGAACGTGGTGGCGTGGTGTAGTGGTAACGCGTTTGATCCAATCAACGAAGTTACTGTACGCCGGGCCTGGTTAGTACTGCGATGGGTGACTGCCTGTGGGCAAGTAAACCATCTCGGTATGTAACGAGCGACCTAGGTCAACTCAGCCTTCCTTCCCTCCGGAGTAGGTAAATCGAGTACCTGCCTATCTGGCTGGGGGTAAGGCGGGGCGCGTTTACCTGTGTCAGATGGCAGATAACACTGTGTGATCCCGTACGGCAGGTGACGCTCCGTAGCTCTGTGATGGGCGTCCCATTAAGGGCTATATCACCATTTTTAACACTCGGTAACGGACAGTTAATGCCACGAAAACTTGACAAGGTTATACTGCAGCATTACTGGCTAGACGCAAACAGTATTTTTCAATGAAGCTTTAAAAACAAACTAAAAAACTGCACCAATAATTTTGACGGACGAAAACCTGAAAAACGGGAATTTTTTAGACTCAGTGCTGCTGAGGACAAGGTTTCCACGTCTCTTGAGACGTCATGGAAAATGAAAATCCTGGACAGTTGATCAATTTCTGGGGTAGGCCTATACAAAATAAACGATGTGTAATACTAGCATAGCATTACTAAACAAGAAGCCCAGCTGCCGCTAGGATAGCCGACCGTACTGGTTGTCAATGACCTTCAATGTCATCCAAGGTCGATGATTTTTATGTCATATGAAAACCAATATGCGACTTCTTCTATCAATAATCAATAGGCCTGGTCTCGTACCGTTTACCCACAATAGCGCGTAACGGCCTTTAAGGTCATCCAAAGTCATTGATTTTTTGTTTAATATGACAGGGCGTATGCTACTTTTTATTACTGATTAATAATAACCTAGGCCGTATCTTTCACCGTTTCCGAGATATGGCCGGTTTTCTGTTATCATAGTGCATTATGACGCTTCAAGGTTATCCAAGGTCATCCATTTTTATGTCATTTGAAAGCCAGTATGCGATTACTATTAGTGATCAATAACAACCTAGGCTTTATTTTTCACCGTTTAGCCACAGTACATCCGTGACAGACAGACGGACGACAACCATGACAACAGCTCGACCGTTACTTAAGTACGGTTGGCCAAAAATTGTGATTAGATAAATTTTGAAATATTTGACGTTTCATAAGTTTCCTGGCAATTTTTGACGCGCTACAGCTATGCTGTAGACGTCCATGGCACTAGTTGTCGTCTGTTGTCTGTCGTCGTCTGTCGTCCATCTGTCTGTCTGTCACGGATGTACTGTGGCTAAACGGTGCGAGATAAGGTCTAGTTTGCTATTGATCACTAATAGGATGTCGCAGATTGGCTCTCAGTTTCAAATGACATTAAAATTGTCGACCTTACATGACCTTGAAGGTTAGTACTGCAACAAGAATCGTATATACTGTAGCGCGTCTTCCCTAGCGACGGCTGGGCTTTCATGTTGCTTATGAAGAACTATGTGAATTAGACGACACTTTTGGTGTGCAGGAAATAACTGCTGCTTGTCTTTTTATTAAACTGTTGGCCGGTGTCCGGCTCTGGGACTATCCAGGAAAAACTTTTTGATAATCCTAAGAAGTCCTGAAAATTTTTGTCCGTAATGCCCCGTTTACGAGATCAAGCAAACATCGAGCAATCATCGAGCAAACATCCAGCAAATGCATTCAAAATAGACGTGCACGACGCGTGCTCTAATTGCTCGATATTTGCTCGATATTTGCTCGATGTTTGCTCGATGTTTGCTCGATGTTTGCTTGATCATTGTTTGATCGTTTAAACGGGGTACAAAAGTGTGAAATCCAAGATGATGATGATGATGATGATGATGATGTTATTTGTTGCAGCGTCGAGGACATTCCAAGAAAGCATCTACCCGTTCTTAGCCGTCATACTGCCTCTGCCCAATGGCGCCACTGTAGAGGTCGGCCGCATACACGGCTGGCACGGTATGTTTAAAGGTTAAAGGTTAAAAGGTTATAGCTCTTAATAGGAAGCCCATCACAGAGCTACGGAGCGTCACCTGCCGGCGACTGAAAATGCGAGACTGGAAAATATGGCACAATCGAAATGCAGGGGGTGAAAAATGCGGTACTGGAAAATGGAGCACAAAAATGTTACTGGTTGATATGCCTAGTTCTACAATGTCCGGAAAAAAGTAACCCCCTAAACACCGTACAATAAAAGTATGAAATATCGGTTTATTAAAAGTTAAGCGTAAGAAATGTTTCTTTTCAGATTCGTTCATATTTGTCATTCATATTGTACGATGTCTAAGAGCTTATTTTTTCCGGACGCAGTGTATAAGCGCTATGCAAGCAATGAGCCGAATTCCAACGACTCTAAGTCTTGTCGGTTAGTAGGCCTTGTGGTCAGTGGATGGCACCGAATGGAAACTGCCAGCAGTAGTGAGGTCATGTCTAAAATCCGGCCTAGACGTCTCGTGGCTCAATGTTCAAAGCGGGCCAGTCACACAATCTGGTTTCACGTCTTTACTAGTGACACCCTGCACGTCCTGTTTAGGCAGTACGTTGACGTCATTTTGCCTACTATGGCATTGTATTCAAACGTTTTAGTCATTTTGATAAAACAATTTTACTTGATTTTTTGCATTCAGTCATATTGTTAGAATCGCTCGAGATTATATTTTGCCTTCGCAATATACAAAGTGTTGAGAAGAACCAAAGTTTTGATATGTGATAGGCCTATTTGCATAACTGTAATAACTGTATATGTGACATTTATTGAAATCAGGAGATTGTGTGTTTTTAAACGGAACAGTTTTACGTGTTTTTTGCATGCAGTCGTAGCCTTAGACGCATATTTAATTTTTGTAATTGCATTAACCACACACGTACGTAGGCCCCTAGTATGTTTTTTTTCGCATTTTGAGGTCCTACATTTCTAGTGCTAAATTTTCCAGTTTCGCATTTTCCACCCCTGCATTTTTGACCGCGTTTGTGCCGCAAATTCCAGTCTCGCAAATTCCAGTGTCGCATTTTCAGCGCCCCCGTTCTTATAGTACGCAGTGGCTTCTATCCCCCAAATCTGCAACCGAAATCGGGAGCAACTTCCCGCCACTTTCGGGCTTGGGTTTCCCCAATTTAGACTTAAACATTTCCTCCTCCCCATAGGTTTACCCCTTTTGGGAAAAATTTTAAGGCAGTAGATTAAAAAATACGGGAAAAGCTTTATTAAAGGTGCAGATTACTCAGTAAAAATCGGGGAAGTTCTGTTAAAGGTGTAGATTAAAAATTAGAGCGAAAAAAGTGGAAAACATAAGGGCGTTTTGTTGAAGAAGTAAGTTACTCAGTGAAAAATAAACGGGGAATTATGTTAAGGGTGATAATTCCACGGTAAAATAGGGAAAAGTTTTGATCTACAGCCTTATCAAAACTTCCCTCCTTTTTTTTCACTGGGCGCAAGCCACCGAATTAGTACGTTTTCTCACACTATCTCATTAACCGAAGTGATTGCGTTATTGCGAGGTTTTCTTTTTTTAATGTTTCGCTTTGCAACGATGTCTCTGCATCACTTTTCAGCGGTTTAAGTTAAAATAAATTGATATTAATTTAATGGGAATGTTCTGTAGACTCGAGTCAGCTGATTGCCAAGCTGGAATCGATCATCATTAGCAATCGATTTTCACTGATAGCACCTTAAAACTTTTGATTTTCTACTTTCGTCCGTTTATCGCTCAAGAATTTACAGACGTAGTAAATGTTAATATTAGTGGCGATTTTAGGCCCGGGCCGGGGACACAGCTCCCCCACTTTTGCTCCAGGCCCTTTCAGTTTCGTGGCCACATGATTTTTTTCCAAAGTTAACACAAATATCAGATTTTTTGGCGTTTTCCAAATTTTAGAAAAGTAGGCAAATGTGTGGCTTCCATTAAACATCCTAACTCCAAAAGTGCTTTAGCTTCAGGGGGCTTTGCCCTTCTGACCCCCCTGACCAGGGGCTCTGTCCCTGGACCCCGCTGGGGACTCTTCCCCCAGACCTCCGTTATAAGCTCACGCTACCGCGTTTGCCAATGGGCCGTGCCCCCAGATATTGCTGGCTAGAACAGCAACTGGTTAATATGCGTACATAGCGACGTAACTGGAAGTGAACTGAACTGAACTGACCTGGTTTAGTTTTTGACGAACTAACCAATGGGAGAGCAATAATGCATCACAGTTGGCACCGTCTAACGGCGTTGTTGACTTACGTGACTGCACGCTTACGTACGCGTCAACCAATGACCAATGGGCTCGCCTTGCTTGCCCATTGGTCAGATACGTCGCTCTGTGCTCGTCTTTAGGGATAAATTTCTAGAAAAGCGTTTCTAAACGCAGAATAAAAACACGACTCTTTTTACTTGACATACTAGCTAACAAAACTAACAAAACCAGTTGTTGCTTCCACATACAGCTTTTGCATATTTTCGTGGGTCGTTTTTGTCACAAACTAGTAAGCAAGCGTGAAATAAAATTGGCTATTATTTCATTGGCAGCCAAGCGTTTCCATTTTCCCGGTCAATTTTCACACTGGAAGTTCAAGTTTTATTCAAAATTACTGAATTGTTTGAAAAAAATAATGATGCTAGCTAAAACGCGTTTTTACGAAAATAAAAATACGTTTACAAATGTTTGTCACAACTGTTGCAGAAACCGAAGATACTGTTCTGTAGGCCCCCTTAGCGTTAGGCCCAAATAAATGCAACAGTTTTGTGTGTTTGTTTTTTCGTCAACTTTTAACCGCCCACGCTCACCAGGCAAATATTTGCGCGCTTGTGGGCAGGTTTGAATTGCCGGGGGGTTAAACCCCCAACTGTTTCCTCAACCCCGAACACACTGTAAAATTACGTACTGGAAGCGGGGGGTCAGCTATATTACTATATGCATAGTAAATATGCATGTAAATACATCACAATTTTGTTCGGACTCTGATCGTCGAAAAGTTCACCCCCCCAGCTAATTTTTCACAATTCAAACACTGGTTAGGCCTATGGGTTATCAGATTGGTTAAACTAAACGTGCTTAAAGTCGTCCATTGTTTTCGGCTTCCTTTTGTTGTTTTTTTAATGTAGTAACTATATGAAGATAACTATGTTTTGTTCTCATTATTAACGTTAATCATTATGCATTGGATTAGTCATAAAACAAAAGCTGCATTTTTATACCTAACGCGTTAGTGTTAGTTAATAGATAAGTATATTATAAATATGCTAATTTATGCATGTCGACCCAATACTTTTAATAGTTTTAATAGTTTTAGCTAATAGCTTTAATTTCTGCTGATTCTTTTGAATTTTTCGTTTGTCGTGCCGTTAGCAGAAATTAAAACTATTAGCTAAAGCTATTAAAAGTATTGGGTCGGCATGCATAAATTAGCGTATTTTAATATACTTATCTATGAACTAACAAAAATTGTTGGGCATCAAAAACGCAGGTAAGCTCTCGGGCAATGTTATGAACTTATGATAGATACCAGTAATGTATTTGTGTTTCTTAAAACGTTTGCGTATATCAATGCAAACCTGTCAGTCTTAATACATCGCTCTTTCTATGGTTATCGTCACAGTTGTTTGTATAGACCCATACGTGTATCGATATTATTTTTTTCAAAGGGCATCTGTTAATTGTTATCTGTGCCTTGCAGCGGCGTAGACAAAAAGATTTCCAAGAAACGCAGCCTTCCAAATCTGATTTTTTTGCTGAAATTAATATTACAGACTAAGGAAGATAACGAACACTGTTGCCACCGGATCTCATATTTTACGATTATAATTGCACCAAATTCGATTTTCCAGCCCCTAGCGAAAATTTAGCGGTCTTACTTCTAAGTTCTAAAATGGGAAAGGAATAAAAAAAGGAAAAAGATGGGAAATAAAGAGAGGGAGAAGAAAGGGAGAAGTAGAAAATGGAAAGAAGCGAAAAGAAAGGAGGGGAGGTCCCCCAATTCACATTTATGGCTACGTTACTGACGCCGTGTTCTGTTCTTTCTATTAAATGTCTTCAGCGGCGTCGTGCGTTAAGGTGCGTTCTCACTGCGCGCGTTAACGCGAGTCACGCGTTAATGTTAACGCACGTTAACGCGAGTAGACGATCTCATTTAACTGTTCAATCAAGCCCTAATCCAAGCGCTACCTCACCCAAGAAGAGCGGGTACATTTGAGATCGTCCACGCGCGTTAACGCGCGCAGTGAGAACGCACCTTTAAGGCGGGTACAGAGCGACGCAACTGAACTGAACTGAACTGACATCGTTTAGTTTTTGACGAACTGACCAATGGGCAAGCAGTAATGCATTACTTTGGCACCGTCTAACGTCGTCGGTGTCTACGTGACTATGCTCGCGTACGCGTCAACCAATGACCAGTGGGCTCGCCCTGTTTGCCCGTTGGTCAGATCGTCAAAAACTAAACCGCGTCAGTCCAGATCAGTTTAGGTACGTCGCTCTGTACGCCCCTTTAAAAAGGTTGTGGCAAAATTTGCAAAACCGACAAACAGTCACACATTTCTGGCAGACAAAAAATGTGGGCGCCAAAAATGGATTTCAATTTTGTTTATTTTAATTTCCCCAAAATGGAGGAGTTTCAGCCCGAAGTTTCGTAGTAAAATTTCCAACAAGAAATACATTTTCTACGGGCTAAAAGTAAAGCGGGCAGCTGCCCTTGCCACGACGCTACTGAATATGCAGTGACAGTTAGAACTGAAATCATTATAAAGTACTAAATGTCAGTGGCTTCTATCCCTATACCTGGTGAGCGCAGCTTGCGTCCAGTGGAAAATAAGGGGGGGGGAGAGTTTTGATAAGGTTGTAGATCAAAACTTTCTTTTATTTTCACTGGGCAAACTACACCCTTAACAAAACTTCCCCTGTTTTTACTTCCCCCTTATTTTTCCATTTTCCCCTTACAAAACTTTCCCTACTTTTTACTTTACTTCCATTTTTAAATCTACGCCTTAACACAACTTTCTGCGTAGAGAGGGAAGAAGCCCAAAATAGAGAGGAAAATTTGACTGAGAAATTGGGGAACCAGAGCCCAAAACTCGGGAAAATTGCGCCCGATCTCGATTTCAGATTTAGGGCGGATAGAAGCCACTGCTAAATGTATAGATGAAATGACATCAGACCAAACATCTAGGTCATCTATTTCAAAAAAAGTCAGTAAAAAGTATGTATACAAGACGGAATTAAAAACACTCAATAAAATAATGTCTCAATAAATGAAATGCAAGTTAAACAACAAAGTGCATTAACGATCGTAACGTTTGCAAAGTTATCTACTAGAACATTTAAATCGTTGCCAAGTATATAAACAATAAACAAAAATCAAATACGCTCCAAATTTGACATACAAGCCGAGTTAGTTCTCAGGAAATTTTTCCCTGACACCATTTCAACTTTTAGTCAACTGGTCAACTTTTTATGACAGCTGTCAAATGTTGTCACATTTCCAGTTTTTTCATAGTAAACCAAATCACAAAATGTGAGGCAGAGCATAATATCATAAGCAAAAGAAAACCATCTTAATGAAAAAAGTGAGTTAATTAAAAAATCAGTTAACAGTGGGCTGTTTTTTAGCTCTCTTGTTATTGTTTTTTTTTCGCCAGCTGCAATCCGAAACAAAGAATTTGTTTAGGTTTAACACACAGTTATCTAGGCTTTTGTTTAGTGTTATTCCAGTTTTAAACTTATTTTACTTTTCTTAGTTTCTATGAAGTTTTTAAAGCAATTTAGTTTAGTTTTACTATCATTATTTACATCATTTTACTTATGGTTTTTTATCGACAATTGGACACTAAAACACACGCCGAAAAAGTCAGCTATCGTCAATGATAGTTTGAAAGCAGTAAGTTTTCCGAAACAGTCAGTGAAGAGTGGACGACGAAACGCAGTTTGTACGAAACGTCTGCTAAAACCGCGAAATTTGATCGGATTAAGTCTTTTGAAACGTTCTGGGCACGTTTCAGTGAGTTTCAGTTACTGTAATATCACTGCTGTTGATAGGCAAGGAACTCTTATCGTTGTGTTAGTAGCAAGTGAATCAAACACCGAAACATCAATAAAGTAAAAACACTTAACTTTTCTTCAAGTTACACTTAATAATGTCGGGAAAAAGCTGTGCTGTTGGCGTTTGTAGTAAAATTGTCGTCTGTCTGTCGTCCGTCTGTCCGTCTGTAGGCCTATGTCACACAAGTACTGTGGCTTTTGGGTAAGTCTCAAGAAACTTTTTACGCGAATAATTATGCCTCTGTCGAGACTTTCTGCGTACAAAATTTGGGACATGTAGTGCAAGAGAAACATTTTCAAATTTGGGATTGAATGGAGGAGGAGGATAGAAAAATGTGCGTTTTTCAACGAAAAACTGGCCATATCTCGGAAACGATGAGAGATTGGGCCAATATTACCATTGATCACTCATAGAAAATTGCATACGCCCTTTTAGATAAAATGAAAATCATTGACCTTGGATGTCCTTGTCAGTACTGCAACAAGAATTGTTAGGCTGCAGCGCGTCTTCCCTAGCGATAGCTGGGCTTTTAGTTTTATTGGGACACAGTGTACATCGTAAGCATGTGAAAATTTAAATGTTCTGACTTTAAAACTGTATAGTAATTAAATGGGTCAACTTTAAACAATAACTTTGACGACGGGCATTTTCACATCTTAGACCTAATGTCAAAAGTCATTTTTAGCCTACCGTACTTCAGGGTTGTCAATATTGCAGTATTGCAATTATTGCAATAAGTATTGCAATACTTGTTAGTATTGCTACAGGTATTGCAATACTGGTTGCATGTTTAGTTAGGAATGTGCACGAGACCTTCTGAGCCGACACCGAGACGAGACCGAGACGAGACGTTTAAAATCCGAGACGAGACTAAGACGAGACGTTGCAGCTTCCGAGACGCTGGCCGATACCTTGAAGCTCCCGAGACTCTCTAGCGTTTCGTCCATAGTCTGAGCATTAGCATTACACTCACAAACGGGCAGAAGATTATGTATCGACGTCGTCACGAACAACATGGAGGACTTGCAGCTCGACTTGATGGACGTGGAGAATAGTCGTTCCGAGTGGAGACGGAGAACCCTTGTGGCTGATCCCTCCAATTTTCAATTTTTCCAATTTCCAACGCGGGGCATGGCAGCAGTGCCGCCCCGTAGGCTTAAGTCGCCTGGCTGATCCCTCAATCGAGGGATCCAAAACAGCCTGGAGGAGAGAGAGATAATAAAAGTAAAAAAACAGCGTTAATGTTTTCTGACTCACCGTCTAGACTGCAAAATATACGCAAGAAATCTATAGACGTCCCCATGGTTCGCACTATCTGACACTGCAGTGCAGCCCGTACGTACTGCAATAGGGGTGAAATCGGTTAAACAGCTAAAAGGTGGGTGTAGTAGTCTAAGGAGTTAATATACAGCTAACAAGGGTAAAGGGTTAATGTCAATACATAGGTCATGTTGAGAATCTTTTATAAGTGGGAGCTGCAAGCTAGAGAGGAAGAAGTTTGTCTGTGATCTGTGTGTGGGGGAATGATGACTGTATGGTAAGTTATTAATTGTGCGGCTGATGGTTAGACTAAGGCAAGAAATAAGTATATCTGAATTGTTATTAGTTAAATGTGGAAAGTTTGATTGTTGTATAAATTGACGAAATTGTGAAAGTGAAAGTACCAATAACATTACTAAATTTCTGCATCGTGTCTGTCTTAAATATTAGCTGTAAGATAGATAAACGCTTATAAGATAGC
>Ga0056128_1002893_pt1 | contig 20690 bp, 7 predicted proteins | sample WorMetLIZISLAND2_FD_71113 | JGI IMG/M metagenome (GOLD analysis project Ga0056128, IMG submission 71113) | Marine gutless worms symbiont microbial communities from Max Planck institute for Marine Microbiology, Germany - Olavius geniculatus... ... | reverse complement strand
TCTGGAATCGTCTCTTCTGCAGCTTTCTCCATAGCCATGGCAATCCTTTTCGCGTTTTCGTCCAAGTCTTGTGATGGCTCTGCTTGTCCGAGATGCCGTTCAAGTGCTGCTTTGTACGTACGGATAGCACGCACGATGGTAGCCTACAATAACGAACTCGTCAACTGTTGCGTCAGTGCTCTGTGTCAGTTTGTCGTTCATCTCGCTCCCGGAAGCAACCAACGCCCGATTGCTGGCTATCGATTGTCAGTCACTCTTCGGATAACCGCGCTGCAGGAGGTATTAATTGATCCGGTAAATACACTGCAGAGAAAAAAATGGCGACACTCTATAGGGGCCTACACCGGCGGACGCTAACGGCGGCGTGAAGTTGCAAGAGAGAAAGCAGCGCGCATTTCCGACAGTTTGGAGCAAACAGTAGGCCTACTGTCAGCCTCATCATCACCATCATTCTCATCATCGTCGCTATAAAGATGGAAATTAAGGTTCAACGTGGCTTAAATAATAAACATTATTTCCAGAGCCTCGAATAAACGTATGTCCGGGTATAACTGACAAAACAGACAAGTCTTGAGACGCTGTCTAAAGTCTGAAAACCGAGTGACGTTTCAAAACTATAGGGGGCTGATGATCAGGCAGAAAATCGTGCCATGGATTGGCATTATAGACCGGAAATGCCGATTTGAAGTGCTTATTAAAGATCCATCACTCTAAGATCCATATCCCGAATGTGTCGTTACACTATCTTGTGAAAATATAGTTATAAGTGAGTAACAGGGTAATTTTCAGTATTCATTATTCTATAAGCGACGCGTTTTGGGTGTGATAGGATTTGTTTAACCGTTATTATTTAGGCCTAAATCTTACCACTGATATGACTAATGAAAGTTTTCGAAAATCGGTTAATATTTGAAATTATAGAAGTTAATGGTTTACTGATGTGAAATCATCTGGTAGGTGCATAGTTGTGTCGCATACTGCAGCAACAGCGTTCGTCCGTGTCGCAACCTGTTCATCGTCATTTCGACTGAAACTACGCCTACGGTCTATCTCGTCGAGGTAAGAGTCGATCTCGGCAAACAGTGATCTTTCCGGCCGTACAGTGTTTGCGTATCGACAGCTTCGTCCACAGGTCGATTTCCTGGCGGGGATAGCCTACATATGCCCACGTACGCTACGCGTGGTTTCCGTCCTACGCAACTCGCGCAACGTACGCAGCGAACGCAGATATTATTTAGCAGCATAATGACACACAGTCAGTGTGATGCGGGCAATATCACCTTTTGTGATTTTTGCTGTTTTCAATGTGCGAGTGCTCTAATGTTGCCGTTCACAACTGTATAAACGGATGTTTTGTACATTTATTGTAAAAGACAGCTGCAGCTGGGCAGCTTTGATCTTCTGGTATGCATACTACAACAAGGTTCTGCAACGCGATTTGAGAAATTGAGACCAGACGCATTTCGCAGGCTCAGTAGACGTGGTAAAATCACGTAGCGTCACGTTGCCGGTAATCCAGGGTGTTCTAGAGGGTGGGCCAGTATGTGGCAGCCCTTCTAGCAGAACGTATGCAGCTACTGACTGCCACATGCCACATTATGCTTGTTCCCAATATTTCAATATTTCAAATTTGTCTTGAGAGAATAACTGCCAGGTGTAGCTCACAGGCCTGTAAAACGACGTCACGTGGCGTCACCTACGTAACAGTACGTTGAACCCACTGCAGCACTTCAGCTCCTTCTAAGCAGCGGCGTCGTAAGCTAAAAAATCGGCGGGCAAGAAGTTGCAATTTTTCGACAAACAGTGCGAATTTTCGACAGAGAAGATTATGGGTGTTCAAAATTTGATTTTGCCCTATAATTTTTTAAATAGGGGTTTCAGCCCCAAATTTTTCATTTTTGGGCGGCAATTTTCCGACAACAAGAAGATTTCCTGACAATTACCGGACAGCCGAAAATTTAGGAGAGAATTGTCCCTCCCTGCCCTCTTACCGATTACGACGCCACTGCTTCTATATATACGCGGACTGGGCTGGATATCTACTATCGGTGGCACTTGAAAAAATAAATTTCAAGAATGTTTTAACCTACAGAAAGCAAAGGTTTTACTTCCCCAAACAAGAAACTTAGCTGTCGTTAGGAAAGCCAACCGTACTACCAACATCCAAAGCCCCGCATCCCACTTCCAATCACAGAAAGGAAGCGATTTCTCAGAGGTGACACAGTTCCATGCACGTTATGTTAACGGAACGCTGCTTTCGAAAGCGGTGACACGCGATCATCTCGCCAAGCGATATAAACAGCTACAGACGTAAATAACCAACAGAAATATCGGAAGCAGGTTTCGCCAAAAAAAAATTCACAATAAAAATGCCTTGCTAGGAAAGACGCGCTACAGCTTATACAATTCCTTTACAGTACTGACCTTCAAGGTCATCCAAGATCAATGATTTTTATATCAATTAAAAGCCAATATGCGACTTCCTATTAGTGCTCAAAAGCAACCTAGTGCCGTTTAGCCGCAATAGCGCGTACCGACCTTTAAGGTCATTCAAGATCGATGATTTCCATCTCATCTAAAACGGCGTATGCCACTTCCTACTAGTGATTAATAGTAACTATGGCTCTATCTCTCACAGTTTCCGAGATACGGTCTTGAAGCATTTTTACGCGCGATAGCAGAATGCTTCGCGCGCCTTAGCCATATAACCTGAGCGTCTGTCCGTCTGTCTGTCACACTGCTGTATTGTGTCAAAACAGTGCAAGCTAGGATCACGAAAGTTTCAGTGTACGCTGCCCCACATACTCTAGTTTATCGTAACAAAATTTCGTGCCCGTGAGTTGGGGGTTCCCCTCGAACGAGGGCGTCAAAGAGGGGTACCCCCCTAAAAACGTTATTTTGCCGTTATTGGCTCGCACAGTGTAAAAACGGTTGCAGATGTTGTGTACAGACATGCTGCTTATCATAACAAGCATTGGTGACAGGATTTTAGATTTATCAACATCGATGACTTTGAACGACCTTGAACCCCCAAAAGGGGTTTTAGTGAATTTTTCGCAATTTTTGGATGCAGCGCACATTTCAACACCGAATTGCGACGAAATGGCTGGAGATAGACCAAGACAACCTGCGTATGAAATTTTCAGCATTAAACGTAAATTTCAGCAGTCCAAGTCCCGACCCTTTAAGTTCAAGACGGTTGGCACAGGCGGGCGTCAAAGACAGCTACCCCTCCCCCTAAAAGTGGTTATTTTACCGCAATTATTTCGTGTAGCGTCCAAACGGTTGCAGATAAACTCAGACATGCTGCTTATCATAACAAGCAATATTGACATGCTTTTTATTGGTGTCAACGTCGACGACCTTAAATGACCTTGAGTTCCCAAAATAGGGTTTTTTTAGTGTTTTTTTGCGATTTCCGGCTGCGACACATATTTTAAGAGTGATAGGTCGATACGACGTTGTATCGACGTTAAACCAACGTAGTGTGCCCATTAGGAGATGGACCTGGACAACCTGCGTATGACATTTTTAGCATAAACGTACATTTTTAGGAATCTAAGTTTCGATCTCTTAAATTCCATGAGTCTTCCGAAGGCCTCAAATTTAAGTACTCTTTCAAGATGCATTAATATTTTTATTGATGTAGGCCTACACTGATTGCCAAAGTGGCAGGACCGCTGCTATCGCGCGTCACGTGAGCTTTGCTCAAATTACTTGCATTGAAAATTGCGGCCGAACCGCTGCAGATGGAAACATAGTTATTATTGACAGCCTATAGGAAGTCGCCATCCCATTTTACCATCGCCGACTCCCCTATCGTTAACCCACAATACTGCACATTTGGCATACCATAGTGCGCTATGATTCTCCAAGGTCATCCAGAGTCAATGATTAACATGTTATTTGCAAGCCAATATGCACTTTCCTATTAGTGATCAATGGCAACCTAAGCCTTATCTCTCACCGTTTCTGAGATATGGTTGGTTTTTCATTAAATTTTCTACTCCCAGTCCATTTAACCCCCAATTTGAAAATGTTTTTCTTGCAGTAGATTGCTGAAATTTTGCATGCTCGAGTTTCATACACATGGCTAATTATTCTTTTAAAAGTTTTCCCCAACGACTTAAAGCTTAGCCACAATACATCCGTTACGGACAAACAGACAGACTGGCAGACGGACGACAACTCGTACCAACAGCTCGACCGTTACTTAAGTACCGTCGGCTAAAAACGAATTCGGCGCTTTTAAGCGGCACAATTTATCTTTTTCGTAAATCATTATTTTGCCGCTACTTAATCTACAATTCGACAATATTATTAAGTTAACAGCCATAACCCAGCATCTAGTGGGGACGCTAAAATGCGAGACTGGAATTTGCGAGACTGGAATTTGCGGCACAAACGCGGTCAAAATGCAAGGGGTGGAAAATGCGAGACTGGAAAATGGAGCACCAGAAATGCATGGCCGGAAAATGCGAGAAAAACAAACTAGGAGCTACGTGTGTGGTTAATGTAGTTACAAAAATAAAATATGCGTCTAAGGCTACGACTGCATGCAAAAAACACGTAAAACTGTTCCGTTAAAAACACACAATTTCCTGATTTCAATAAATGTCACATACAGTATATAGTTATTACACTGTAGTTATGCAAATAGGCCTATTACGTATCAAAACTTCGGTTAGCCTCAACCGTCAACACTTTTTATATTACGAGGGCAAAATATAATTTCGAACGATTCTAACAATATGACTGAATGCAAAAAATTAAGTAGAAATGTTTTATCAAAATAACTCAAACGTTTAAATACAATGTCATGGTAAGAAAAATGACGTCAATGTACTGTTTAAACAGGACGTGTAACGTGTTACTAGTAAAGACGCAAAACCAGATTGATGCTGCTGCGGCACATGGGGCATCTGCCTTGCTGCTGTATCTGCGTGACGCACGACGCACAGAAGCGCTGGTGCCCGCACGGCACAAACGCATGTTGGGCGTCACGTGGCTGAATAAGGCAAACTTCACACATCTCTACCTGCGGATCCACGACAGCTGACGGTGGCTGATTACTGGCGCTGCGTCCATCGTCGTCAGAGTCGTCACTGTCGGACGACTGTCCGTCATTGCACACATTTTTTTCATACGCCGTGTATAGTAAACAGTTACTGTAAGTGTCTTATACTGGCCCGCTCTGAACATTGAGCCACGAGACGTCTAGGTCGGATTTTAGACATGACCTCACTACTGTTGGCAGTTTTCAGTTGGTGCCATCAACTGACCACAAGGCCTACTAACCGACAAGTGTCGTTGGAATTCGGCTCATTGCTTGCATAGCGCTTATACACCGTGTCCGAAAAAATAAGCCCCTAGACAGCGTAGGCTACAATATAAATGACAAATATGATCAAATGTGAAAAAAACATTTCTTACGCATAACTTGTATTAAACTGATATTTGATATTTTTATTGTACGGCGTCTAGGGGGTTACTTTTTTGGACAGTGTAGAACTACGCATGTCAACCAGTAACATTTTTGTGCTCTATTTTCCAGTCTCGCATTTTCAGTCGCCCCGAGACGCCCCATCTAGTGTAGCTTACCGATACCTCACTAACCGCTGCTAAGCATTAAATGGTTAAGATGAACGCCTGTCAATGTATAATAGCCTTTGACGTAAAAAAAATCTTATTAGCACCTATACTGACTTCACCTGACATGGAGCAAAACGTAATAAGCGAAAATCTGGCGGGGCAGCGGTTTATCAGTTAGCGTCTGTCAACTTAAGCCACCGCTATAAAGCCAGCGACGCACTAAAGCCGTCATGACGGGCCGTCATGACGGGCCGTCATGAGTAACGACCCGTCACTCCTTGCACTACAAATTCTACATTTCCACGGTTTCGTTTTAACCGCGTTTTAAGTGTCTGCCGTTTTACACCCAACACGACATTGCTATTAATAACAATAATCAAAATTAATCATCACAATAATAATCTAAACGCCGATGTTTATTTTGTCATTCATGGCATCTCGACTTGTCACAGTTCACGCGGTTTACTTGACGAATGTGGCACGATGAGCGCCGACTTTTGGACCGAACCAATCGACTTGAGCCACAGATTCACGTCACCATTAATTATATTTATGTGCCATCACAACACTGTGCAATTGCGGTGATAATAGGAGACGTCAGGAATTTTTTTTATCGTCGACGCCAGCAACGGAAGTGTCGTCGTCACGTCGCTGGAAGGTATTGCGCAGTTGCTTTCTCGTAAAATTTTAGCCTGTCGGAAAAATTTCTTTCCGTCGGAAAATCAAAACAATTTGTTTCAAAAGACAAAACTTATTTTTTAAACAAGTTTGCAGGTAAAATTAAATTTTTTGAGCATTCATAATTATTTTCTCATACGGAAATTTGCTGCTGTCTGTCGAAATATTGGAACTTTCTGTTCCCCCTACTTTTTAACCCACGAAACTGCTGAGTGATCGTTAATAAAATCAAAAAGTTAGCCATTCGGCGTAAAAGTCAATCTCATCATCATCATTATCATCATCATCATCATAGGCCTGTATTCGTTTAATGACAGTTGACATACGCAACTTCTATCAACGCAATCATGTAATATGTCAAAAACATGCAAACATTTACAAAAAACGTCCATTGTGTGTGCGGAAAGTAAACACGACTAATAAAAAGTACTCTAAATAGAAACTAATGTTTACAACAGATTAAAAACGTTAAAAACAGGCAACTTTAACATGCAAATAATATCTCGTCGCATGTTCGTGGATTAGTAAATGTCTTTGTATAACATTCTAATGAGGAAATCTCTATGGTTTAATTGAGTTGTTTTGGAAATCAAAGTTTTATTGTGCGCGGTAGCGGTAGAGTCGAGCGAGTCGCAAGTGTGCAGTGAAGATGTGACGATTGTCGTTGCTGACGGCGACGGCCGTCTATGAGCGATGGAGGCCCCAGTCGTTAATGCGTAGTAGTAATTGTGGCTGTCAATAAAAGAATGAAAACGTTATTATCAATCGCGTTGAACCCCATATAATAGAAAGACCCGCTACCTCGGTTTCATAAATACACAAACAAATAAAAAAGGAATAACAAGAAGACAGAGGAAGAGAATGTAGAATAGAAGTTAAAGCAATTAGGAAATAAACATTCAGAATAAAAAGAAAATTAACATAGCCATAATTACCCGAAAAACCTCTCCTATTTTAGAATATGAAAGAGAACAAAATAAAAAAGAAATAACACACATACAACATAATAATTATACCCAAAACCTAACCTTATTTTGAAACTTACAATTCCATCGACGACTTGACATGTTTTTTCCGCCTCCAATGACGTCACCTCATGGCAAATACAGCCTTGTAGATCGACTGATTGGCTGTCTAAATCAGTTTGGTAAAAGTTTTATGATGAGTGACGTCATGACGCCCCATAAACTGCTCGTAATCATTACATCGGCTGAAAAAATTACGTGACCAGTCAGTCTGTTTGTTTGTTTGCTTGTCTGTTTGTCATCAGGATTACTAAAAATAAATAACTTTTCATTAAATTTTGTTGGGGGGGTAAGAAAAAACAATTCGTCGATTTGCATTTTGTTATGGATTCTAGATACAGGATTCTTTACCACGAGGAGATAGGACGTAAATAGACAGTTTGCAGCTCAAAAATTTAGAAACAGATTTTGATGAAATTTTGCGAAATAAAGTGATAGACAGTAGCCCAACGACCAATTCCTAAGATTTTTGTTTCTGGTTTAAAGTTGACATTGGAAGCTAGGAATTTTTTTCGACGAATTTTCGGATAAAAATTTTGGACAAGTGGCGACACTGTTCTCGGCGGCGGTTGAGATCTCTGATCGCTGCTAGTTAGTTGATATGATAAGGACACTGACTTGTCAATCGGTCGCGATGTTGAGTCGCGTCGTTGATCTGTTGTGCGAGTGCGCTGCAGTTGATGACGACCGTGGCGTAGAACAGCACACGCCGCCAGTAATACATGACGCCACGCCTCAGTCCCTTAGCAGCCCCGCACGCTGCACTCGTTGCCAGTTGTTACAGTCGGTCAACGTTCAACAAACCTAACAGCATGCTTCTGTCATTAACTGCGACACTCTCTCTGTACTTAAATCCAGGCTTAAAACGCACATATTTAATTTTGCATACAGCTAACTGACCTGCTCTGCCAGCGCCTCTGAAGCTACGGCACTACGGCGCTATACAAATGTATTATTATTAGCATAACATCCCCACTAAACAAACAGGAGTTCGCACACAGGGCTAGGTCCATTGCGTGGGAGCTCATCTTTTTTCGGCGCCTTGAGCTTGCGACGGTTAAATCTAATAAATGTAAAAAACATCAGTTTATACACTTGTTAACGGCAACATTAAAGAACTCGCACATCGGAAACAGCAAAAGTCACAAAAGGTAATATTGCCCGCATCACACTGACTGTGTGTCAACGTGCTGCTGGTTATTGAATATTTATAATTGCAAATGAGAAATTCACGGACGTACTTGTTAGGGCTCTCATAAAATCACATGTTCCAGAGCCTTGTGTTGGAAAATCCGACGGCAGACTAAAGAAATATCATGCAACAGCGAGCCCAATTTAACGCTGATTGCGCTGGCACTCCAAATCGTTCCTGTTTAATGCTCTTTATATGACGCCATACATTACAGTGGCGTCATATCCGCTTTAGGCTCATACGTGATTAGGAGAAACATGCGTTTTGTTGGTGTATAAATTTTGAAAAGGTTTTCAGTCTAACATATCGGCTTGCAAAACTTTTTGAACGCCCCTCGTATCTCCAGCCATTTCGTCGCAGTTCATTCTTGGAGTGTGCGCTGCAACCGAACATCGCAAAAATCAATAAAACCCCTTATTTTGAAAGTTTGGGGTCTTTCAAAGTCATCGATGTTGATACGACTAAAAAGCTCGTCACTATTGCTTGTTGTGATATATAGCATGTCCATGCCCATCTGCAACCGTTTTTACGAAAGACTGGCCAACAACGGTAAAATAACGACTTTTACGGTGGTACCGCTCTTTGACGCCCTCGTGCGGAGGTTTCTTTGAACCTAGAAAATCGAGACTTAAATTGTTGAAATCTACGTTCAATGCTACAAATTTCATACGCAGCTTTTCTATGTCTATCTCAATTGGTTTCGGCGCAATTCGCTCTTGAAATGTGTCTCGCAGCCCAAAATCGCCAAAAAATCCACAAAAACCCCTAGTTTAGCGTTCATGATCATCTAAGGTCATTGCATTCGGTGGCAATCGAAAGCCAGTGTACGACTTCCTATTAGTGATTAATAGTAACCTAGGCCTCATTTCGCACCGTTATTGAGATACAGCGACTTACTGGCCAAAAATCGCAATTTTTTTCACCCCTCTCATTCAGGGTGACCCCTTCGAATTTATAGAAAAGCTTTACGGTTCCTGAAACTAGTGTCTTCCAAGCAGCCGACGGTGAAAATTTGGCGTTCCTAACTTGCGCCGTTCTTGACTGATCCACCAGTGTGACAGACGCACAGACAAACAGACGGACAGACGGACAGAATTGCGATGGCTAGGACGCGCTGAAAGCAGTAGCTGCTTTCGCGCGTAAAAACGAAAAAAATACCTAAAGTAGGCCTACTCCACAATCGGTAAGTACCAACGATTATATTCAACAAATCCAAATTATCAATGACAACTACCAAACTAATCTCGATGACCAGCAACGTTAAGTGCTTCAGCGACAAATTATGACTTCTAAATTATGCTAGTTCAACAATCAACATTGACGATTTATGTTTTTTTTCTGAGCTTAAGATAACTAGGCACTTAAAACATGGTCGGCAAAAGAACTCAGCGTACCGATACATGTAGGCTAATAGCCTATTAGCACCATCAAGAAACGGCAGACCTCGGAGTATAATCGTTCATGAATGTAATAGTTGCGTTTTGAAGTGTGAACTGCACTTAGTGGCTATCAAGCCGGCTAGCGAGCCGAAAAATTTACGAGCCTAGCTGAAATAGCTTGACCGGGTGATTCGGAGGTATAAGCGCTATAGAGGCGCCAATCCGCCTTTGGCACAATTGAACGCCATCACAATATAAAAAGATTTAAGCAAGCTAGGCAAGTGCTTATCCATAACCGAAGAACTGACCACACAATATTTCAGGGAAAAAACTGCGAAGTATTAGGCCGTTTCGTTTTTGCTTCAAACATGTTCAAAATAAATTTTTGAAAACAACATGTTTGAAGCTCAGTTTAAATTTAGTTTAAAATGATACTTTACTGTTTTTTACAGAAAACAAAATCTTTCGATTTATCGTAAATTCAGTTTCGTATGAAAATGATGTATTATCTTTCTATACCATAGTATAGGCCTACTACGTGTTTTGGATAAGCGACACAGAGACGTCATTTACTGCGTCATTTACTGCGTAGGCCTGCTGCGTAGTCAACCGTCGCGAAGTAACCATGGCGCAATGACCCGATATGACAACTGTTTTTGACCGCCAGCATCTATAAAAAATTTGTTTTCGGGCGAGAATCCGTCCCGGGCATTGCTAGAGAGCTTACAATGCCTCTAATATCCCCATAGCTTATCCAGTTGTAAAAAGCTTGGAGCTTGCTGCCGTTCCCCAAGAACCCTGGCTTTCTGGAGGTCGCCACATAAGTCCGGTGTGCGACGCTGTTTTGTTAAGGCGACTGAAAATGCACGACATAAAACTTCGGCAGGGGGTAAAAATGCAGGATTGGAAAATGCGGCACAAGAAATGCAGGGCTGGAAAATGCGAAACAAGTCAATATGGAAAGCCAACAGACACACAGAGCATAAAAGCAATAATCAATCTCATTTTCAGCAGCGTCAGTTTAGCATTTTTTTCACGCGGGTCCGGGTGATCGTAGTTTGCATGCTGTTGAAACGAAAAAAAAATAAAAAGTCATTAAACTATTAGAAATCATTGCATGTAGAAACCATTAAACTAAGACACGTGCTGTTCAGAGTATAAGATATAAACATAGTCGACTATTGGTAGGCTCCGATAACTCATTTGTGCTTTACAACAAAGCCGTTTAAAAATCTCATGCAATACGTTCAATTTCTTCATTTCCTGTAAACGCTGGCCAACTCATTTTGGGCTAAGGCAAAGCAATTTATAAGATCTTATAATAGGGATTTCTGTTGCTTAGTTGCCTGTGACAAAATAAAAGTAAGTCTATTTGTACCGCACGAAAAAATAGCATTTACTGCGTTTATGTACTTTGAGTTGGTGGCGTGGTGTAGTGGTAACGCGTTTTATCCGATCAACGAAGTTACTGTACGCTGGACCCGGTTAGTACTGCGATGGGTGACTGCCTGTGGGCGTTAAACCATCTCGGTATGTAACCAACCGCCTAGTCAACTCAGCCTTCCATCCCTCCGGGATAAGTAAATCGAGTACCGGCCTATTTGGCTGAGGTTAAGGCGGAGCGCGTTCACCTGTGTCGGGTGGCAGGTCACACTGTGTGATCCCATACGGCAGGTGACGCTCCGTAGCTTTGAGATGGTACTTAACACGCATTGACTACTGCAACGCCGTGTTTGCTGGACTGCCAGACTCCACACTTGCGCTGTTGCAACGCGTTCTTCATGCCTGTGTCTGTTGGCTTTCCATATTGACTGGTCTCGCATTTTCCAGCCCTGCATTTCTTGTGCCGCATTTTCCAATCTTGCATTTTCACCCCTTGCCAAATTTTCATGTCGTGCACCACCTTTAATTTTTAAAAGTTACCCCAAGAGAAAAGTGCAGGTCGTTAACAAGCTTGGCTGATTCGTCACAGTTCACGTACGGACTCACAAATATTACTTGACATGCAGCGTTTCATACTTTTCTTTGAACTATGAAGACCAAGAGGGTGACAGTACGAGGTCAAATAACAGACACAGGTCTGAGTAAACCGGACCGGTAGTGTCTGGAAACTAAAACTAGGTCCGTAGACCAATCGGCTGTCAAAACTAGGTCAAACGTGTGTGGAAACATACAACAGTCATCTACTGGCAACATTTGAAATTTCCACATGTCAAATGCCCTTCTGTGTCATATTATTATTCTACTGCTGTTGTTTTTCAAAATAAACTTATTAATAATATTATAAGTTATTCATAAGCATGATTCCATTCACTCAAGCAATGTCCTTAAATAACGTCGGCGACGAACAATTACAAAGCATTTTAAGCGTATGTTCAATTGAATCGTTTGACTACTGTTTTACTTGACTGAAATTGATATACCATGTGCAATAAGATATTTTGATGTTTCAATTCTAACAGTGGCCTATATCCATCAAGAACTCGGAATGTAGGCCTTACACTTCAGCTGGAGCTGCGTCTAATCTGCATGAGCATTCTTGATATGCTAATCAAAGCAACGCTAAATAATTCATAAGCTACCAGCAGCCTAGCGAAACGGTTGCGACGTGGCGGGATTTGCAATCATCGCTCCTGAAAATTGGTCAATATCAGTCTTTTAGCGCCTAAAGCAAATTCAAGTTTCGTTTTATTGGTGCGAACACTGAAATAGACGGCTTTGCTTACTGTTTTTTTCGTTTTAGGTTTTTTCTTGTAGTAGGCCTACTAAAATTACGTTTTACGTTTTATATTATAACAGTACTTCTATTTCAGTTTCGTTTCTTTTTTCTATTTAAAACATTTACGTTTTTTTCTAGTTTTTGTATACATAGCCCATTAGATTGAACTGACAGATCCGTCAGTTTTCAAGTGCAACTTATATCGTATCGTATCGCAATCGTATCGCATTGTAACTTCCAACAACATCATCTTGATGTCTACAAAATACGTTAAACCTATAATAACTGTCAAAATGCGCTAAAATAAAATTAGTGCCAGAATTTTTGTTATAGAACCCTAACCTGTACATTTTACAGCAGTACGCTCCACAACGTGTCTAGGCCTATAGGGTCTGGAAGCCAAACTTACTTTAACTAGAGAAGTCACGCGATTTGAGCTTCAGTGGTTCCGCTCCCTATGTCCCCAGTCAGAATTTGCTTTGCAAGTTGCGTGTATAGACCTATAGGCCATACGCTTTGAATTATGCTTGATTAAAACTTTGCACAGCAGCCTCGTAAATCATAAATGCAAATGACCGTTGGCTATATACTTGTTGGCTATATACTCCGATGCGAACAATAATGTTAAGTGGGTTGTTAATTCTACATGTGGGATCGGGTCGCTGATGTTGTAGGCCAATTTGTGCCATTTTTGTAAATTATCAAAGGAGTTTCAAAGCTACAGAAGACCGAAAAAACGGCATTTCTTATACTTAGCGTTCATCGCCCTTACAACAGCGTCAGCTGTGATACAGCGATAATGGGAGTGCTCCCAAACCAGATCCTCTTTGTCTTGCAAAAAATCAAAATGTTATAGTTTCTTCATCAATAAAATAATATAATTGTCCATAATATTTATAACGGTCCTTTGCATTTATGATTTACGTGGCTGCTGTGTAAAGTTTTAATCAAGCATAATTCAAAGCGTATACTTGAACTAGTCTCAGTCTACAGTCTATAATAACTGGTAGTAACTGCTTTATATTTCACGTGTCAAAATTGCACTGCCATGACCACAAATAATAATGGCATAATAATCACTATTACCTGCGGAAGTGTCAGATCTGCTGCAGCAATGGTTACGTTGACAGCGGAAGAAACGGCGCGCGCCAGTCTCCTCGTTAAAATTCACAACAGCAGCTGCAGCAGCTGGCAGCACATGAGTAGCGCATACGGTTTGTTCATTGACAGATCCAGAGAGCTTTGCAGCGGTTTATATATCGGAGACTGCTTCAGCCAATGAGACAGTGGCTCATGTACGACAACAATGAGGTGCATGTTGTACAGAAATAGTGTCGCCACGTACGCACAAGATTGTGTCTCGGCGGTTTTATAAGCTGCGCTGAAAAACTCGCATCATTCACAGTCACTTTGGCTGGTTCCGTAAATGATCGAAGTCAAAAAACAACCTAAAGCTATCGGAATTCTGCGATATATCTATCTTCAAATAAGTAGACAAAAAGTGCATCAGATTTAATTTAAATATGTTTGTTCTTGCGTTGTTGGGTTTGCCTTAGGGGACGAAAGGAGATGACCCTGACGACTGCTTGGCGCTGAGTTTTAAACTTATCCATAGTTCCATCAATAATGTAGAGTTTGTTAGCAGATTCATTAGGCTACCATTCACGGGCGTGTCAGTGTCACATTTTCTATGTAAGCATGATGCGACTTTGTGACTGTCTGTAATCTGTTTCGTCAGTTTATACATTCCCATCTAATCCAACACCAGCTTTAAGTTTGTTTTTGAGTTACGGAGTGGAGAAATAATTGCCGCAATGTTTCGACACAAAATAGGTTTATTACGGTACGACGACAGCTGCAGCTAAATCTAAGATCATCATCAGTTTTTCGTAGTACGACAAACGTAGGCTACGTTCCTGCGATGGGCCTATCATGCATCATTGTTTTTGTCGTGCACGCATACAGAAGCATTACGCAATTATTCAGATAAATTTGCCTCGTTGAATATTTTCGCTGTTCTATAGACTACAACAAATTTAGCCATGGCCAGCGTTCACGCAGACCGGGAGTTGCCAATCTTCGTTAATATTCGTTGACAGCGACTTTGCGGACAGTCGCATGTTTCATCTCGCGTCGCTGTTCATTCACATCGTTATGTGACGGTACATGTTTGTCTGTCTGTGTGTCCGTTTGTCGTCTTGATTGTTAATTGTTGTCGTTTGCTTGATCTTGGTCGGGATTTTGCAAAAGTGGTCACGTTTACGTAACTGCTTAATCATCATCATCACTAGTCACATGCTTATTTACCGTGTCTCAAAACTGTGCCAGTTTTGTTCTTGACGCCCTACAGCTATGCTGTATGCGTCTTTGATACGAATTTTTTTCGTCCGTCCGTCCGCGTGTCCGTCTTGTCCGTCTGTACCGGATGCATTGTGGCTAAACGGTGCGAGATATGGGGCCTAGGTTGCTATATATCATTAATAGAAAGTCGCATGTTGGCTTTCAAATGTTATGAAAATCATTGACCTCGGATGACCTTGAAAGGTCATAACGCACTTCGGTATGCCAACTGTGCGGTATTGTGGCTAAACGGTAAGTCGCAGGGATCGGCGATAATACCATTGCTAGCGCTTGCGATTTCGTAAGATTATAGGTTGTCAATAGTAACTATGTCTCTAATGCAGCGGTTTGGCCGCAATTTTCAATAGAAAATTTCAAGCTATAGGTGGCCGTATCTCGGAGGCGGCGAGAGATAGGTCCAAAATTATTATTAATTATTAATAAGAAGTGGCATAAACCCTTTCAGATGAGATGGAAATCATCGACCTTGGATGACCTTGAAGATCAGTTCGCGCTATTGCGGCTAAACGGTGCAAGATAGTTGCTATTGATCACTAATAGGAAGTCTCATATTGACTTTTAAATAACATGAAAATCATTGACCTTGGATGATATTGAAGGTCAGTACGCGCTACAGTGGCTAATCGGTGCGACATAAGGCCAAGATTGCTATAAATCACCAATAGAAAATCGCATACGCCCTTTCAGATGAAATAAAAATCATCGACCATGGATGACTTTGAAGGTCAGTACTACAACATGAACTGTATAGGCTGTAGTCCTAGCGACAGCTGGGCTTTTTGTTTAATAATTTCGTGAAACCGCTGGCCGATTTTGATAATTTGTGGCATACGAAATCACGTAAATGACTATAGTTTTGACCATCTCACTTTAATACTGTTGCTAAGCTACCTTGTGAAACGCAGACAAAGGAGCCAAAGTCTTGTCTGTCCGTCCGTCCGTCTGTCTGTCTATCCCATACAGGTTTTTAACTCTAAACCATAAATGTGTAAAATACAAAATCGGATTAAACGTTCCTCCGGGCATGAGGAGTGGCCGGTGTGGCCATTTTTAGTTTAAAATGTCAAATATCAAGGTCATAGGAAATAAAGAAAATAATGCATTCTTGACCAAACCACTGTTAAGCATAGCCTAATTTACTGTCAGCGCCGAAGACGTCTTTGCTAGTTGGTTACCGTAAGCGTTTGCTTGAGCCGCAAGTTCTAGAACAAGTTAACAGCGTCATAACTTAACTGCAGTACGTTAAATTATTTCGAAACTTGCCGTTTCGACGCATTCGACAGACTCGTGATTATACGATTTTCTTTCATGCAGCGTGCGGCACGCTGTAGGTCGTATGTTATAATCTACAGTCATCGAGAGTGTCTGACTACAGTCCAGGAGCGCGAAGATGGGTTCTCGGTGGAAATAATTCGTCGACTTCTCGACGCCTGACTGCATATGCCGTCGGTGCAGAAAGTGTGTGAATTCGCACCATGTCACCGCGATGCTCGCTTCAGTTGCTGCACTGCACAGAAGTCGTCGCTCGCAGTGACACCGCCTTGCAGCTTACAATGACGTGTCTAATTGTCGAATTGACCCGACCATTAGGCCGATGCGGTCCTGTGTGCCGTCCCTCCGTGCATAATGTAGCGCGGATTATTGCATTACTCCGTGGATGACTTTTAACGACGTCACGGGTGCATGTCGCGACTTTCGGCCACTGAACTGTATGCAGATGACGATGAGCCAATGGTCGCCACTGCCATTCACTTACGGTAGTTCCACATTATGGTTATACCGGTACTGCGTAGGCATGATAGCCAGGTAAATCCTATAACGTGGTACGACGTACGAGCCAAATTAATAGAGGCGAGGGTCAATTTATATTTTTGCCTGTTCCAGGAAGAAGTCCAATCCTGCGAGCGTTCGTGGACTCAACGTCAAATGTATTATTTTAATGTTTATGCAGATATCGCATAAATTTATCATGTTTTTAGCTTTACCTAGCTTTAGTTTCTCTTTGTACATATATTATTCTGTCTTCTCTGCTTTGTGTTACTGTGTGAATTGAAATAAATATAAGCCAAATCTTAAACGCATGACCATACTCTTGAGATTTAGCATAAAAAATCGTAACTTACCTAATGTGCCTTACCAAATACCCGACCCAATGCACACTCACTAGCATTAAGCCTAGCCTATAACTACTAAAAATGTCAGCCCGATGCCACCATATTCTGCGACCGTCCGCGGTCCGCCTAACAGAGCTGCGCAACATATATTAACAACAACATTCGCAACATTCAATAACTCCTAGGCTATACGAGCGTAACAGGCTAACCTCAACCGTTGACATTTTGAACTAAAAAAATGGCACGACGGTTAGAGTGACAATTACACAACTTCAACATTAAAACACGCAGAGTGCAAAGACCATAGTTACACCAAGTGCAAAAAGCCCAGCGCAACACTACTACAGCAGCCTTCCATGAAATATAAGCATTCTATTTCAATTCGGCAGGGTTTAGGCCTACCGCGATCCTTGCTCCACGCATCCACGCCCGGCCCGTGAACAAGGAAAAAACTCCTCTGAAAGAAATAAACTGGCCGAAGCACGTGCAACCTACACGTACGTGGCAGATCATAAGCCGTTCGTCGAGTTATTTCATTAAAAGCGTTTAAAATTTCACGTCGGCGAGCTAGGTGTCAACAGTGCGTCAAAGCCGTACAGTGTGTGAAGCACGTTTCAGTGTCACATCAACGTACGTCCACCTTTTCACACCCGCTACGCGTACAAGTGGCTGCATCAATCTATATCCAATTTGGGGGACGGTAAGCGGCGACGAGAATGTGATCCAGGGAGGGGTTTTTCCCCTGTCTAACCGACTAGCTAGAAGATCCGAGGTAGGGTCGTGAATGTGATCTCCCCGAAGCCCCAGCCGCAAGCGATTTTAGTGCATTGCTGGCCTAAAAACGCCGCTTCTGACGCCTCCTTGCCACTATTATCTCTTACCCGGTCCACTGTAGCGAACTATTATAGGCCTAGTGGTTACGACTCCGTCGACTAGTTACGCCTCCGCCAACATGTGACAACTACAAAGCCAAAAATGCATTTTGGGGCACATTAGACCCCAAACTTCGAAGCATTCATCCCTGCCCCAAAGTCTGTTAGTGGCGAAAGTTTGGTCTAAATCTGTCAACAAATACGCGAGATATCTTGCTAACAATGTTTGTTCGGGACTCACGCACGGATGCACGAACACTCTGGAAACATAATGCCTCCGGCAACTACGTTGGCGGACGCATAAAAATGAAAAGAATTTCGATGATTCGACAAATCCGAGTATATCTATGTAATTTCAAGTCATTATGTTCATAGCGTGGGAGGGTCACGAAATCATTGATACCCCACCTCTAAAAACTTTGAGAGGGAGATGCTCCCATATATCCCTAATGGATTGACGTGTCCATGACGCACACACCTACGCTGAGTGCGCAGACAGCGGCCCACTGGAGTAACTGGACGGCAGCTCGCCAGTAACGCTGTCGCTAATAGCATACACTTTTCTGCATCCAGTGACGCACAGGAGCACAGGAAAACTGGCATCAGTCACATTAGACCTGGTTTAACCAGTGCTTAATGAAAATATACAATTAGGCCTATAGCGGCGAAGCCTGCAGGAATTTGTCGTGCGGCTGGGCTCCTAGGCTCAAAGGGCCGAAATTTGAGGCAAAAGGCGAAAGTGGGAAATGGTGCTTGGGGAGGAGACCGCGTCCCTACCAGCTACGGGGTCTGGGATCGAGCGCTGTAAGCTATACCCAGCGACCCCGACTGCAAATACATTTTGGATGCGTTAAGAGCCCACAGAACCGTGTCTAGTGGCTGCAAGTGTCGCTTAGCTCAGTTAGCTGAATCACATACGCAATTTTCGAGCTGCTGAAAAAACGTTCAGCTTATCTTTTTGGTACACTGGCACTCCGTACAATCCCTGCCTTCAAATCACTCAGCTTGCACTGGTAATTATTTTAACAAAACCCGGCCCAACCTGCGGTAATATTAGAAAAGTAGGCCGACTAAACAAAAGCCGAAAATAGTTAGGCTAGTAGGCTAGTTAAACGACGTACATTAGGACCGCGAAAATTAACGACTAATTAATCAAGTAATCTTTTTAAAATTTGTTAATTATGTTTGACGGAATAAAGTTTTCTTAAAATTTTGGACTTGCTAACATCACTAATATCGCTAAAATGCGCTTTTCCAGACCGCTGATTGTAAGCTGTGCTTATTTCACGCATAGGACGTCATAAAGATTTGTACTTGTGGGACTATTGTCAGTCTGTATCTTTGACTAACAGTTAGTGTACTGGTACGGCATCATCGTTATGGTTTTCCTTTAGTCTGCAAAAATAACACCAACCAGTAGTTGAATTCCGAGGTTCTTGTGGTCTATAAAATTAATCTAAGTTAATCAATATTATACACCATGTCCCAAAATTAGCGGCACCCCTACAGATAAGTTAGTGTAAAATCGTTAATACCTGACAGATTTTTTTTTACAAAATTTAAACCAGTCATTGAGACAATCATTCTGAACTTGTCTTTAAAGTTTGAGCTTAAAGTGGCCACTTTTGGCCTCGACGCAAGCTCTTAGTCTAAGGCAGGTACGCTGCTGTTAGATCCCTTTGGCAATAACAATGCATTGAACGTATCTTAATGTAAACAAACTTTGACGTCATAATGACGTTACACTGAGCACACACGGTAAGGTGCGTACGTCACAATGGGTGTGACCGTAAGTAATGTTAAGATAGTGCAGTGTACGATATTTCATTGAAATCCATGAACTACAAACTGAATTAGGTGTGTTTGACACAGGGGTGCCGCTAATTTTGGGACAGTGTATTTTAATGCTTAGTCAGTTTGAAAAATTTAATCAACAGAGCAGCCTCAACAATAATCACTTATTTATAGCACATCTTAAAACGGTGTTCATTTTTCATTAAACAAAATAACAATAAACACATGTACAAATTGTACAATGCAAAAACAATAAACGTATGAAATATCAATAACTCAACATCAATGTAAATTAAAAGTTTACAACAATGTTACAAATTTAACACAATTATTTTTTGAGTGGCCCCATGTAACGATTAGTTTTTAATTTCAATAATCAATCCCGTGTTAGTGGCGTGTAAAAAAATTTATGGGCTCCCAGTTGCGATGTGTCTCTTAAAAATCATCCACCTGTAACATTTTTATTCAATAATTCCTGAGAAATATTCAGTTTTTCGTTCCCTTTCAAAGTTTCACTGAAACAAAACTATTTGCATCTAGTCTAGTCTGTTATGCTGCAGCAGTTTTACTTAAGGTTCTCAGTGATTACTTTGTATTTATGAACCACTGTGTAATTATTTCATGAAATGTGATGAAATAAAAAAGAAAAAAATACAAAATATAATAATCTTCCCCGTTTTTGCACCAACCGAAAGCACAGGAATTTTTAGGCCTTGCAGCTTTAACCTAGTTAGAATTGAAGACAAAAAAGTTTATTCACGTCAGTGACGAAGGTGCAGAGGGCCATTTGGGCCTGCAATTTTAGCAAAAAAATCGGCCAGGTTAAAAAAGTCATCACAGGCTAAACGGTAGTTCAAGCCATGTGTTAACGGCGACTTCTCTTTCTTATGGGAAAGCCAAAAATTCGACCCCCCACAGAATCAAAACCCCTGATCTGATTGAGATAAAATTTGGCACGGTTGAT
>Ga0056128_1002891_pt1 | contig 20700 bp, 14 predicted proteins | sample WorMetLIZISLAND2_FD_71113 | JGI IMG/M metagenome (GOLD analysis project Ga0056128, IMG submission 71113) | Marine gutless worms symbiont microbial communities from Max Planck institute for Marine Microbiology, Germany - Olavius geniculatus... ... | reverse complement strand
CTCATTCGGGGTGACCCCCTTCGAATTTATGAAAAAGCTTTACGGTTCCTGAAACTAGAGTCTTCCAGGCAGCCGATGGTGAAGATTTGGAGATCCTAGCTTGGACCGTTTTTGCCTGATTCACCCGTGTGACAGACAGACAGACAGACGGACAAAATTGCGATAGCTAAGACGCGCTGAAAGCATAGCTGCTTTCGCGCGTAAAAAGCAGGCAAATTTGCGGCTTCCATTAAACGTCCAAAGCTAAACATGTTTCAGCTTTAGTGCAGGGGCTTTGCCCCTCTGACCTCCCGACCAGGGCTTCTGTCGTTTGCATATTGATTTATTAATACCGTTTTGTTACTTAATACCATTAATTTTTTATGACATTTGTGCGACGGGGTTATTGTTTCGATAATGTCAGGGAAATTGTCCTTCCATGACTGGAAAAGTCAGGGAATTTTGCTACAGAAGACTTGTAGGAACCCTGAGGAGGGCATGTGCCCCGTGCATCCATGGCTATGCCAGTGTCTGTTCGCGGCGTTGACCGTGTCACACATGTTGGGGTTTTACGCGCGAAAGCAGCTACTGCTTTCAGCGCGTCTTAGCCATCGCAATTCTGTCTGTCCGTCCGTCCGTCCGTCACACAGGTGGATCAGTCAAAAACGGTGCAAGCTAGAATTACCAAATTTTCACCGTCGACTGCCTGGAAGATTCTAGTTTCAGGAACCATAAAGCTTTTCCATAAATTCTAAGGGGTCACTCCGAACGAGGGCGCTAAATGAGAGGGGGTGGGCAAAATTTGTGATTTTTGGCCAATAAGTCGCTATATCTCAGTAACGGTGCGAGATAGGGCCTAGGTTACTATTAATCACAAATAGGAAGTCGTACACTGGCTCTCGATTGCCACCGATTTCAATGACCTTGGATGACCTTAAACGCTTAAATAGGGGGTTTTGTGGATTTTTTGGCGATTATGGGCTGCGAGACACTTTTCAAGAGCGAATTGCGCTGAAACCAATTGAGATAGACATGAGACAAGCTGCGTATGAAAATTTTAGCATTGAACGTAGATTTCGACGGTCTAAGTCTTAATTTTCTAGGTTCAAGGAAACCTGCGCACGAGGGCATCAAAGAGCAGTACCCTTGTATAAGTCGTTATTTTACCGTTGTTGGCCAGTATTTCATGAAAACAGCTGGAGATAGACTGACAGTTTGCGAACAGGAACTGCTATAGGCTTTCGCGCATCTCGTGAGCCTTAGCTTAAATTCCTGGTACTTTAAAAGTAGGCCTACATGTATAACTATACACGAATATTACATGTAGCATATAGCCAGTTTGAATCTCCAGTATAACGTGTAAACTGCCATTTTTTCGCATGATCCACACCAGAGAAAGCTATAGACTCATCCGCAAATTTTCTGATTAAACATAGGTAGGTCCCTGTGAAAAATTCTTGTTTTTCGCAGAAAACCGTCGATCAATAGGCCTACATGTATAGGGCCTATGTCTGAAACGGGGCAGAACAACTCTATTGCTGACCGTCTGTGGTGTATATCGGTCTTAGTGTTATTGCTTGCAGACGCCGAGTGCAGTGTCGGGGTTACAGACGAAACGTGCGACCAGCCGACAGCTGCTGCAGCTGCGACTGTGAGTTTAAATTTGTCATGTTTTAGAAGAATATTCACACAAAGTGGTTGAAAAATTGGAGCCAGAGCTAAAAACGAATTTCACAAACAACACGAGTCCGTTGTCAGTCATTTGACGCTAAACAAATGGGCGTAGAAAATGCAATTTTGGTGTGTGGGCCTACCGTAGGTCTAGATAAGAGGTGTGAACGTTCCCCAGAGCGCCAATTTTCATTTCAGCTTGTGGGTTATTGTTAAGAACTTAGGATAGCTCTGTGCGGTGGGCAAGTATGTAAAAATTGTAAGTGGACGGCCGACATAATTATATGTCGGTAGATGTGCAGACATCTTCGCTTGTAGTTAGTCATGCATTATTAGGCGGCGTTGACTCGTCAGTTGTCTGTAACATTTCTTGCCCCCCTGCCCCCCAATTAAACATTTCGCAGGTACAATAATTTGTGGGGTTTATAAGGACGCATTGCGTCAGAAGTTGAAGGGAAGATTTTGGGGTCGAAACTAGTCAAACCGTCACGTACTCTTATTCATTTCTGCCGCATGGCGAATACAAACCAGGAGGCTGATTCCGCCTTTTACCAGATTAATTCGATCCTTGTTGTTGTTCAGCGCGGGCGTCGTGGGTTAAAAAGTAGGCGGGGCAAAAGTTTAAAGTTTCCGACAGAATTCCGTCAGACAGCTACAAATTTCCGACAAAGGTGCGCAGAGTTTTGATTTTGCTCCAAAATTTCCCCATAATGGATTTAGCTCTAACTTTTGCACTTCGATGTGCAAATTTAAAACGACTTTCGGACAAAATTCCGACGGTCCAAAATTTAGAGGGGGAATTGGCGCCAATATCGTTGTTATATACCATATACGGTGTATACAGTGCGGTTGTGTGGTGACGTAGTTGAGTGCCCGGATGTTGACAATGTCGGGTCACGTGACCGTGTCGCAACGTGCGGTCCGGGCACCGGGCAGTCTCCTAGACTCCAGCCGTCAGCCACCAGTAGACCGTGCTGGTCATGTGACAACATCGAGCCCTACAGTGAGCGCAGAAAGGTACCATCATCTCTGCCACCCAGGAGAACATCTTGCAGCCAGTCCAACAGCGTCGCAGACTGTGTCGACAGAAGGTGCCAAATTTTCACTTCAGCGTTAAGGCGCGTACACAGCGACATATAGCTGAACTGAACCGAACTGAAGTGACCAACGGTCCATTAATATTGCTCGCCCACAGTCAGTTCAATTCAGTACAGTTATGTTGCTCTGTACGCACTTCTAGAGTTACCATATGGACAAAATTGATAGAATTTTAGGAACACGTGTAGCTCTGTGTATTGTCTTAATAATAATAATGTTGTGTCCAATTGGCGTGTAAGCTAATCGTTGTTTCCTTTTCCCCTGTCATTTGTGTTAATTTGTACCCGGTTTTGGGGGTGAGTTAGCTTGCGACTCGTTCCTGAAGTGCGTTTTCTCATGAACATCAGGCCTGTGTTGTTGCTGCTGATATCATCTGTGCAATGAAAATGATGAGACGATGATGATGATGATATTGAAGGTCATCAGTGAACGGTCGCGGTCGATCCAGCTTGAAAATTGAAGACGCCGTCACCGGACGTAAGTGCAGCTCGGATAACCAGAGACTGTAGGCCTATACTTAGTCGGTTTTTAGTCCTAACTTAGACTGTTCGGCATTCATTGATGCATGTACCTCAGGCCCTTATTGTACCACGATTGCAATATGCACTGCCTACTTGGTCCGCATTCTTGCTAGCTGATATAATTAACACTCAACAGAATACAGTCTGCGCTTAAACGGTTGTATTGGTTTGGTTATAGTGTCCAGAGATTATTTTTCAATGATATATTTAATGCCTGCTTGGTTGACCTATTTCACATTATGAGGAAATCTAACAATTGCGTCTATGAACTGTTGACCTACGCTCAGCGTTATGCTAGTCTACGTTCTCCGTCGGGCACAGAATTTTTTCTTACCTGTGTGTGACACTAATCTTCAAAAGCAATCGTTTTTATATGTGGTTAGATGTTTTTTGACTTTTTATAGTTGCTCCAAAATTATTTTTTAAAATTATTTTTTCTCCGTTTGCTGCATTTATTAATAAAATACTGTGTGTTGGTTGATGTGTGTTTCTAAAGGGATCGACGAAACTGGACATCGCAAAGAATCAACGGTGGAGAAAAAGATCGACGACAAAAGCTGCAGCGACAAAACATCCGCCACTCCCACTCCATGCCGCAGCGGATCCGGATCCACGCCGATGATTCCAGACGACCACCTGGCCATCAGTAAGTCGTCCGAGGGTCTGCGCTGGATGTTTAAGAAGCTGGCAAAAGACGAGGAATCGACGACCCAACGCAAAGAACCAGCACCAGTAACAGAAGACCCGGGTACAAACAATGCCCTTCCGACCACACAACAGAAAGAGGGGGTGGCGGAGGAAAAAATACTGGCGGACGTGGCCGGACTTCTCGCAAAAGAACCTCCAACAACCGCAGAAGAAGAAAACGATATTCAGGCGTTCGAAGAGGCACAAGAGGGCGAGCCCATTGCTGTCAGAAGGGGGTCCCCTCTACCCTCGGCCCCATCTTCCCCGGTAGATCGGCAGTGTGTGGTTCTCGTCTGCTTCTCGGCTTCTGTGCTATGCCTGCTGTCCTTACTGGCGTTCATAGTCGTTTTCAGTCGCTGGACCTCGTCCGCTGTGCATGGGGACTCTGCAGTGACGCACGGGGATGTGCAACCATCACGTGGGAGTAGTCGCGGTGACGGTTCGGGTTGTGATAGTCTGTTCTCGTTCTCGCATTGCGCGGAGTCCGATATATTCGGCTAATAGTAGGTGATGATGATGACACACTGGCTCGTAAACGTAATAAACGTTTTTTAACGTTTTTAAAAAAAATTCTTACGACGTCTTTTACGTTTTTAACGTGAAACTGTTTTTCATTTTCTCAACGTGTTATTTGAAAAAAAACGTTTATTGAAAAGTTTATTGGAACTTTGGAAACATCTTTTGATGCCAAAGAATCAATACCTTATAGCCGCGGTAATTAATTAGGCTATAGTAATAATTAGTTTTATGACCACACGGTCGAATTAAAATTGAATAATTTTTTTTTCTCTTTCCAGTTTCACTGTTTTAGCTATACTGCACCAACAGCATTGGGCATCAGGCAAGAGGTTAACGAAATTAAAACTGGCGTTTTTTCCAATTTTTTTTTAAACGTATTTTGGCACGTTTTTAAGTTTTTTTTGACGTTTTAAAAATAAAATAAACGTTTTCAACATCTAACATGCACTGCACAATGCACTGGCTTAGCGGCGGCGTCGTCGGTTAAAACAATTTTTAGGTGGGGCAAGAAGTTAGTAATTTTCTTTCCGACGGGCACTGCAAATTTCCCCGACAGAACTTCGACAGACGGCCAAAAATTTCCCACAAAGCGTTCAGCATTTCGATTTTTTTGCCCCATAAATTTTTCCAAAATTCGATTTTTTTGCCTCAAGTTTTGCATTTGTGATCGAAAAGTGTCTGACAAAAAGGGCTCAAAATCTCAATATCGTCTCGGTGATACCGGTCCGCTATTCCGAAGGTCTACTATTCCGAAAGTCCATTGGGCAGATACGCGCTATACAGTGCTAAGGTTAGATTTAGGTTTAGCGTTATAGGGTTAACGTTAGAGTTAGGGTTAGGGTCAATAGGGGATAGAATTAGTGGGAAAAAATGGACTTTCGGAATAGTGGACCTTCGTAATATCGGACCTTCGGAATAGCGGACCCACATCTAATGTCCCTACCTAATTGTTGGCAAATTTATTAGAGTTTTATCAGGCAAAAAATTTAGCATTTCTAAACGAAAATTTTTTTCCGCCAAAAATATTGTTTTCGACAATTTTCCGACAGTTAAAAATTCATTTAAAAAAGAGTAATAGGCCATCCCGTGCCTTATTTTTTTGTTTTTTTTTCTGTTATTCATGATTCTTATTGCTAACTATTTTGCTTTTAAGCGGCGCAAGGGCCTTTCAAATACGCCACTGCTTTAAACTATTATTTGGCTAAGTGGGCTTTGTGTCAAGTTAAACTCCAATCCAACAGTGGAAAGTGCAAAGAGTGGAGATATTTAGGCTTACGTAGTAAATCAGGTAGCCCGCTTTATAGGCTTATGGCATGATCACCGTATCTCAACGTCAAACGGACTGGACAGAGGCTGGCAGACACAGTCATCATCGCAGATGGACGGACAGCATTGCAATAATTATTGTTACTACATGGCGCAGTTAAAAATCAATTAACACGCATGATACGGCACTCTACTGAGAAGGTAGCGGATCACGGTGGCAGCGAATATAAATGTAAGAATTCCTAATCCGGATTAAGATCGGTTTCAGACACTGTCAAAATGTTAAGTTAATTTTCCCTCGTGCGTGTCTAACTGTGGAATTTGAATATTTTTGTTTAATAACACAGTGAAAGTTTTATAACTGTCTTCTTATTTTTTTTCGTTCCAGCAGGCTATGTTGACGGGGCCATAAAAACGCAGGTTAAAATGCATGATACTTAATTGAATGATTGGGTTTATGTATCCCAGTTGTTAATGCGGTTTTATGTGCTTTTCTACATACTTTTTAAACATGGTCACTTAGAAAGTTGGATGCACCATGCCAAATTTTAACCACAACCACGCATAGCGTACACGAGATTACACAATAAAGCGGTTTAATTTACGGCATGTAAGAAAATAAAATCAAATCAAAATACAAGTAGTGCACCGAACGAAAATGCATAACTTGCTTAAAAATATAAAGAATCATCAATTTAAAAAAAACAACAACAACGAGATTACAACACGCAAGTAGGCTATGAACAGCACTGTATTGCGACGTCGTTAATGTTAGTAGTTTTTACGCGCGATAGCAGAATGCTTAGCGCGTCTTAGCCATGACCTGGGCGTGTGTGTGTGTCCGTCTGTCACACTCTGCAGCCCTATCGAAACGGTGCAAGCTAGGATCACGAAATTTTTACTGTGGGCTGCCATGGCAGTCTAGTTTACAGTGACAAAATTTCGTGCCCCTAGGTGAAGGGGTTCCTCTCGAACGAGGGCGTCAAAGAGGGTTACGTCTTTTACAAGACGTTATTTTGACCCTACTGGCTCTTCTAGTGCGAAAACGGTTGCAGATAGGTACACACATGTTGCTTTTCGTAACAAGTACTGGTGACAGGCTTTTTAGATTTATGAACATCAATGACCTTGAACGACCTCGAACCCCCAAAAATGGGGTTTTAGGGAATTATTCGCAAATTTTGGATGCAGCGCACATTTCAACACTGAATTGCGACGAAGTTGCTGGAGATAGAGCAAGACAAGCGGCGTATGAAATTTTTAGCACTCAACGTAGATTTTAGCAGTCCAAGTCCCGATCGACCCCCTAGGTTCAAGGAGGCCAGCGCAGGCGGGCGTGAAAGACGGCTACCCTCTCTAAAAAGTGGTTATTTTACCGCAATTATCTCGCGTAGCGTGAAAACGGTTGCAGATAGGTACAGACATGCTGCTCATCATAACAAGCACTGGTGACAAGCTTTTTATTAATGTCAACGTCGTTGACCTTGAATTACCTTGAACTTCCAAATATGGGTTTTAGTAAATTTTTTTGCGATTCCCGGCTGCGACAGACATTTTAAGACTGAATTGCGCCGAAATGGCTGGAGATGGACCTGGACAACCTGCGTATGACATTTTAAGCATAGAATGTACATATTTAAAAATATAATTTTCGATTTCTTAAATTCAAGGAGTCTTCCGTACAGAGGCCTCAAATTTAAGTACTCTTTCAAGATGCATTAATATCTTAAGCCCACACTGATTGCCAAAGTGGCAGGACCGCTAATATCGCACGTTACGTGAGCTTTTCTCAAATTACTTGTTAGTAGCTAGCTAAATGTTTGACAGAATATTGCAACGATAGACTGCAGTTCACACTACAATTCCATGAAGCTGAAGTTAATTCAGCGATCGTACACCTATAGATGCGTCTGCATAGACGGAAGTCACCCAGCGGCGTCACTCCAGCTGCCAGTCGCGTCGTGCCAGAGGGGGGGGGCAAGAGGCAGCTGCCCCTCTCCGAAATGTTGGGCTATCGGAAAACTGTCGGTAAATCTTCTTCCGGTTGGAAAATTTTCGCCTAAAATGCCAAATTTAGGGTTGACACGTTTTTCTTTGAAACGCCGTTGCCAAGGTCAAATTAGTTATCGCTAGATATTATGCACATTATGCCCGTTATGTTGCTGCAATTTTCTGAAAATATTGGAGTAAAGCCATATGCTTGCACTCCAAAGTTTTTATTGGAAAGAAGCGACTGTTCCCTCTCCCCCATTTCCATCGTGAGATCCACGTAAAGTTACACAAATAGGCCCACCGGTGTCTGCAATTGCGATCACTACCAACTTTTCACGTGCTGTTACGGCAAAAAGGCAAAAAATAAACTTTTATTTCTCGCCTTCAAAATTCCCGATTTTTGTACCTATTATTTAATCCTTTAACCTACAAGTCAATTAAGCATACGTTTTCTATCCGTATACGATTAAACGCGAGAACATCTATAGCTACAGCAAGGGCAGTTGCTGCCGCAGCTACAGAGTTAAGGCAGCTGTCAATAGCAAATGCATCCAGAACAATTTTTTGGCCCACCCTGGATTTTTCTTGGACGTAGGCCTATAAAGGCCCTGCGCTGATATGACACGGTCACGTATTTCGAAGTCACGTGCTCAAAGGTCAAAGATCAAAGGTCAGGACTGGTACAGAGTCTATCAGACGCGGAACGACGACGACGGCGTGCGAGGTCGGTTGTCATAGAGACAGACTGTCGGGTAGGTCGAGTCACCCGGGCAGTCTGCAGCCCCAGCGACCACCAGCGTCCCGGCTATGACGTCACCACTGTTTGTGACGTCACCACTGACGTCAGCCAACAGTGACGGCTGCAGGCCGGTGGCCTCGCAGCACGCCAGCTCAGAGCCTTCCGCCGCTATGTTGGTTGCGGTGTTCGTGGGTGGTCCTTCCAGTGCTATGTTGGTGGTACCGGGGTATTGCTGGTCGAGACACTGAGAAGCGGCTAGCATCGACGACGGCTGCAGAAAATGACAGATAAAAATAAACGAATGACAGGCAATAAAAGCAAGAACAGAAAAACAAGAATATTTAGAAGAAAAAGAAGAAGAAGAAGAAGATTTTTGAAACAGCGAGGTAGCGTAAACAAAGATGAAATGCGAATAATTTGAGTGAACCAAGATCACTAACAGGAGTGTCAGTAAGATAGAAGGAGAAACAAACAAAATCGCAAAAAGAATAAACAAAAACATGAAAAAACGTAAAAGAAAAAAAGTAGAAAATGAAGAAGAAGAAAGAAAAAACGAAAACATGGAAAAGGAGAAGAAAAAGAACAAAAACTAAAAAAAATAGAAAAAAAAACAAGTACAAGAACAAAAACAAAAACTGAGAGCAGTAGAAGAAAAAATGTGATGAAGATGATGATGACGGCTGCAGAAAATGGTTGAAGTGCAAGCGAGGACAAGGTGGCCCAGCAGTCGCGTCTGCAGGAGAGATGCACTTCATGCCGGAGCTGTAGTCGTCGCCATAGTAACGCCCGTTCGTCAGTAGGCTCGGGTAGTGGTTATAAAAATACCAATAGCCAGCATAATATTAGTCTTGGCCTTGGTCATGACAACGTGGCCTTGGCCTTAACCGTTTGACCTTGGCCAAAAAGTTAAGATCAAAATCTTAGCGGACTCAGTACATTTGGGGTTATTTTCAGCGTTTGCATTGTGGAATGGCTTTGGTCTTGGTCTTGACGGCTTTTGGCCTTGGCTTTGAGTGTTTCTGCCTCGTTAAATTTGACGGGTCATCTAAAGGCTCGGGTAGTGGTTACGATCTAGCGATGATGTCGTCACGTGGTCCATGTAGACGCTCTCGCTAACAGCACATGCTCCACCGTGGTCACTGCAACTACACCGTGTTTCAAAAAAACAGTCAAAATTGTTTTGTCATGATTATGTCAGATTTTCACCAATTTTGATAATATTTGGCATGAAGATGGCCAAGACGATAGAATTATGTTCATTTCACTTAATTTATGTCAACGCACTACCGTGCAAAACACAAATGCTCCAATTTTGCATAATGCTGAGCTGTTGTCTTCAGTAAACGTTGTAACAACTTAATTACGCATACAATAAGTAAAATGTTTATCATTTGGCAGAATTGCAATTTTGTACAACAACTCTTTTGCAAATTATCAGAGTTTATGCCCAAAGTGTGCCCAGCATACACGGACACAATAGCTTAGACGCAACGCCACTGGCTGATAACGGAATCAAAGGTTGACTTATCAAACTGCATTCACTCATTGATTAGTCATGTTTAAGCTCATCAATCATGTATTTTGTTGTCTGCTATTTTCACCTTAAAATATTTAATACTACAAAATTTAAAAAATCCCGTGGTGCCCTCTGTCAAATTGGTAATGCAGAAGTGAGCAGTCGGGTACAAATAATCACCGCGAAATGTAACAATTTGGCGCATCTGTGTTTCACATGGCAGTGCGTTGACATTTGAGATGGAAAATAAGTCCAGTTTACATAATTCTGTCATCTTGGCCATCTTTGTGCCAAAAATTATCAAAGTTGGTGAAAAATTAACAAAGTTATGAGAAACAAAATTCTGACTGTTTATTTTGAAACACGGTGTAAATACACACCTCAGATTACGCACAAACAGTTCTTGCGCATCCGGTAGCAGTTCGCTCTTAAAAACACCAGCGTACCTGATTTTTTTTGCTGGTACCTCAAATATTAGTTCTTACAGTTTGCGGCGTGCTTTCAAAGCTCAATTGACAAAAAAACTGTTTGCATCAGTCTGAATCTGTTAAGTTGCAGTACCGGTATTTTTATTTTGGTTCTCCTGTGTGCTATTCAGTGTGTCACTTTGCTTTTTATTCGTTGTAGTGCGATATTACCCGACATTCGTAGCGTAAAAATAAAATTTTTGCCCCCGCATTTAGCTGCAACTGAGAGTACAGCATTTTATAGGCCTTCAGACAAGATTCAATCCCACGAAGCAAGCGTGACGGACGTTCAAAGCATAAACACGAACTTCAGACACGCCATAACTGATTAAACACGTTTTTCCAAATCTTCGAGTATAGGTCTAATTAGGCGTATGTTCAGCGAACAGTAAAGATTTATACCGTGCACAAAACGACTAAACCTAGGCTACATCTACTTTGCTTGCTTACTTACTTAGTGGTTTTGGCCTTGAAAACGCCGGATTCAAACCCATTCCCGCCGAAACATGTGATGTGATTAGGCCTAGTGACTACGCTACCTGTTCTTAACAAGGACAATGGCGAAAAGCATCAGACTGCCGATTAGCATGCCGATAGCAACTCCAACGAGAACTGCCACCAGCGCCCCTGCAAACATCATCATATCAACACAATACAGACTGTCGAACTTATACGATCGAGAGGACGCGAGTTCGACTCCCGGTCAGGTAAGTAAGTAAGTAAGTGAAACGTGAATTTATAGACTTATAGCGACTTAGTGCGATTATCAATGTCCTTATCAAGTGGTTACTACTCCGATGGGTGACTGTCTACGAACAGGTAAACCATCTAAGTTAAGGCATATAACCGATATCAAGGTCAACTCAGCCTTCCACCCCTCCTGGATAGGTAAATCAAGTACCGCCGGCCTGTTTGACTGGTGTTAAGGCGGAGACGTTTACCTGTGTCGGGTAACAGATAACACTCTGTGATCTCATATGGCAGGTGACGCTTCGTAAATTTGCAATGGGTTTCCCTTAAACAGCTATGCACAACCGTTTGACCTGCAACGATGTGCCTGAGGTGGTAACGATTAAAAATTTCGATAGTTAGTTTTTCCAAAATTGCAATCAATTAATTGCGTATATAGGTCTACAGTTGCAACGCTGAAATTGACTGAATGCACATTAAGTTTTTGTACATCAATATCAGAAAATTTACGCAAAGGGGTCCTATTTTTTATAGAACAGAGCCCAGTCGAGTAATGTTTAAACCCGGCCATATGCGGAGCGTCGCTTGGTGGTGTAGTGGTAGCGTGTCGGCCTGTTTACCCTGAGGTCGCTGGTTCGACTCCGAGCCGGGACACTGCCAGGTAACGACCTTGGGCAAGTTGTTTATACGCTCGAGTCTCTGTTCACCAAGCAATATAATTTGGTACCGGCCAAAAGGCGGTGACGCTCTGCGGCCGGCTGGGAAGGTAACCGTACACATGTAGGCCTAAGTCTGGCGTTGCACTGGCCATTGGTCACGAACTCAGTCAACTATCCGCCAACGGGCGCAACGGCCATAAAAAAGGAAAATGAGCCTACGCCACAGTAGGGTGGCGCCTTTACTTTTACTTTTACTTTTGTATTTAGAGCAGAGAACACTGAATTTGCTAATTAGTTATGCATAGGCCTACCTTTCCGCACGTCGTCGTCTTCCTGAGCTTGGATTGCAGGTCGAACGGTCGGCGACTTGTAAAATCTTTGCTCTGCGATCCACACGATCGCAAGTCACCACAACATTATGTACGAAACGCAGTTGCCTATAGAAACAGAAGGCGCTGGTGATAGTAAATCCCCAAGTGAATTTTTAGACTGACTGAGAAGACTTGTTCGCGGCTAGTTCCTTTGTTTCTCGATAACCACACCAGCTCGTGCACTATTGCATTTCGCTCGATGAAATTCTGCACGAACACGTATCTCAACAAACTCTAGATTCTGGAATCATGTTAAGTATTGTCCGTGGGTAGCAGTAAAACCGCGCAGACAGAAAACGCACGAAAACCCACGTGACTTCGACCTCTGACGGTATAGTATTGCTTTCAGCACTGCTACAATTTTTTTTTATTTTTCTGTTTCTCATTTTCTCCGTTACCACGATAATTCATGAACTGCTGCATTTTGCCGATAAACTTTTGCATGAACATGTATCTTGACAAACTCTATAAAATGTTGTTAAATATCGAGATCACAGATCAAAGCCTACTATAGCCTAGGCCTACTACCACAATATTGTTCGACAAGCCACTATATAGTAAAAACCCCTTACGACAAAGAAACGACATAAGCCTCATTTTTTAAGGTTTTTGACGTCCAGTCTTGTGATTTTGTCCTTCGAAGAAGAAGAAAGAGGAAGGGTAAAGCAAGGACAGGAAGAAAACCACGAAGAATGTTTTCATACCGAGCTTCGTACAGTTGCCGACCGTACCGAGCCAAAGGCCGTCTCGACAGGTAACGTACCACATCCAGGTAAATCTATCGCCAGGCAGATAACTAATCAATCAATGGTTCAATGCAGGTAACGTACCACGTTTCACCGGTCTTGTTGCAGACCACGACGGCATCTTCGCCGTTGCGCTGCAGAGTGGCGCCCCCAGGCGGATCAAAATTACCGCAGCCGAATACTGCACACGACACCGTACGGTAGCTGTGTGCAATAGGAATAAGCTTGCGTAGTCAGAAATTGAAAGTTCGTCAGTAATTTTTCTACTGAAATAGAATTACAGAAATAGGTAAGCTTCGATCTCACGGGCCCCACAACTAGAAGACCTCCAGACATGTCATGAAATATTGTAAGGAAATACACTCTGACATCAACAAAACTAACGTGTGAAAATTTTATTAAAATAATTTTAAAATGTAGGCTAGTGATAATAGGCCATCGTATAGTTTATAATAAATCTCAGTAGTACTTTCTCTCTCCTTCAGGCTGTAGATTCCTCCGGTGATAGGTCAGCCACACGAGTTCTCCGTCTCCCCTCGGCTCTGTTGCCCACGTCCACCAAGACGAGTCGCAAGTCCTCCATGTTGTACATGACGACGTCGATGATCCATCCTTTTCCCTCTCTTCTCCTCCTTCGTTGTCCACGAACGTTTGCCTTCAGGATTTGCTCGATACAATCATCTTCTTTTCGCCGTTGTACATGCCCATGATTTTTTTAAAGTTTTCGTTAAAAAAGAAAAAAACGGACACAGAATTACGACCCTGAAAGAAAATTCTATAGGCTAGTCCCCCGTTCTCTTTGTCACATCGTAGCAGTTGAGTGGACGACGTGACATCGAAATTCAAAAATCACAAAAATACAACAGCAGATAAAAGACCTATAAACCTAAAATTTGTGCACATGAAATTTCAAAAAAAGTACATCAAACTTTTTAAGGCCGAGTTTCCAGCCAAATTCTCGTTCAAGGATGGTTATCTAAGGGTTTGTACAGTATTCACTACTGTACAAACCCTTAGATAACCATCCTTGAACGATGTTATGAGTATAAACAAACCCGAGAACTCTAACATATATGGCCACTGCGCCCAAGCAAGTCCACTGTTCTGCACGTCAACGTTTGGCGTCATAGCAAAGGCAGCTCCTATACACAAGCCAAAAGTCAAATCAATCACAATCGCATCAAGTCAAATGTTCCTTTAATGCATCAAATGCCAGACCGCAAGGTACAATAAACGACAGAATAATACGAAAACATACTTAGAGATTGTTAGAGTAAAATACAGAAGAACATTGAGCATGACGTCACCGCTAAGGCTAATGCGAGCAAAAATTGTTGTAAACCGACGGCTTTCCTAACCTAAATCTTCGTGCTCAACACGAATGCTTACTAGGTCGTAATGTTGAATAAAGTGTTAGAAAGACAGCGAAGCAAATTTTTGGGCAAAACCTTTAGAACGGCGACTGGCGCAAAAACAAATATACGAATTATACAATGATAAAAAAGTTAACGGGCAATGCTCAAAGTGGGTACCGGCATTTACCGGGATTTAATTTACTGCAAATCACCAAACAAAAAATAATATAAATTTAACAAAAACACAAACAGCGCCAGTGATTCGAAAATCCGACACATAGAAATACAAAAAGCTAGTAAACTGCCAGTAATGTAAATAATTTTTTTCAAGACCACATCGCTGCAAACAGGTAATAGGCCTATAAATAAATTTTTGCTATAGCTGTATACGTGCCTATGGTGAGCTGACTGTCGGTGGAAGTATACAGAGCTCTCTGGTGACCATGGCGCGCACGGCATGCCGGGATGATTGTGGCTTCCGGTGTCTCAGGCTCCATGAACCGAAGAGATGCTGGACATGCTGCTACTTCGACGTTAGCACTGGCAGGCGATTGCAGCTCGGCACTATCTTTAACACCTTTCAGTAGCAAACACACCAAACACCAACGTAATCTGACAAAATGCGGAACCGCTATATATGACATGTCCACCCAGCTTTTAGTTTGCATTCACCAGATGGCAGCATGAGACTGATGGCTTGGCTGCAAATTTTCAGTTGCATGTTTTCACTGGGGGTCGACCCGCAAATCTCCAGTTTCTTTGGGGGTAAAAAATCCAATTTCAACAGTACTCAGTATGACACAATGTATATAGAGACGGCACTGTGGAGAAATGTGTAACAATTAATAGGCAGAATCGCTTGCGCTGCAAAAACAATTCTGCCTAAAAACTGATGTTCAATGAATAAGCACACAACCACAGAGTCTCAATTCACAGACAAATACTCAATAACCCTGTAAGTTTGTGTGCAATTTATTTTTATAGATTATTTCTGGTTTTGACTTTTGTGCAATTGTTTTAATAGGCTGCAATAACGGCACCTATCCATTCCGTACGAGCTCGTAACGCGAAAAAATAACAGAAAAAACAAAGTAGGCGTAAACGTTACACTGAGCCGACATACTCACTGAGCCTAATATCACTTCAATAAATCAAAGGTGGCGTACCGTGGACGGCCGCACTTATGTCGGCACTGAACCGACACTTTTTTACATGTAATATTATTGGCTGGCGAGCTGCAAAACATAAGTGACCTTTAAATAAAAACAGCGTGTCTGAAGTTGTCTGCGTCTGTCTGTACACGGAGCGGAAATAATATTAAAACCAGATCGTCTACCGGCTTCTCCGTTTTAGAGTTTCGTTTGATTTCTTATATGCAAATTTATTTAGACCGTACTTGCTGTGCTGTTATACGACCAACGAAAATGTCACTTTTGTAGCTTTGTATGTATTAATAAATAAATAACATGTTTGTAACTGTCGTAGCCTATTATTTGCACTGCTGCATGCTGCGACTTTCAAGAAGTTGTGCGGAACGTGAGACTGTACAGGGTGCGGCAGAAAAAAGTAGCTCCCTAAAGATTCCAAGCGATTGCTGAGAAAACGGCAAAAAAACTTTAGGGGGCTACTTTTTTGCCGCACCCTGTATAATTAGGCCCTACGTTTTCCGGTCTGCGCGCTAATGCCCGGTGCTTAGCGTATCAATTAATTTAATTGTTTGTCGTGCAACGCATCGAATATGTTTTTTATAATTCACCGTAGTAACAAAACAAAAACAAATCAGCAGCAAAAGAAATAGCTGAATATGAATGCGACAGACTTTGGTTTAGCCCCCTCTTGGCGGAACTGTTCCTGAAATGGATTTGCAACATGATTCCATTCATTACAACAGAAACTACGTCTTTAAACAGGCTTGTCGTAAAACGCATTGAATATCTTTATAATTCACGGTTGTCCGTAGTAACGAGATAGGAATAAATCAGCAACAAAAGAAATAGCTAAATGTTAATGTAGTAAGGTTCGCTTAAGCCCTTCCCCCTCTCCAAATCCCGTTTCTTGGATGAACCTGCTATCAGCTAAAAGAAAACGCCACCCGTGGAAACAGGAACAACGTCTGTTTAAATTCAGTTTAAACAGGCTTGTTGTTAAACAAATCGAAAATATTTATAATTTACCGTAACAATGATAGAGACAAACCAAAAGAAATAACAGTTAATTGAATGTTAATGCCTAACAGACTCTGCTAGGATGACTCCTTCCAGAACTGTTTCGCAGGTGTGCTAGGCCTACTATCGTCTGCAACAAGACGCCATTCGTTGAAACAGGAATGTGTTCTAGACAAGCTTGTCGTGAAACGTATTGAAACTTTACGCCGTAATGAGAACAGCGGGCAGATAAAATCCTAACTTGTAACTGAAGGTTTGTCGCGGAAGGCATTGTGTGGAGCGCAATAAAACTGGACGGACGGGAGTCGTGACGTCAGCGGACTGGAAGCAACTGGTGGCTGATGCTTCAACGCACATCAATTGCGACGCCAGAGCAGCGTGTTTGCACGTACAGTTCAACGCGCGGGTCAACGGACGCACATTTCTCTCAACCGCATCACGCTTCATTGGCATCATCGGCGGCGGCCATTCAGCCGCAGTGCGATTGCGGATTATAGAACTTCGATCCGCCGTACTGGTTTCGCAATTTTCGACTGCAGTCGTTCGTCATGAAGCAAGCGACGGTGTACGTAGTCTAAGCGATCTCAGCGTGGTTTTTAAAAATACTATGCAATATTGTCTGGAATAGCATAACCAGGGTTGTTAGCAATACTTGCAAAAAGTATTGCAATTGCAATTGGTGGAAAAAAGTATTGCTATACCGATTGCAATGCTTTTTTAAAGTCAGTATTGCAACACAATTGCAATACTTTGTTTCAATACTCTGGTACCCACTCCCCCAAATAAATTTTAATTTTTACCGATGTGTGCAGCTTTTTCTAAATCTTGAGTAGACTGCAGACTACGTGAAAATGTAGTCAACCCAGAATTTAAACAATAAACAAGTCGTTTTGGTATGTTATTTTTCATTCAGTCTTTTTCACGCAATCGAACAAAAGTACAAAAGAATTCTTTGCCTTATAACACAGCGTTCTCGCGATTAGAAGCATACTTTATACCACAAAGTATTGCTTTCAAGTATTGCAATATTTCAGCCCTAAAAGTATTACAATACCACATGCAATACTAAATGTGGAACCTGTATTGCAATACCTGCTGCAATACTAAAAAGTATTGCAATACTTATTGCAATAAATTTTTGCAATACTGCAATATTAACAATCCTAGCTGAGTATAATTTCGTACTGCGTACTCGCTTATCCACTTCAGCACTGGAGATCTAGTATTTAAACAATTTTGCCAGGTCTGACTGAACGGTATCGGTCGTCGTCGACTTTTTGCTGTTGCGGGTCCGTCGACTTAGAATTCGCTGCCTGGCTATCTTCGTGACCCAAAACTGGGTCTCAGTGGCCTACTTTTAAATGTAAACTAACTGTTTGCGAAATACTGACGACGAAAATTACTGAGCACGTTAAACATTTTTTGAGTATGCATGCGCTATTTACAAATTGACTCTTTACTTACTTACTTACTTACTTACTTAGGTCGAAAGAGCAAATAATAGGCCTACGTTTCTCGGTCTTTTATATCGCGCAATTGCGGTCTTTCGCTTGTTTTACTAAAAATACTGATTTACTTAAAGCTGTAAAAATACGTGAAATAAGCAGGTACAGTGCGCAATTTGGTCCACATGCGTAGCGAATAATCGCCGCGGAAGCATATTTAGTACAGTGCGTAGCCTACACTGATAGTCACGGAAAACGTCTTCATGAAACGTCTATTGCTGAGTGCAATAATTAGAAAGAAAAAGAGAGAACGGGGGCGTATAAATTTCTAAATTTTAGGCACAACGTTTTCTTTTAGTTAGTGAGAGAAGTGATTCAACAGTCAAAGTTTTGTGTGCCGGTCAGGGTGTGACGGTGTCTTCTATGTTTGTCAGTTTTTCAAATGCAAATCTTTATCATAGGCCTATCCTATGGTATAATATGTGATCGTCAAGCCCGTCCAGAGGGTAAGGTGGGGGTAAGCTACCCCGGGCCCCGCGATGTTTCGGGGGCCCCGCCGCCGCTTAGAAACACAAAAATACACCAGAATGCTTCATTTAAAAAATCGAAAAATTTCTCCCCAGAGGGGCCTCGCGAGAATGTTTCCCCGGGCCTGGCTTTCGACGGGTCTGGTGACCGTTAGCGTTTCTAAAGTACGTGGCATTATGGCACTTTGAAATGCGTATGTCTTTTAAATTATCATTAAGTTAATTAATTACACTAACAAATAACCTAATTACTGCATTATCGCGTCATACGGAGTCTTGAAATAGCGGCGGATCAGCGTCTGCGGTTTCACGTTGGTGACACGAACACGTTACAGTCGGATCTAACAACAGTGTGATCCGCTGCAGCGGCCAGCGTGGGAGCTAACGCTGCGTGTAGGTCAAAAGGTCATCACGATCTCTCACAGCGACATCACGACCTAATGTCCTATGACTCGCACCGCTGACTGTCGTTATGTTTCACTGGCAACCAGAGTTTACGCTGCTTACTGGGGTGTTTACACGGTCCAACAAAAGTCCAGCAAACTTCCAGCAAACGTATTCAAAATACACGTGCTAATGCTCATGGACGTTTGCTGGATCGTGTAAACACCCTATAACCCTCCCTCTGCTAAGAACACACGACGCGACGTTAGTTATGTTGATAATTTGATCCAAAATAGGTCCTTACTCCCATCTCATGTTTTTCTTTACTTTTCTATCGCTTCGCCTCTAGGCCCTATAAATTTCGGTTGTTTCTTACTGGGTGAACATCTTTCTGTTTTGTGAAGTTAAAAACTTCGGTTCCGCAATGTCGACAGTGTTTTTTTTAACTTTCTGTTATTGTACAATGATAGTTGTTATTGTACAATAATGGTTTGTCTGTTTTATTGAACCTCGAATGAAAGAACAACTGCATGAATGATCAGGACGATGCGATCTAGGCCCTACTCAAAATTTAAGGACGCTTAATTATAGCGACATTACGGCAAAAAGTCTTCACTATGTGTTTAAATTTAACTCACCGTGTCAATGCACCGCCACGAGAATGGGAAATCAACACAATTAATAGCCTACCGTATCGTCTGTGTGCCATAGCAAATTTTGTAGGCCTACACATATTTTAAACCCACGGTCAACAAGTAAGTCTGCAGAAAAGAAAACGCTCCAGTCTGTGCACAGTTACTTACCTACATACAATGCAGCCTAGTATTGGAGGTTTACTTTTACTTACTTGCTTACTTACTTATTAATTAAACAAATACTCGAGTACTCACTGAGTTACACGGAGAGTACTAAAGTGAAAAATGAAACCGATTGCACATCTCTAACAACCATCTATTTCCGGACTCCACCGTCAGCGGCATATACACCGTGGTCCATAAAACGTGGCACTTTACTTTTGTTTATATCTTTGCCAATTAAAAAAATATTAATAACCGATTTTTAAAATGCTTTCACCTTCACACTCTGCAAACAATTTGCAATAATGTGGTTATTGTATATTTTGCTGCACTGTAATTGCGTCTTTACACTAACTTGTGAAATGTAAATGTGAAAAAACTAACGAGAATAACGAACATTTAGGTAAATGGAAAAACACGTCTGACCAACATTGACGTGAATGATCCATATGACAACAGACTGTGTTAAATCCACACAGTTTAGTGTCATACAGACCATTAACCGCAATGTTGGTTTGAAGTGTTTTTGTTCATTTACTAAAATGATTGTTTGTTACTATCGTTATACATTCATAATTTACTTATATTTTACAAGGTAGTGTAAAGACGCGTTTACACTGCGATTGGATATATAATAATAACATTATTTCAAATTGTCTGCAGAATGTAACAGTAAATGGATGTCGAAAATCGGTTAATAATTGGCGAAGATATGAACAAAAGTAAAGTGCCATGTTTTCATGGATCACCCTGTAAAGTAGGCCTATTATACTATCATAGAAAAATGAACACCGCGATAAGTCCAGAGAAGTGGAATACGGATTGCAATGGCAGCTGATGTTCGTTAATAATTTATAACAACATCAGTCTGTGACATGCGGATTCACTCGTCGACTGACCCACGTCGAAGATCACTTCAAGTAGCTTTATGTCAAGTTATTTCAAAGCAGTCTGCTGGCAATTTGCGATGTGATTAAAATTAGAACAAAATTACAAATATTGTTGTCGTCGGCGTAATACGTGTAAAGGTAAATTTCCTAATATTTTAGCAGTGGCGGATCCAGAAATTGGGGATAGGGACGGATGGGTAGGGTAGGAGTAGGGGG
>Ga0056128_1002890_pt1 | contig 20705 bp, 8 predicted proteins | sample WorMetLIZISLAND2_FD_71113 | JGI IMG/M metagenome (GOLD analysis project Ga0056128, IMG submission 71113) | Marine gutless worms symbiont microbial communities from Max Planck institute for Marine Microbiology, Germany - Olavius geniculatus... ... | reverse complement strand
GCGGTGGGCAGTGATAGTAAGAATGGCGTCAGACACCAACGGGCATTGAGCCCACGGTTGTCGATGATGATGATGATTGGTCCATCTGTAGTGATTTTGGCACAATTCGCTCTTGAAATGTGTCTCACAGCCCAAAATCGTCAAAAAATTCATAAAAAACATTTTAATGTTCAATGTCATCCAAGATCAATAGGTCATTGCTATTGGTGGCAATCAAAAGCCCATGTACGACTTCCTATTAGTGATTAACAGTAACCTAGGCCCTATCTCACACCATTTCTGAGATACAGCGACTTATTGGCCAAAAATCGCTAATAGTACCCCCCCTCTCAATCCCCCCTCTCAATTAGTACTCTTGCTTGAGGTGACCCCTTTCGAATTTATGGAAAAGCTTTATGGATCCTGAAACTAGAGTCTTCCAGGCAGCTGATGGTGAAGATATGGTGACCCTATCTTGCACTGTTTTTGACTGATCCACCCGTGTGACAGACAGACAAACAGACGAACAGACAGACAGAATTGCGATGGCAAAGATGTGCTTTTGCCATGTAGAAACGATCAAAAACATGTCCTAAAATATGCTATAAAATGCAAAACTGTACAGGTAATAGAGTTCCGCTACACATAACATGATCACACATAACATAAAAGATAACATAAACTGGCTATCGACATGTATTAGTTCAACAGATATTCTAATGCCCACATACAACATCTAATACAAAACGAACAACCTCCAATGAATTGTCCAGAGCATCATCGGCGTTGGTCTCAGTCGTAAACAGAGTGGTGTAATCGGAAGTTCGTTTGTCAGCAGTAGCACGAGAAGCAGTCCCCGTCTTGTGGTCTAGCTCATGTGCTGGAACCGCACTATCAGCTGCCAAGAGGGCATAAAGAGGCAGTGCGGGGATTGACGAAATTTCAACATAGTTTGGTGAATGTTCATCGAGAGGTCCGGCGGCGGCGGCTGCAGCTGTGTCCATAGGTCCCAATCCACTATCCATTGCGAGTCCGTCGGATGTAGTCCCAGCGATGCAGCGCAGCAGATGTGCCAGTATCGCCTTCACACGTCGGATCTTTCCAAAGTTCAGCAGCTCAATCAGCTGTCGTGGATGGTACTGTGGAAGGCATGGACTCGCCCTCCGTGCAGCCTCAAAGAGTCCGCAGTCTCGGATTGCGGCTCGAAAGCTGTCGATGCTGTCACTCTTTTTGATTGCAGTGGACGTGTTCTCAGCTGAGATGGAGGCCCGACCAACTGAGGCCCCACGACGCCGATCTTTCTCGGCTAACAGTGACAGACTCGCGATAGACGCATCACGCTTCATTGCCGACATTGACTTCGGCAGACCACTGCTGGGCGTCAGTAACAGACTGGTAGATGGTGGCAAAGGTGAGGCTACTTGGGTGGCAGCGGTTGCCGTGGGAACAGTAGTCCCCAATGGCAGTATATCATCACCACTACTGGGGCAATGCCACTGGGAGTAGACATGCATCTCGCTGTCTAGGCCAACCACGAGTATCCCACTGCGAACCCAGGATATATTAAGCGGCATCGGTGCCCGGCCATCGGCCGTCATCAGGTTAACAGTTCTAATCTGAACCCAGCGCCGTTCGCAGGCCGCGGCTGCAGCTTCCGCATTGCTATGCACTGCCATGGATTTTGACTTCTGTAGGACTCCGCGGGAAGGCTGGACAACCGTTCCCGGCTGAATCTGTTCGTCCGGAGTCTGCAGTGCCATTGCTACGTCCCCGGGCACGGCTGCATACAGCCGAATGCATGACCCGACCCCGACTGTAAGAACGTGTCCACCATCTTCCGTTGACGCCCAATCCAGCTGTACAATCCGCCGAATCTGAAATTTCGACATGGCAGACTGTTCTGGGTCTGACGTATCGATGACAGTGATTCCACAAGGAGAGGTCAATGGGTCATCACCATTCATGTAGCCGTTGCATGCTGGGATCGGGATCTCGACATTCCTAAGCCGAATCGTGTCCTCCTGCGTCCACTCTGAGCCACCTGTTACAACAATACAATAATAATAATCATCATTTTCATCACAAACCATCACGAACATCACTACAGAGATGACAAACTTGGCCTAAATAATGAGTATTATTTCCAGGATCTCAAGACGAAGCCTCCAAGAGATGAATCTGACAGCTGCATCCAAACGATGTGGTTGCAAAGTCCGTCAACACTCTCCCCCCTCTATCCCACCATTGGGTTCTCGGCTGTGGACCAGCCAAGCTGAGGCCCACGGGACTAGAGGGTAGGCTACTACAACAACAATACTATTTCCAAGACCATGTCAATACACTGTCAAATCAGTAAGCCTGGGTATAAGCAACAGTAGAGCCTTCAGACACTGCTTGAAGACCAAGAAGCTGGTGGAGACATGATGTTAGATTGTTTCTTTCTTGTTCCAAACAAATAAACCAATAGAAAAAAACTAACTCAGAAAAGCCAAATACAACCACATAAAAAGCAAAGCAACATAACAGCCCAGATCAACACACAGCACAATATTAAACATGCCACAAATATTCGCTTAGTGGCTTACTGGTACCACAATGTGTTGGTCTCCATCAATCAATCAGCAAAGCCACAATATTAAGACATTAAATTCCAGACCAGTGAAAACATCTGTATTCTCTGAAGTCTATCAACAGTGACTGCAACGCATGAGGACATTTTTATCTTTGACTGATGCAATGACATCGCAATGCAACCATCATCTTCCACTGTTATCAATAATGGTAGCATAGATCAAGAGCTCAGGCTTGAGAGCATCTATGGAGTTAACATACCACTGCGGACATGATGCTAGGGATAGGCAGTATGAATGCACCCATGGAATACATTGTCATTATCAATAGAATCTCACCAGTAGATTCACACTCGTAGACTCTGACAAAGAGGTTGATAAGCTGCTTGCTGGTATCGCTGGGATGAGGTCGGGCATAGTCCGACATATAAGCCACTGCCACACGGCCACTGTATGCACAACTGGCCAACAGAGCTTTACCTACAGCCAGCCATACACCAATGATCAATATTCAATTATCGGTAAGGTCATGAACCTAATATTTTTATCACCAAAGTGGTTGGTCCTTGGGCCACTTTCTGCCGTGGTGAAAAATTTCATCAAAATTCGCTGACAACTTGCTCAACCATACTGCAGTCTATGTCGACATCCAATTATCCACAATTCCACATGATTCACCAATGAATCCCGATCGCCAACTCAGTGAACTTGAAAATTAACTATAGACTGTTGTGTCATTAAATTGCGACACTATAGTTAGTTTGTTTCCGTTAGTTTGTCGTTTTTTCCCATTTATTCTCGTTATTTTAGTAATGCAGTAATAAAAATATAAACTTCTGGTGTAAAATATTGCGATATATCAAAAAATTTGATATTTTTTTCGACAAACGATATGATATATCGATATCGAAAACGATATATCAATATTTTTGATACATCGAATCATCACTAGTACAGGCGTTTATAGATCTGGCTTGTGTCAAAACAGCTTGTACACAGAACTTAACAGTACCCTGAACACGTATGCTGCTGTTTGCCTCCTTTGGAATCATCATTTCCCATTCCTTCCAGACGTACTTCAGAGACTGGAGCGGTGCATCATCATTGGGAGACGTGAGCTCGCAGCGCCAGAAGTGGACGTTGCCATCACTGCACGCTGTCGTTAGCAGGTATGGTGCAAAGCATGCTGGGTAGATGGATGCCGAACTCAAGTGACCTGCCGCTACACTGGCCGAGCTTACACTGACACCTGCCGGTAGTGACAGTACCTGCGTACACACCTGCAGACACAAGGTATGATTAATTCACGCGGAGAGACACTCAAACAGACCACAAGCTTTGACACTATCAACTCTGTCCAGACAGATCACAGACCGATGGTCACGTGCAGAGACATAGCTACAGACACACTGCCTGAATTTAAGGGTCGCTTATAGCCTGCAGCTCACAGGCCAACTGACATACAGACGGATGGACAAATGGTCAGAAACACAAATGAGAAAGAGACAGACACACTGTCACAGTTTAACAAGCTGACCGGGAGTTAAACCTATGATGGTTTGATCACAAGTGCAATGCCCTAATCATTATACTCCTAAGCCAGCCCTAGGCATATGAGTAACCTAAAATATTAAAATACATGGAAACTAATTAACAAATGTTACCTTGTCAACTATGCAAGTTGATCAATTTCAACTTTTGCTAAATTACAGACATACCAGCAACTGCTGTTGAGCTAGCAAATAACAGCAACGAACAGAACTTGTTCCAAAAATGGCAACAGCGACTGCCAAAATCAGCAACTAAACAAAATACAGAGTGGGCCATAAAAAGTCATCCCCCTACATGTCAGCTAATTATGAGTTCCAAGAGTAATGTACATTTAAAGTGATTAACGCAATTCTGAGTAACAAGTGCAAATTTCGTGGAAATATTTTGTAACGGGATAAAATAAATGAAAGGAACCCAACTCTACAGGAAACATGATGGGGGCAAACAGTGTAACGTCATTACGACATAACAGTTTGTTGATAAACATGCGTTTAACGTACGAGAATTTAAAGCGTCGATTAAACTCGTTCGCCAACAAAAGGGGGTGCTAAATGCATTTGTAAAGAGTTTCCTAACAAGAATTGGGCGGTCAGTTCTGTTAAAGATCTTCTGCGCAAAATTGTCAAGACGAACTCATTGTGATATGATACAGTTGGAGTGCTTTAATTCAATCGTATTAACTGTTAATAACATTATGACATACTAATTAAGTTTTGACATCAATAGGTGCAGAACAAACTAGCAATTTATATGGTGTGTCATTTTGTCCATATAAACAAAAGCAGTAGCATTTTAAAGAGAATAATATAGTTTTTTATGGCCCACTCTGTATATAATCTGACGAATTGATACAATCTGCTTTAATCTGAGTTTATTCAAAGACAAAAGTTACCTTGTGGGTGACAATGTGGAGATTGGATGAAATTGTTGTGGTGTGTGGAAGAAGTCCATCCTTATCAGCAGCAGCATTGTAATCATCAGCACCCGCCTCCGAACCCGCATCACTTGTCTCATCCACTGTTCAACCACACCATTACAGTCATTTCATGCTCATTCTAAAAACGCATACAGAGCAACGTAATTGAACTGACATGGTTTGGTTTTTAAAGAACTGACCAACGGACAAACAGTAATGCATTACAGTAGGCACCATCCAATGGCATTGGTGGCCTACAAATGATAAACTTGTGTATGTTCATGTACGTGTCAACTAATGACCAATGGGCTCGCCTTGCTTGCCAACTGGTCAGTTCGTCAAAAACTAAACCGCGTCAGTTCAGTTCAGTTACGTCATAGTGTACGTGCCTTAAGGCATCATACATTCCTCAAGCATCTACCATGTGACAGCAGAACTGTATTAACAATTCACTAGTTCCGTGATCCACTGTCAATAGCTCTCCGCGGTCCACACGCTCTGCCTCCATAACAGAAAATTCTGGCTGTAGATAGGCTGATGAATGAATCTGAAAAAATTCTTTTAATTGCCACACAACCAAGTAGAGCATAGAAATTATTGCAAATCAGCCTAGCCTGGAGAGATGGCAGTGAATCACCCTGTGAAGAGATGACGACAATGAAAGTGGTATGACTACCACAATCACGAGTACAACTAAGTCTAAATGACTATGACTATGACTAGGACTACTAATGCTACTACTACTACTACTAATACATTACTACGACTGCAATCACAACCACTACCACTACCACTGGCATCCAATTATCAATAATTCCACATGATTCACCAATGAATCCCGATCGCCAACTCAGTTGAAGAAATCCTTTTAATTGCCACACAACCATAGCTACTACCACAACCACGACTATGTTACTACGACTACAACTACTACTACTACTACAATTGCAGTGAACTATACCTTGTGAAGAGATGAAGATACACCACATGTGAATGGTGCAAGTGGTCTCGGTTCGCTCAACGACGACTAGAAAAAAATGTTCGTCAAACGCAGCAGTCTGCAGGTTAACAAATCCCTCCAGGTTTGACTGACTTATGCGATCCGCCGACAGTAGGCGAGAGCCAGTGATGAGCTGCTCCTGGAATATGTGGATCAGCTCGATGTTCCGCCAATCCTGTCACACCACACCACAGACACTGGGGCATTATGCAGATCATATTCCAACAATCCTGAACTACCACACATGCTGAAAGCCTGGCACATGTGGATTATGTTCCAACAATCCTGTCACAAAACATTAGCACATACACTTCATTGCTCATGTACTGCTTATTAATTATCAGCTTTAATGCCGATTTCAGCTTAACAGTTGTTTATGTAACCTTTGGTTACTATAGTTTCTGAAAATGTGCATTGGGCCGAACTGAATCTACCTCAGTGCTGGTCAGGTGCCTGCCCGCTCCAAAGAGAAAATAGAGTAAGTCCACAAAATTCCTGCATCCAGGTCTGGATTCACATCCTAAACTGGACTGCCACCAAAATCCGAATAGCTAGTTCGTAGACCACTCTCCAACTCTCCATAAAATTTGATCAAAATCCGTTCATAATTTTTTGAGTAACCACCTGACAAAAACCAGCTAACCCCAAACAAAAAATCTGAACTAATGCTCACGAGACGCGCAAAAGCCTATAGCAGTTCCTGTCCGCAAACTGTCGAGTCTATCTCTAGCCATTTCGTTGCAGTTCATTCTTGGAGTGTGCGCTGAAGCCGAAGATCGCAAAAATCAGTAAAAACCCCTTATCTTAAAAGTTTAGGGTTTTTCAAAGTCACTGATTTTGATATGACTGAAAAGCCCATCACTAGTGCTTGTTGTGATAGACAGCATGCCCATGCCTATCTGCAACTGTTTTGACAAAAGACTGGCCAACAACGGTAAAATAACAACTTTAACAGGGGTACCGCTCTTTGATGCCCTTGTGTGCAGGTTTCCTTGAACCTAGTAAATCGAGACTTGAACCGTCAAAATCTATGTTCAATGCTAAAAATTTCGTAAGCAGCTTCTAGATGTCTATCAGAATTGATTTCGATGCAATTCGCTCTTGAAATGTGTCTCGCAGCCCAAAATTGATGAAAAAATCCATAAAAACCTCTATATTTGCATTCAAGATCCTCCAAGGTCACTGAATTCAGTGTCAATCGAGAGCCAGTGTACAACTTCCTATTAGTGAGTAACAGTAACCTAGGCCCTATCTCGCACCGTTATTGATACAGCAACTTATTGGCTAAAAATTGCAAATTTTTCCTACCCCCCTCTCATTTAGCACCCTCGTTTGGGGTAACCCCTTTCGAATTTATGGAAAACTTTACGGTTGCTGAAACTAGAGTCGTCCAGACAACCGACGGTAAAGATTTGGTGATCATAGCTTGCACCGTTTTTGACTGATCCACCTGTGTGACAGACGGACAGACAAACGGACAGAATTGCAATGACTAAGACGCGCTGAAAGCAGTAGCTGCTTTCGTGCATAAAAAAATCTCTTTTCTTGCTTTGTTTCAGCTAAAGTAATATGAAATAGACTGTTTAATAGATTCACACAATGAATTTGTAATTAGTAATTACAAAAGCCATTAGAAAAGAGTGGCACGGTTTGAGACCTGTATGGCATCAGCTATGGGTACGAGCTCAATAATACAGCCGGGCCGTGATGTAGACTGAAGACTGATCACATTGAGTGGTTGGACGGCGATTGAAGGCTGGTCTGAATACATCTCGGAAGGCTCGTCCATATCACTGTCCTGGCTCTTTGGTGAACCTGTAAAATCCTATACATAACAAACATATACACCATGACCCAAAATCAGTGACACCCCAGAGATAAGTTACTGCAAAAATTGTTAAATACCTAACAGATTTTTACAACATATGAAGCATTCATGGGAACAATCATTCCGAATTAGTCTATACCAAGTTTGTGCAGTGTACGATGTTTTGCTGAAATACATGAACTACAAACTGAAAACCCTGGATAACCTCTCAACTGCTGAGAGCTAGTGATTCTATTAATACCTGTTGCTGGTTGGTTGCGGAGGCAGTAAGCAGAGATCGTGCATCAAGAACAGCTTGATAGACACGCAGACTAACGCCATCAGATGCTATGAACAGAGCACTCGGAGACTTATGCTCACCACCCAGCAACGAACTATAATCAGCACAAACAACAACACCAGGTATTAACTGTTATTATCAAATATCAGCTCTGGCAGTGACAAGCAGATGTGACAAAAATATCATATCATCTTAATCTTGATCTTAATAAAGGTGTCAAACACCATTTCTTTTGTCCAGTCTTGACTGTACACTGCCACAACAAGCAAAGTTTCTGGTCTTCAGGGTTGTTGGCACAAGTGAGGAACAAGTGATCACCAATGCTGCCAGTATATACACCGTGGGCCATAAAAAATGTGGCACTTTACTTTGGTCCATATCTTCGCCAATTATTGACCGATATTCAAAATTCTTTCACTGACACACTCTGTGAACAATCAGCAATCATGCAATATTATCTATTCCATAGTAACCCAGGTAGAAGTATATGCACTACATGGTGCTAAGACAAGAGAATGATGATGACGACAACTAACCTTGGAAGCAGTGTAGGCAGCCAGGCCACATTTGTGAATGCCGACACGGCAGGTGAGTTGATCCGTGCCAACTCCGTGAGTCCACCGGACTTTGACAGCGGACCGACTGGCGAGACGCGCCACAGAATGAGCTCAGAGCAGAATGGCATGGCAGCCATGATAGCAGAGTCGGGCGAGAGCTGACAGCCGCTAGCCGACACTCTTGTACCGATGACACCCGGCTTACTGACTGCACTCACACGGGGGGACCTGCAAAACATGACCACACACTGTAATGATAACAATACTAAGAAATGGTCTTCCAGTGTCATGTACACATCTATGTTGATAGGACTAAAAACCTCATCAGTAGTGCTCGTTGTGATAGGAAGCATGCCCATGCCTATCTGCAACCATTTTCACGAAAAATGGCCAACAATAGTAAAATAACAACTTTTACGGCGATACCACTCTTTGATGACCTCGTGCACAGGTTTCCTTGAACCTAGAAAATCGAGACTTGGACTGTTGAAATCTATGCAGCTTCTCCATGTCTATCTCAATTGATTTCGATGCAATTTGCTCTTGAAATGTGTTTCACAGCCCAAAATTGCCAAAAAATTCATAAAAACCCCTATTTTAACGTTCAAGGTCATCCAAGGTCATTGAATTCGGTGCCAATCAAGAGCTAGTGTACGACTTCCTATTAGTGATTAATAGTAACCTAGGCCCTATCTTGCACCGTTTCTGAGATACAGCAATTTATTGGCTAAAAATCGCAAATATTTCCTACCCCTCTCATTTAGCGCCCTCGTTCAGAGTGACCTCCTTCGAATTTATTGAAAAGCTTTATGGTTCCTGAAACTAGTCTTCCAGGCAGCTGACGGTGAAGATTTGGTGATCCTAGCTTGCACCGTTTTTGATCCACCAGTGTGACGTATGGATGGACGGACGGACGGACAGAATTGCAATGGCTAAGACGCGCTAAAGCAGTCTAGTTGCTTTCTCAAGTAATAACAACAACTACAGATAGTAGCATGGTATAGTGGTTGTCAGTCACGTCATGCCTGATCAACATAGTTGCCTTACGTCAGAACAGTTAGCACTTGTATGGACAAATAAATAATCTTGGTATATAATCAACTCAGCTTTCCATCCCTCAGGGGTAGGTAAATCGAGTATTGGTCTGCCTGGCTGGGTTAAGGTAGAGTGCATTCACCTGTGTTGGTTGGCCGTTAATACTGCATGATCCCATATGGCAGGTAACGCTCTGTTGCTCTGCAATGGTTTCCCATAAAGAGCTATACACCACAGTTAATCTTCAACATTAAGAGCTGTCACACACCCTTTAACCGTTCAACCTGTAACAATTACAATGCAATGGACCTTTCACTTCGCACGGTGAAGTCGGCGACTTCATCGGTACGGCTGTGTGAGTCCGACTGCGGAGTGTTATGATGGGACGTGGTCAGCAGCAAAGGCAGGACTGGATGACATGCCATGCTACTGGTACGAAACCGATGTCCACTTGCACGCGACACGTGAGCCACGTTCAACACCGTCGAAAACCGCGATCCATCGGCAAATGTCACCTACCATGTACATCACACAAGGATAATGACCGGAAAGTAATATGTGGAACCCATTTTCAAACTGAAAGGCGCTCATGAGATTGCATATCTCCGCCAAGTAAAGTAATTTTAACATTACCGCTGCTACTACTATTACTACTACAACTACACTTCATTCACCATGGCGGAGACGATAAAAACATCAAAGCTGTGAAAATAAACGAGTAATCACACGATTAACTGTTAAATTTTTTCAACGATAACTAAAAATGTTAACGTTTACAATTTTTGTTAAAGCTGCAGACACACCAAGAAAAGCCTAATAAAGCAGATACATCGTGACAAGCATCTGAGATCATTTCAGTCACCTTTTTCTCCATAACGTCAACATTTTAGTCCGTATAAAAAATGGGGTTTAAAAAAACACTCGATAATTATGCCTCAGTGCATCCGTCAGAGCTTATAGGTTACTAAGTAAGATTAACAGAAAAACACATTTTCTTTTGCAATGAATACTATTACTGTTTAGTCAAAATTAAAATTAATTACTTGCTAATTTGTGCAACATAAACTATTGACATTTTCAACTGTTACAAGCTCAAGAAAGCATATTGCCACATATCATAAGCAAATAAGACAATTCTATATACATCATTTTATTTGTATTGAACAACAGTAGCTACAAAAGCACTACAGGGTGGACCAGAAAAAAGTGCCACTTTACTTTTGTCCATATCTTCGCCAATTATTGATCATTTTTCAAAATTCTTTCAACGGCACACTCTGCAGACAACTTGAAATAACACGATTATTACATATCCCACTATACCATAAATGCATCTCTACACTACCTTGTGAAATATCAATAAAATATGCATATATAACAATAATAACAAACATTTTGACAAAACTGAAAAAAACACTTCAGACCAGCATTGTACTGAATGGTCTGTATGACACTAAACTGTGTGGGTCTAACACAGTCTAGTGCCATACGAATCATTCATTGCAATGTTGGTCTGAAGTATTTTTCTCATTTACCTAAATTTATGTTATTATCATTAGCTTTTGCTTACATTTCTATTTCACAAGGTAGTGTAAAGACGCATGTACCGTGTGGTGGGATATATAACAATCACATTATTGCAAATTGTCCGCAGAAAGTGCCAGTAAAAAAATTTTGAAAAATCGGCCAATAATTGGTGAAGATATAGACAAAAGTAAAGTGCCACATTTTTTATGGCCTACAGTGTGAAAACAATCCTGCTAGACAAGAAATAGAACGAAAGAAAAGAGAAAGTCAGAAATTGCTACAAAAATTCAAACTCACACATGATCCACTTCAAACATAAACAAAAAAAGAAAAGAAAGCTACATGACAGTGCTAAAAAGTAACAAAAGGTGACATGAAAAAGATAGCCAAGGAAAAAATTTAAGCTGACAGTAAAAGCAACAAAGCATACAATGTCAGCATTATAACCTGCCAGAGGTTGAGAGAGCCATTGGTGTGTTTGGTCAGCATCAGGACATTCGGAGTCAGCGTATTATCACTGCGACCGGCCGAGTTCCGGCCCATCGCGTTGGCGGTGTACGCGGGTGAGGCGCGGTACCGGCTGCACTCAGCCACCGAACCAGTACCAGAATCCTCCGACTCCAACAGACTGGACAGCTTCAGCCGGCCATAGTCACAGTAGAGCCAAATGAACGGCTCCATGGTTACCGCATCACACGCAGGTACGGCCTTTGGTATCAACGACGAGAAACACACCTGGGCCTGGCGGAACGAACCTGGCAAAGCCTCGTCCAGATAATCCACCAACCTGGATTAAAATTCACCAACACTACACTCATTAAGTCCAACATCTAATGTGGGTCAAAAACAATTTGTGACTGTACAAGTAACAAATAAAAGAAGATGAAATGGAATGATTAAGCCAACAGTAATGGCAAGAAAGTATGCCAGCAATTAGGTGCTAGTGATTAACTTGCAGTAAATACTGTACCAATATGTCAAACCTAAGTATAATCACGTTTTTTTGATATTTATGAACACGTTTATTCATTAAAAAAGACAAATGAACAAATAGACAGACAAGACAGATACATACAGATAAAAACATTCCTCTATTCATTTGTTTGCATCAGAAAACAGTGGCTCCAAACACAGCGGGCAAAAAATATAGAATATAAAAAAAATGTATGACTACACAGGCATAATCAGTATAATTGATAAGCCTTCTAACAAACCCCTCCAAAAATTTTTCCATCGGAATCTGTTCGTAACTTTTGAGAATTTGCAGCTGGTTATCAACAATTATCAATTGTACAAGCAATGGGAAACAATCAGCAAGGAAAACCTCAACCAAAAATGGTGCTGACACCTAGTGAACATAACCGACTCAGTTTATGCCATATCTCTTAATAATGATAAATTTTGAACGATCCAGACATCACAAAATAATCCGGTTCGCCACCATCGATATACAATGTTAAGACCCTCCAGAAAATATCCAAGGGTCAAAATGTCTTCACATCTTATCAAACAAACAAACAGAAAAGTTCAAGTAATATACAATATGTTACAGAAAAAGCAAACTGACCAGATAAGAAGACTGCCATCAGCCGGGTGAACACTGAAGAGCATGTCACTGCCGTGATTCCAGTCCTGAACCAAACGCTCAATCTTTGCATCCAACGAATCCACTGTCCCCGCTGGCTGCTGTACATCAATGCATACACAATCACGACACAATACGATATGGTGGCTTGGTAGCATACTGGTTAGGACGTTAGACGCTTCCTGTGTGGCCACCTTCTCATGGTGGAAGTGTCTGGGCCCAACGTCGACCAAGCGACAGTCACTTGCCGCTCGTCTCCGACCTCATCAGCCCAGCAAAGCGCTGTGACCCCCCAGGATCTGATTCCTGGGATTCATCACAGGCATCTGTTCATGTTTTTACAACCGATCCATGACGCCTCTGGGACTTTCTGAAATGGAATGAACCTGCCCCATCGACCAGGAATGAGAGAGAAAGAAGACGTTAGACTTACGATCAAGAGGTTGTCAATTCAAATCCTAGTAGACACACGAACATAATACTAACCAACAAAGATTCATGCACACATTAACTAAAAACCTGATTTAAGCACCTTTTATGCTATATGGCCAGAAAATAGATCAGGCCTATTCTACAGCTCCTGGGACCTGACACAGATCAACTTGTACAATTTGATTCGATATTACAGAGAACAATATGAGTACCTTAGTGACGGAGGATGAGTCAATCTGACCAGCAACATCCGAGCCAGCAATACTGGCAGCGCCGGCCGTACTACCAGCGCCGGCTGACTTATCGCTGTCAATACTCATGAACTGCCGTGTCTTCTGCAGTGCATCCCCACGCTTCTTACCTCCTGAAACACCAATCACCAATACACGATACCAGTATGTCACACCATATGAAAACCAACTATACGCATATGATTGATGAAGATATATATATATATATTACGCCTATGAATAATTGAAGTGAACGGCAGCAGACACAACAATTAGTAACTGACAGTGAGCCAAGCACTTATAAACACAAACATTAATAATCAATGAATTTATACTGTGAGCACTTAAACTTCTTACACGTGCAGTATGGTACAGAAACTCGCCCTGATAGTAGACTTGTAAGCAGTGATCAAATATGAAATTCTATAAAAAATATAAACTGCCAAAAATATAACATACCATAAAACTTCTAATAGAAGCCCTTGGCTTCTATTAGAACATACGACTTAAAAGTCCATGGCCACGGTCAAACTCACTCGCGCAATTTCTGTAGATTTAAATCAGACATTTAACCTCGCATATATAATATGTTGATTTGAGCTTATAAATATATGAAATCAATGTGTGATTTCAAACGAAATGTGGCATTACGTTACGTTATGCGAAATATTCTAATCTATCAGTGCCCATGGTGACGTCATGACCCTAGCCCATATAGATCATGAATATTAATGGGCTAACCGACGACGTCATCATTCTAGGCTAGGCCATTAATATTCATGACATCTATAGGCTAAACTCATGACGTCACCGTAGGCCATCATGGCAGCGTGTTTTCTACGTCGTTTTCATAGATAGTCAACTTCAAAGGTAAATTTTTCCGTGTTGACAAAATGCTGAGCGCCAACATTACTGTCAAAGTTATCAGAAAATTGTGCACTTTCAGGAAAATGGATAAAATGTATATGTTAATTTTGGTGTCCATGGACCTTTAAAACACCTGGCTTGTATTAGAGACCCAGCTTCTATTAGAAATCTGGCCTCTATTAACAGTTCTACAGTATATCTGCCTAGAGTTACATATCCAACATTGACATTTCAATGAATATGCATACCAATATGATACTAAACAGTAAAACACCAGTGTTTATCGAAATATAAAGTTAACAATAAACTGTTTCACTGACATAAATTTTTTGCTCCAGCAATTTTTTCAGTGTAACAAACAACTGACTGGCTTCCCGGATTTTCTCCCAACAACAACTGTTAAATTCCCGGGAACATTTTCCAAGTTTTTCGAACAAACATTCGCCGTGAGCGCATACATACCACCGAGCGACGCATCGGATCCAACTGGAACGATGCTGTTAACTGTCGGCGCTGGAGTGGTCATTCCACTTCCCGTCCCAGCATCCCCTGCATCTGACAGCGCATCCTGGTCGTCACCAGACCGCCGTGCAAGCTCCTCCGCTATCTTCTCTGCCTCCAATGTCATGTAATACTCCTTGTTGTTGAGCCAATGAACCACAAACTGACACTGCACGCCAATGCTGGGAATGTTCCGCTTGTACAGGTGATTCAGTGACCCAATCAGTGGTATATCTGCAGTTAAAATAAACATGTTTTAAGTATCTGCTATCATCATGCACAACTGAAGTTTTCTACTGTTAACATGCCATACAAATTACCTACTTACTTACTTGGTTAGTTAGTTCGTGAAAATCCACACAAGCTCAGAGCTTGAAATGTCAGCTGTCATGTCAGCTGTTTTCTGCCAATTCAAGAATGCGTGTCATCAAACAGACCCACGGCAGCTATGGAGACAGATGCTTTGCTGCCACAAGTCTGAGGTTGTGGAACAACCTTCCAGCTCATCTGAGACAAACTCACATTAACTTTAAACAGTTTTGGAGGCTGCTAAAAACATTTCTGTTCGAATGTTGAGATCACGGCACATATGTGACTAACTGTTAGCCTGCACCTCTTAAACTACTTACTTACTTACTTACTTATTTAAAAGTTAAGTTTGAACCACACTCACTACAAGAGATCTAAGCTCTCAAATTTCTACGAAGAGTGGTGTTGCTGCTACCTGGCAATACAACAGAGTTTCAGTTTATGCCTTATTTTCTAATGATAAAAGACCCTGGGTGATCCGGAAGCCACAAAAAGATCCAGATCGTTCCAGTTCACTCGCTCCATATCAACCGGCCTCAATACACAGTAACTCAACGTGGAGTAACTTTACTGACTGACACCAACACCATACTACTAGCGATTGCAATCCCAGGATTGAATTCTCAGTCCCGGTATCCGGGATTAAGAAATTTGAAATCCCAGGATCCCGTTTCGGGATTAGGCTTACAGACTGGTCACTTTTGGTATCTACAAATACTACAATAGACTTATTTCATGCACAAAATGCAGTAGGTCCGTACGAAAAATAGGCTATGTCACAATGGCATGGGAAATGACTGTGACTGTCAAAATACAAATTACAGTGACGATGATGATGATGATGATGAAGAACGAATTAACTTTAGCGTGGCGTTAAGTCCTAAGACTACAAGGACACGTAACAATAAGCCTAAACAGTAAAGTCATGTAATAGTAGTCAGTGCAATGAGACGTTCTTAGTCATGACTGTAAGACCGGGCAAAAAGTTTGGTTTTCAGTCTGCTGCGGAAAACGTGCAACGACGGAGACGACCGGACCGACTCCGGCAAACTGTTCCAGACCGATGCAGCAGTCGCTGGAAAGGTGCGGTCGCCAATGGTAGAACGCACAATGTGTGGAACGACCAGCGCTGATGTAGTCGAAGAGCGCAGTTGTCGACGTGCATTGAGGTGTGATGTGCTGAAGATCTGAGGCCAGGTAGACAAGTGCAGAGCCGTGGAGGCAGCGATACACCAGCACTGCCAGCCGGAACGAAATACGTTCTGGCATCCGAAGCCAGTGTAATCTGTGCAGTAACGGCTGAATGTGGTCCTGATGACAAGCTTTGAAGATCAGCCATGCAGCGGCGTTCTGCACGAACTAAAGCCTGTCCATGAGTTGCTTCGGAAGGCCGGCAAAAGTTGCCGGCAAAAGTGCACAGCAAAGAGTAGAACTCTAGTGCATATAAAATATTTTATCTCTTAAAATCTCTTAAACCTATATAGATTTGTTATTTCTATCATTTAATGCTAAAAATGCGATTTTAATGAATTTTTGTAATTCCGAAATCCCAGGATTAAAACGCCGCCAATCCCGGAATTCAGGATTGGCAAAAGTGGCCGAGATCCTGGGATTCGGGATCCTGGGATTGCACTCCCTACATACTACCACACTTATATAATCTACTACATGGTAAAATTTAAATTACACGTCACAGATTTTGACAAACTACAGCACCACGGACCACTGGTGCATACTGTACATACCGGTGTTACTGTTGATGCTAGCAGCCAGGTGGAAATGTAACGCTGGTGCAGTACAGCCTGTGTGTACACTGTACTTGTGGCTGTCATGAACATCAGCTGGCGGTGCCGAGGGTACGGAGCTGCCACCACCGAGCGATGGACGCTTGCGAGTGTGCAGCAGATGACTACAAACAAACATGTCACAAGCAAATACGATACCAGCAGTGTAGTAAATCAGACCGCAGGCGAGTATGGCAACGTAGCAGCTACAAAATTTTGGCTGTGATACACTGCGAGCCGATACAATTTTTTGTGAGAAAACAATCTACATTAGCGGCTAGCTCAGACAAATGTGACGTCATATTTGTCCACTACAGACGGCTGTTGCTGCTTGTGATAGGCGAGTTTTGAGTAAAAACAGTAATTAAAAATGATTTTGCATTAATGTTATTTTTTACTATATGGGTGGCACATTTAGATCAGTGATTTTCATGACAGTATGCTAGCTTTAGTCTTGGTTTTCAAGTTTAACTACACGGTGCTTTATAAAAAAGACATCCTTTTTCTTTCTTTCATAATTCGGTCAAATGATGATCGATTTGCACAAAATTTTTTACTAGACAAAGCTAAGGAAATACTAATTCAAACTGTTTAGACAAAATATGGCTGTTAATTAAATATTCTTTGTTAGTCGTGACGTAATGCTGACGTCATAGTGTGCCGCGAGTACAAACTGGCTTGTCACAACTGTCATAATGTGTCGTGAGTACAAACTGGTTTTCTTGAACAAAAAATTGTCGTGTTTTTTGTGTTGAGATTTTGATCTTAGTGTTGGTCTAGGTGTTTGTCTTACATTTTTGGTCTCGCTGGAGCTCTGCCAATCTGTAGCTAATCACCATTCTACACGGTGTTTCATATAAGGGACCCTATTTGTTTCTTTTATAACTCAATCGAATGGTGATCAATTTGCATGAAGTTTTTACCAGATGTAGCTGAAGAAATACTAATTCAAAATATTTCAACAAAATGTGGTCGTTAGTTAAATTAGCCAAAGACTGGCAGAGCTCCAGCGAGATCAAAAATGTAAGACAAAACCTAGACCAACACTAAGATCAAAATCTCAACACAAAAAAAAACACAACAATTTTTTGTTCAAGAAGACCAGTTTCGAGTCCAAGACGAATATTAAAAACTCCATTTGCAATGAATACAAGTTGATGATAATAGTTTAATAAACCCTGTACTTCCCGGACATACAGTACCAATGATCTTTGGCAGATAATAAATCATACAGCTAGCTATGTGACAAAAGCAGAAAAAACTGCTGCTAAAGGTTTTTAGAGGCTACCAGATCCACGCCATTCCTAATAGCCAAAACAGTAGTAGTGCAGTACTGAAGTAATGCAAAATGACAGTGATATTAGACCAAAATGTGAAATATCCGAGTCAAACCGGATGTGGTGAAGTCGCTGCAGGAATCTCTTCTTGTGATGCTGAGAGCTGTGTAGTTGTGCCACCGTCTGTGATCCGACCGACGACGCATCCAACTGGTGAGGGTCCATCAGTCCGTCGTCAGGTAGGACAGTCTCCGCCCAGATACGACAGATGTTGTCCTTGCACGACGTTACGAGCATGTTAGCCACTGCTCCCCTGAATCGAGACAGAAGTTCAATCATCCGTATTTAAACAGACTTATAGGTCAAAACACAAAATCTTACTGTCACCTAAATCTTGCTGGTTTTTATACGCGACAGCATGTAATGCTTTGCGTGTCTTAGCCATTGTTTAGGTGTCTGTTGGTCCATCCGTCTGTCACACCCTGGCACTGTATCAAAACGGCGAAACCTAGTATCATAAAATCTTCACTGTCGGCTGCCCCAACAACTCTAGTTTATCGTGACAAAATTTTGTGCCCCTTGGTAAGGGGTTACCCCTCGAACGAGAGCGTCGAAAAGGGGTACCCTCTAAAAAGACGTTATTTTGCCGCTGTTGGCTCATTTAGTGTGAAAAATGATGCAGATAGGTACAGACACACTGCACATAATTACAAACACTGGTGATGGGCTTTTAAGATTTATCGACATCAATGACCTTGAACCCCCAAAAAGAGTTTTGTGTGAATTTTTTGCGACTTCGGCCTGCAACACACATTTTAATAGTTAACTGCACCAAAATGGCTGGAGATAGACCTGGACAACCTGCAAAGAGGAACTGCTAAGGCTGTCACACATCTCATGAGCTTTGCTCAAATTACTTGTTCAGAGAGGTGGAGTATTTCATCACTTTGTCAAAATCATAACATGCTGAGTGAGACCCTAAAATACCAGTTTATGGCCGCTCTCTTGATAGCAAAGAATCCTGCATGATGATTCAAAATCTGCAAAAAATGGAGCACCAGTAAAATCTAATCAGTTCCATGTTGGCTCATGCCTGACCCCTGGACAAAGTTTCATCGAAATCTGTCCATAACTTTTTGAGCTACAATGCACAACAAGAAATATTGATTGAGACCAATGTACTCCTCGTGCACAGTATTTTCTTTTGTATTCTTCTATGTGCTTTTTCGTTCCTTTCAACTTGTATTAGAGACCTGGCATCAATTTGAGACGAGACTAATATTATACTAATAGTGACTGACGTCGAAGTCGTTATTGGAAATTGTCTCCCCGTCTATCTGGCACCGTTATGGAGATATGGTGCCTCAATGATAATGGGGTCAGGACCTTGACCCTTTGGGGTCACGTGACCATGACGTCATCGGTCACGTGACCATTCGACTCCTGGCGGTCGACTTCCTATGGAGATATGGCCGTCTGAAGTTCTTCCAGAAAGGCTCTTCCAGGAACAGAGGTCGGTCGTCAGTCAGTCATCGGTCGGTCCTCAATATTACACTGATCTCATATACTCCTCTTTGCTATGTTAGGAACATATCGCACGAGGAGTAAAAATAGACAAACTCAAAGTACATGTAATAACAGGCCCCCATATCCTACAGTATAAATTACCGTGATGACAAGAACGGTTTCCGAAGTCACAACAAAATAAGAATATACTGATTAATCTACCTGTGCATGTACTTGCAGGTGTGTCTCCATGAGAAACCAGTCACAGCACGAGGATGAACAATGTAAATGAATGAATAGTTAACATCAGTCAACAGCCTTCTACTGGTCGTCGAATGAGACATGGATGAACTCATTTGAACTACAACAACAACAACTACTACTACAACAACTACAACAACTACAACAATTACTACAACAATAATGCATCAGGCCACTACGTCGATAAAGGCATAATTACTAAAGTGACATCACGATGATAAACAATGTAAATGAACGAATAGCTAACATCAGTCAACAGGCTTCTACTGCTGGTTGACTGAGACATGGACAAGCTCATGTTAACTGCCACAACAACAACAATACTACTACTATTACAACAACAACTACTGCCACTATCAGTACTACTACAACACTTGTTTTGTTAAACCTGCCTAAATTACTTCAGATGACTAAAACTTGTAGAAAAAGCTAAAGAAGGCCAGATGCACCATCAACCAATCATACCCAGTACAGGTAAAAAAGATAAAGAACAAAATGTATATTTCATATACACTGTGTCTCAAAAAAACGTCCCACTTTGTGATTGTCCATATCTTTGTCAAATATTGACCGATTTTTATAATTTTTTTACTGGCACATTTTGTGGACAAGTAGCAGTAGTGTTATTATTAAACATACCACCACACCTTAACTGCATCTCTACACTACCATGTGAAACTCTTATTGTCAAAAATGTCTAAAATGCTAGT
>Ga0056128_1002888_pt1 | contig 20708 bp, 16 predicted proteins | sample WorMetLIZISLAND2_FD_71113 | JGI IMG/M metagenome (GOLD analysis project Ga0056128, IMG submission 71113) | Marine gutless worms symbiont microbial communities from Max Planck institute for Marine Microbiology, Germany - Olavius geniculatus... ... | reverse complement strand
CTTCTGACATTGTGTAATGGTGATGTTTGAATTTGTAAATTGTGATTTGTGCTGTTTTATATCTACAACCACGATGTCACCCTTACACTGTGTATAAACTGAACAGTTTTTTTACATAAATATTTGCAGTTTTATTGCTGTTGGAAGTAATCTGGATTAGTTAATTATAGAGACCCAGCTTATATTAGGGACCCAGCTTCCATTAAAACGTCTGACTTTAAAAGTCATATGGTATATATCTAACCCGGTATATATCTAACACGTGGGCATAAAGCACCGAACATCCACAATTTACGTAAATACTTGCTCAATTATAGTTTATATCTTTTGGTGAAATCATACATGCAGACCAGAACATCACACTGATGCATCTTTCCCGAACTGACGAGATGGCAGTAATTCAATGATGATTAAACACACAGCTGAAGAAAAGTTATCACAATAACAAACTGCCTTCAGAGCATTACTTAACCTGCACAATGTGCATCATTTTTACAATGCACAATGCAAACCAATGTATTGCTTTGCATTATGTTAAATGCGAAATTACAGAATGTCAAAAACGAAGCGAAAAACCGTCCAAATGGTGCAATATGGCCCACCTTTGATAGTTAAGAAGGTGCTGTGGCGGCTGCACAGTCAACTGCTGGGGTATATCTTCCACCTCCGACGTGCGTTCCAGAGCTCTGTCTCCAGGCAGCTCTTGCTGCTGTGGACTGCTAGCGGACTGAGCGGTGACTGAAAATACTGGCGAAGACATGTTACGAAGCCTCGACTCTTCAAACTGATACACCTCCGAACCACCAGACAATCCTATGCACCCAATCGCAGCCCGAGAATCACTAGACTGGGTTGTCTGTAAAAGACAGCCAAACAGATGTAGATACAACAGTTGCGACTCACTACTGATAAATGCTAAAACAGACAACCGGCTATAAATAATGGTACTAATAATATCTAAAAAATAATCTAAAATCTGTAAAAAAAATGCAAATTCTCTAAAAAATGAAAAGATCTGTCCAGACTGTGTGAACATTCTTTCTCAGTGAATGAGTGAGTAGGGTTTAACGTCCCACCTGACACAGTATAGGTCATTTCGGGGACGGGCTTCTTCCTCAAGAATGTTATCAAAATCCGTTCATAACTGTATTATGCACAAGACCCACACATAAACAAACAGACCATGGTGGAAAATAAGCTGCTTAATGAGTACTATTCACAGCTCCTCCTGTAAACTAAGCTGGCAGGTTTTTAATGAGCTAAGTTAAACAGCAGTCGGCAAGTAGTTTTTTAATGACACATACTCAGCACTTGCATGATTCACTCATGACATAATAAAGATGGTAGTAATAGAGCATGATAAAAATAAGACTGATAACAACGTTAGTAGTAACAATAACTAACTACTCAAATAAAACTAGTGTGCAAAATCCCAGGTCAACTCAGCCTGGCCGTTCCTGTGTGGGTAGGCAGAATGAGTACCTTCAAACGCTGGGACGGCACAAACAAACAGGCACACTGCACAATGCACTAACCCCGTATCCGTGGTCTCGCAGTGTAAAACTGGTGTCAGGCTGAGGGCTAAGAAAACGGAAATCAGTGCCGCCCTATGGGCCTTAAAGCTCGGGAAAGGACTTTACGTTAAGCACAATCAAGGCTATTTAGCTACAACAAAACACACATGACGAAGTATGGTTAAGTTAATAGAAGCAGCATAGCGAACCTGGGCTTGGGCCAGGAGAAGGTGAGTAATGAGGGTGTATGTTAGATGACTGAGCATTGACGGCAATCACTGGCACTGTCGGTGACGCCATCGCCGATGACATAAGTGACAGCGACATTGGCGACAGTTCACGTAGTGATGGTTCCTGTGGCGACAGTTCCCGTGGTGATGGTTGCCGTGGTGACAATTCCCTGGGTGACGGTTGCAGCGGTGACAGTTGTCGTGGCGACGACGACGCTGATTGGTGTGAAGCCGGGGACAATGAAAGCTGCGGTCTAGCTGCAGCATGCTGTGATGATGACGCCGGTGCGGACAATGTGAGCGGTGGATGGGGCTGGGGAGGTGAAGCCGAAATCACTTGCGATCCACTTGACATGTTGGATGCTGTCAACTGACTGTGTTGAACATCACGCGAGTTCAACGTTCCCGTTCTCGGCGATGCACCAACTGACATTGTCCGCGAGCTTGTCGACCTGATTACAGGAAACAATTAAAACAGAAATAAACATTGAAAACAACATGACCAAAACTTAAAGTATGTAATTAATAAACTCGAGTGGTGCTAATAATAGTGCTAAAAGATTCCAGATAAGAGCAATGTTTGACAATCACAGGCGTGTGGTAGCGCAGTCCTGTGTTAATGGCGACTGGCTAAGTCAATGGAGAATGGCAAAATTCGACCCCGCACAGATCCGAAACCCCTCAACTGATCGACCCAAAACTTTAAAAAGTAATAGCCACCATTTTGTACAGTGCAAAACCATAGATAAGTACAAATTAAGTTTACGTAATACTGCACGTGATGCCAAATCGCTGGTTGTCGCTTTTATTAGTGCCACTAAAATTTATTAATTATATACTTTTATTTTAAACCATGTTGTTTTCTACGTTTATTTGGCCTTTAACTAAGAAAGAAAATAAGTAAAAAAAGATGTCACCTGTAAGTTAAACTGTTTAGCAGGGTGCATGGAGTCAACTAGCACGTTCTGATAGCTTAGCTATTAAAAATGGGAAACACAAGCTATCCTACTAACCTAAACTGAAAAAGTTTTTGTACAAGTTCAATGGACAGTAGAATGCACAGTAAGCAATAGGAGATGTAAGTAAGTAAAGTAAAATGTAAATTAATATAGCACATATTGTTAAATTAACCTCTAATGTGCTTAGGATGTATCCTTTGATAAAAAGGATCCTATCCACTTCCTGCATGAAAAGCTAGCAGAAACAATAAACTACCTTAGGGATGCTGGCCTATCTGAGGCCAGACGTGTATGATCAACAACAAACCCAATTAACTGGATGATAGAACTAACCTCGTTTGCCACCCAAATCAGGCAACTGACTTGTGGGTCTGTATATAGTGGGAGAATACTGCATTATAAATCTTCCAGATATCTTAGTAAATTTTCGACCTGAACACATCGCGATGTTAACAGCATCGAAACATACAAAACCACTACCATGGCTGAGCTAGGCCAAAGCAAAAGTACAAGATACGAAAACACTGCATAAATGTGGCGACAGTAGTAATGAAACGCAACAAACTAAATTCACTAGCCAGTCATTGTCTTCAACTGCTATGGAACAGATGCTACAGAGAGATCACAGTAATTAGAAAGCATCCCCATAACAAGTAATTGGTTCAGTAGCGGCAACAAGCAAACGAAGTACCGCTGAAATGGCGGACGTTTGTAGCAATTCTCTCTCACGTATTCCGACACCTGTTTCTGAGTTCGACCAAAGTATCTGCACATGCAGAGCAGATTGGAGTACGAACATGCAAAGACACAAATTACACATGCAGACAAACATCAGAGTGGTTTACTAAAAATTGCTATTTAGTCTAATAAAAAAAGTAAGAAATGAAAAGATTACAAACAAGACTGGGTTGCAAAAATTCGAGCTCATCATCAAAAAAACGAAACCAAGGTGGCTGAGACTCAAAATGGAAACAGAAGACTCCAAGAATATCTTGTCAGGCTGTACAGTGGGAACTGAGGGGTTACAAGAAAAGCCAGGAAAACCTAGTAAAAAAAATGGATGGACATCATTAGACAAGATCTGAAAAACATGGCTACTAGCTGGGAAGAAGCCAAAGAACTGGTGACAGACAGAGCAGAATGGCATCAACGTGTGGCCCAAACCATTCACCAGGGGGATGTGGAATGAACTAAGACCCATTGAATTATTTTAAGAGGTCTAGAGTCTAAGGTAAGACTTAAGTTTTCACATTAGCTTGTTTGCTATTTTACCTGCAAAAGCAGCTACTGCTTCTAGCGCATCTTAGCCATCGCAATTATGTCTGTCTGTCCATCCGTCCGTCACACGGGTGGATCATTCAAAAACGGTGCAAGCTAGAATCACCAAATCTACACTGTCAGCTGCCTGGAAGACTCTAGTTTCACTGTTCCATAAATTCGAAAAGGGTCACCCCGAACGAAGGTGCTAAATGAGAGGGGGGGTGGGCACAATTTGCGATTTTTGGCCAATAAGTCGCTGTTATCACAGTAACGGTGCGAGATAGGGCCAAGGCTACTATTAATCACTAATAGGAAGTCGTACACTGGCTCTCGATTTGCGCCAAATTCAGTGACTTTGAATGACCTTGAACGCCAAAATAGGGGGGTTTTATGGATTTTTTGGCAATTTCGGGCTGCGACAAAAGTCTATATCATTCACAAGGTGGCACCACGCTCCTATCGTTTTGCGATCCAGATAGAGAATTTAGTATTTGTACATTAACTTAGCGTGAACCAGAACTGCTATAGGCTTTCGCGCATCTGGTGAGCATTAGCTTAAATTTCTTGTTTGCTGTTGATTTTCATTGCGAGTACCAGGACTGTCACCTTTCTTTGGATAAACACATTAGCTCCATCTGCAAATCTGCTTATTATCACATCCGGTCACTCCGCCATATTCGTTCGGCCATCACTGACGATATGGCCAAATCAGTCGCTTCTTCCCTGGTCTGCTCTCGCTTAGACTACGTTAATTCTATTCTTTTCGGCACCACTCGGAAAAATGTCAACCGTCTTCAGTGCATCCAAAATACACTTGCTAGAGTTGTTGCCAGTCATGCTCTCCCTCGTGGTACTCGCTCATCTGATATTCTCCAGGATCTGCATTGGCTCTCAATTGATCAACGCATTGAATTCAAACTTGCCACATTGACGTACAACATTCTCAACTCCTCTCAGCCTGCTTATCTGCGTTCTCTGCTCAATTATCACATTCCCACACGTTCTCTGCGTTCTGCCAACACCAATCTTCTGTCGGTTCCACGTGTCTGCACAACCTTTGCCTCGCACGGTTTTAGCATTGCAGCCCCCACAGTCTGGAACTCACTACCCTCTAGCATCCGCAGTTCTACCTCTGCAGACACTTTCCCTCGGCTCCTTAAAACTCACTGCTTCCAGCAGGCCAACTGCTCCCCCTAGCGGTTCAGTTATGTGCCTCAGATTCGGCCACTGGCTAACAGTGTGCACTTTAAATATGCACCTACTTACTTACTTACCAGTGCATGTCACAAAGACTCATCTGTGAATGTCCAAGGGGTAGGACATAAAACACTCATTCGCGCATTCATTCCCACATACATGTGTTCCACATCCACCACTCCTAAATTTTTTTTCCAAAATCTGTTTGTGCTGACTGTCATTTTCTTCAGTAAGTCTAATCCCGAAATGAGATCTCGGAATTACAATTTTCTTAATCCTGGATTCCAGGATTAAGAATTCAATCCCGGGATTGCAACCATTACTGGTAACACGTGACAAGCGCATCTCTAACCTGAAGGAGGATCCTCGGCTGAGCACAGCACCGCGTCGTCGAGGCAACCGCTTCACTGACTGACAGCGAAAGAATGCATGATGCTCCAGACAGACCTTCCAGAAGTTTTTGCAGACGTCGCGGGACTCGAAGTAGAACTCAACGGTGTCCTTGTGAAATCCCTACAACAGTCCACACCATTCTTCGTCCCATACTGCACCCTGTCAGACTAATTCGTACAGAAACCATTTCATTTCAATGCCTAATTTCGAGCCATTTATCTACGGCTTCACAGCTGTCCACGACTTCATAAGCGTTACCTGTAACCTTATGGCTACATTCGGGGATGCGCATTGGGCCGAACTGATACTGCCTCAGCACTGGGCAGATGTAACAGCGTGCCCACCCCGGAGGTAAGGAAAAGTACCAATAAAGCCTAATCCACTACTCACGAAAACTGCAGAATCAACCAAAATCCAGAATTATGATAGCAACTACAGAAGATTTATAAACATCCTGCTGCTACTTCAGCCTACAAATTACTCAACTCAACTCAACATACTGACAGGCTCAAGACACAAACAACAAAACAACAGAAAATGACAATCACATAAAAACATCCTGAAGGTATTTTATAAGCACAGAAAGGTAGAAAAAACATGATCAGAACATGAACAGGAACATGAAGAATGGCATTAGTAGACACAAAAAAAAAACAGTAACCTCCGTAATGAAAACTGTTGCTCATGAACAACAAATATAGAAGTAAATGCACCAACAGAATAATGGAAGAATAGTGTCTTTTGTTTTACTGCTTCACAATCAAAGTGCATGTATAAGCAACTATGAGAGTCATAATAAGTTGATAAATTCATCAAATTACAACCTTTATATCCAATGTTGTTGTTGACGGTTCCGACGAAGGCAGCAGTGGTTGCCAAATCATCAACAACAACAATGGATATAAAGGTTGTAATTTGATGAATTTATCAACTTATTAAGTTATGTTTCAACCTATGAGTCTACTCGAAGACAACTATGAGAGTCATTCCGTAAATAAGTTACAAAGCAGCTTCATTTTGTTAGTTTTGCAAATATGAAAAAACCCAGATACACATTTTCTAAAGAGTTTTATTTTTAACATATCAACATCTTATTTTTAAACTATGAACAATTTCTTTTGATGACGACATCAATACTGTGACGTCATCTGTTCACAAAACAGTCTATCCATGTATTATTTTCCCCACCAGTAATCTAGCATAACTCGCTTAAGTGACGAACAGCATAGGAACTAAAAAATGAATAAACTTAATAAGTTAATGCCATCTCTTCAAATACTAATGACTAATGTTTCATTTTTCAACATATCGTCCGAGTTCGCTCAAACATTTGTCTTACCTGTCAGCAAACTTCTGAATGCCCGATGCAAAGAACGATGCTGGCTGCTGTTGAAGCCACCAAAGAACGACTGATTGCAGCTTGGTATCTGATGCAAATTTCTGCCCAACTAGCATTTTCTTATGCCAAACGCCTATTCTTAGCTTCGTAAAACACTTATATAACACTGGATGCATAACGGAGTAAATCTTATTTGCATGCAGTCTTTTGGCTCCCAAAAAATAAATCCAGGCATACCGTTTGTTACGGGTTAATTTCAGTGGCAATATCACTGTATTTAGTGTCTGTAAATGACGTCACAGTGACGTCATTGTAACAAAACTCACGACGGTAACCAGAATCAAATTTCATAAAAAACGTATATTTTTAATTTTTCATATTTGGAAAAAACAGAATGACACTGTTTTGTAACTTATTTATGGAACAATCCTTGTATGTAGCATTTCCAAATATGAAAAATTTGAAATATACGTTTTGTATGAAATTTAATTCTGGTTACTGCCGTGAGTTTTATGCATGACTGCATGCAAATGTGTTAGCAATAAACAACAAACGACGCACATATCCCTCAGGATGTAACTTCACAAGGAATCTCCGGCGCTTGAAACTCAGCTTGCGTATCTTGGCCCACGAGAACGTGTTGATACGAACGAGGTTCTGAAAGACGACGACTCCCATGTGAATGACGGACAGATTCAGATTGACACCATCATGATCCTACAAGACAGCCACCCATCTATCATAAGTACTATCCATGCCTTCCAAGAAATCAGTTATTTTATTTTTAACTAGAAAGCAGTCATAGCCAGCAGGTACCTCTGCCAAGGCAATGACATTCGCCAGGTGGCGTCACCATATTCACTTTGCCAGCGGTTCCCTTATGCCCCCTTTAATGCAGTGGTAACGAAAATTTCAAAGTGATCCAGAATCCAAGATTCCTGCCGGATCACCCCCAAAATTGAATCACTGGTAGTTTGTGCCATTCCTGACATATCGGTACCCTCAAAATTTCAGAAAGATCCGTCCATAACTGTTTGAGTTATCTTGCTAACACACAGACAGACAAACAGACAGACAAGCAAACAAAAACCGGCAAAAAATTACCTCCTTGGCGGAGGTAAAAATCTACCAAATTATGCGACAAAATAACTATAATTCTAACATAACTAAATAAAATATGGCTGAATTATGCCAGGCATTCTCTCACCAATTTGAGGCATTTTTCACAAAACTGTTCACAACCAATGAAAAAAAACAATCTAAACAGTTTTGATATCACAATATCAATACGATACGATAATGTTTAAATTACAGCTGTCAAATTTATGCAACAATTTAACGCGTTAAAAAATTAACACCCTTTAAAAAATTAATGCACTTGCGTAACTTTACTTAATTCTGTGCAGCAGGAGTTCCAATATTCAATTAACTGCATTTATTTAACGATCGAATAATATTCAATTGAATAAAAATTGTTTTGTTGCCAATCCATCACCACACTGTCACTGTCCTGCAACACAAGCACGACTTCGTCGGCTTCAATCCACTCACCCTTTTGATGTAGTCCACCTAGAACATCCGTAATATTAATGAATGCATTATTAACGCATTAACGCATGCGTTAAAAAATCAACACTTCGACAGCAGGTGCTCTGGTTAAAAGTTAGCAAAAATTTAGCTACATAGTAGTATTCACATCCAAGAGACACAGTTAGCAACACTCTTTCAAGGATGACGTTACCCGAGCGGGATAAAGACGCAGTCCATAGTGCTCTATCTTGCGCGCAATGTCAAGCAAACAGAGATCAGCATCTGCAGGACTCTGACCACTGCAATTGCACAACACTCTCGTCTACATGATGTGAATAAAAAATTGGCACAGATGTGCTTTATGTAGAGAGAGTAATCACTGAGTTTTGAAAGAAACTAAGCAATTATCCTCGATTAGTAAACTAAAGTAGTGGTCACGCTTAACACTCTTAAACTGTGTTCAACAACATATTTCAAAGCAAATGACTGGGCTGATCATTACCGAAAGTGTCCTATTGTTTGAATATGTGAAGCACACACGTTGGCAGTTTTTACATGCCAGCCAGTAATGTCAATAGAAAAAGTTCTTACTTTTCCGCATGCTGAAGGCATTTTGTTCCCAAGCAGTTTGGCCAGCTGTGCAAGCATAACATCCATCTACGATGCTGTTTTTACAATACATTCATTACACCATTCATTGACATATTTTCACCAAACTTTTGTCAGTTATCAAACATGAAATTTCAAACACCCACAACTATCTCCTGTCATAAATTTGCAACTGTCGGATAATTGTGAAGAGACAGATCTAGTTTCAAGTGGTCCAGATGTCTGTCTCTTACAAGTGTTCGCGGTGATGTCCCATAATCTTCAGTTCCAGCTCTTTGGTCTGCTGAGGTAGAAGCTTCATAGGTTTAAGGTAACCGGGACCATAGCCAAACTCAGTTTCCACGAAGTCACCGCACTCCGCTGTCAGCAACGCACACAACAAACATCCAGTCACCGTCCATCACTGTCTTTAGTAGGGCTGTACCGAATAGCAGATTTTACTATTCGGCCAAATAAGAATAAGGTGTTATATTATTCGGCCAAATATGAAAAGAATGCAAATAGTTGATGCAAGTTCAAACAGATTGCCAAATGCCCTGTTTTTGTCACAGAGTGGGGAAAAATTTTTAAAATCGGGCATTTTGTATCCATGTTAAACGAATGATGCTGACAAAGATTACTGATTAACATTACATGACAGTGACTTATGACAGACTCTTGACAGTGGACAAATGAAATGGTTAAGAAAATACCATAAAGCATCACGTGTGGGTGTTATGCTGCTAAAACAGCTGGGCTGTCTTTGAGACTGAATTATTCGTACTTGGTCTATTTATGGCACTACTATTCGGCCGAATACGAATACAAATAAAATATTTGGTACAGTCCTAGTCTTTAGTTATCATCATCATCATCATCATCATCAGGGCTAGATTAATGTAATTTTAGCAAAAGCAGCAAATGCTATGGGCTCCACAACTTGGTGGTGTAACTGTAGGGTGTTGGACTTATGATCGAGAGGTCCTGGGTTCCACTCCTGGTCAGGTCACTATGAAGTGGTTACTACTTGGACGGCTGACTGTCTGCAAACAGGGAAACCATCTTGATATATAACCAACACCAAGGTCAACTCAGCCTTCCATCCCTTCGGGATAGGTAAATCGAGTACCGGCTCGGGTTAAGTCAGGGCACGTTCGCCTGTGTCAGGTGGCAGGTAACACTGTGTGATCCCATATGGCAGGTGACGCTCCGTAGCTCTGTTAAGGGTTTCCTGTTAAAAGCTATACACAACCTTTACCTTTTGCCTTCGCCTATAGTGGTCCTGTGAGTCTTAAAGTTAACGTTTGCTTTGTCAGCATTTGTTATTTCTGTTACAAGTGCACCTCTCTAACAGGTCTCCACTATGAAACAGGAGAGCCTACTTCCAGTGCCAGAATGTTAACGATTCATGCCACGGTCAAACTCACTGCCAAAGTTTTATGTTTAGGTTTTGTGGGTTAACTACCTGGTATGCCTGTTCAAATAACAAAAAAAGAGAACTTGGGTTATTTCACCTGAACTGAAACAGGTTCCTGCGTTATTAGTCCGCCCGAAAGCAATAGCTTGCGGAGCGGACTTAAGTTTTACCCCTGATGTTTTTTATTTTTTTTCCGAGTGCGAGATCTCCGAGACGCATGGGCCGACCGGCGTGAAATTTTGCACGATGGTCAGTACTAGGTTGAATTTTATAATGTCGGTCCAAAATTTTGGGGGCGCACCCCAAAAAAATTTTGAGGGCCAAAAACATGCAAAATTTGGTCCGATTTCGGACGACTTCGAAGTTCGGCGGCGAATATCTCCGAAACGGATGAAGATATTCAAAATCGGATAGTCATTCCGCTTATGGCGATTCATGCTGCGTTGGGCGAAACAAGTATGGTGAAGTTTGGTCCAGTGACCTTGGAGATTTAGATGTGAAATCGTACCTACTAAAGCGCATTTTTCGGAAGACTATATTTCGGCCCCTGCATTTGAGTTCGGGCCACGTGACTCTGATCTCGGGGAAATTTTACCCCACCCCCCTAATTTCCCCCAATCAGACTTAGGGCGCCGGGCGGACTCACGTTGGGCTTTGTCCCAAATTTCTAGTCTGTTTTTGCTACAGGTCATGCACATAATTGATCCAGCCCTTATCACGTTCCTTCTCCTCATCTCATCATCAAAGCAATAGGATTTATGTCATGCGTAGTGCAATGTACTTCAAAACTAAAAGTCACTAAATCTGAAAATACACCAATATTCATGGTCTTGCAGTGTAAGCTGTTGTCTAGCTGAGGACTGACAAAATATGTGATTGGTGCCATTCTATGGAGATTGTGGCTCGGAAACGACTTCAGGTTACTTTACGTTACAATATACTACAGCCAGTCTATTGAGTGACAGAGAACGGCGCAGAGCAATGTTATGGGGTGTTTACACGATCCAGCAAACGTCCAGCATTAGCACGTGTATTTTGAATACATTTGCTAGAAGTTTGCTGAATGTTTGCTGGATTGTGTAAACACCCTATTACTGACACTGGACGATGTATGAGGCCAGCAGGATGGCCGTGTGTTCATGACATGGCAGTGATCCACTCGACAAATCACGCTTCACTTGCAGTGCAAACAGATACCTGTGCACAAGTCGCATCACAACAAATGACAGAAACACTCTTCTAGTGCTAGTCATTCACAAACACACACACACACTGGAATATTTTGCTAAACTCTACTTATATCCCACAGTTAAATTCTTAGCTTTTAGGGGCATTCTTGCCGCCCCATCCCACTTTGCACCGCAATTTGGCAGCCCTCTTGCCGACGCTGTTTGCCCTATATATTCAATTCCTCATGTTTGTACTTCTAAAGCATAGTTTTGCCAATCAACCGCAGCAGAATGTAAACAAATGCAAACTTTTAACTTCTTATTTAAGGTTAGAGTGTGTACATATAACTGAAACTTTCCATTTTTGAGTCAATAACCCAGACGGCCCGAGTCAGAGAGACCATTCATCACTAAAACCTGGTGTTTGGTGACCCTAAAATTTAACCCTGAAATGACGAGCTACAACTTGCCATGCCAAACCGAAACATCAAATTAACACTTCCCAGACAAGAAATGGCCAACAAACAAACAAAGTGCAACGCATTATGCAACCTCTTGGTCTTAGAAGCAGAAGAGACAACACTGAATAAGAAAAAGTTCAAAAATAAACTAAAATTTAGAAAGAAACACCTCTGCTAATCAGCTTACTCAATACCAGAAAAAAACTAAATATGACAGAAGTACCTAGTTAGTTCATCTTCAAGCATGCCGGGATCGGGTGTATAAAACTTGATGACGAAATGCAAATCCAGTTTCCTTCTGGGCAACTGCTTCAGGATGGGTTTCTCGCGATCCAACCAACACTGTCAGCAGAAACACAAACACGTTTAGCTCAAACAACACGTAAGCTCAACATAAACCTTCAATCACAGAGCTGATAAATGTGCACAGTCAAATCCAAGGACCTCCTTATGGCAAAAATGACTAAATGATGAAATTCCGTTAGTATTTGCCCATGCTGATGACATATCACTAGGGTGGCAGTAGGATGCTAAGCCATATATATATAGTGTTTCATAAAAAGACCCCTTTTTGTTTATTTTCATAATTTACTCGAATTATGAGCTATTTACGTGAAATTTTTACCAGTTGTAGCTGAAGATATACTAATTTGAAATATTTGAACAAAATATGGCAGTTAATTAAATATTCTTTGCTAGTCGTGATGTAACGCTGACGTCATAATGTGTTACAGATACAAACTTGCTAGTCTCAACTGGTGCTGTCAGTTGCTACCCTGCTTCGATGGTGAACTTAATCTAGTTCGCTAATGAAAAATGCTTATCGTGCCAGCACTGAGCAACAAGGAAACATGAAATCAGGCACCTTGTGATCCAAAAACTCAACATCTTGCAAGCTCGGTGTGATAGTGCAGTGTCTTGCTCGAACATGTAAAAGACCAACTATCTGTACAGACATGTAAATTCGATCGCTTTGCACGTTTTTGTGGCTGCAACTGTAAAACTTCAAATATTTGACACCAACGAACCAGATTTTTCACCACTGAAGCAGGGTAGCAACTGGCAGCACCAATTGGAATTAGCCTGTCTGTACCCGTGACACATCATAATGTCAGCATTACATCACGACTAGCAAAGAATATTTAATCAACTGCCATATTTTGCTAAAGCATTTTGAATTAGTATTTATTCAGCTACAACTGGTAAAAATTTCATGCAAATTGCTCATCATTTGAGTAAATTATGAAAAAAACAAAAAGTGGTCCTTTTTATGAAACACCGTGTAGAATCTAGATATCACTGCCATAAAGAATGATATAAATGACACATAAAGATCACATCATCAAGTGAATGTCATCAAGTCAATAGTTAATGTCTGGCGCATCAGAATCACTGTGCTCCAAACTTCAGCTTCAGCAGTAGCTTCATCAATCATCAGTACTCCAGCAAGCAACGCCCAATCAAACTGGGCCACCCATTCCAGGAAAGGGGAACGTCATCAGCTAGACATGGCTGCAAAATTTCATGCGTTTCAAATAATCAGTGAAAATTATTATCCAATAGCCATATATGTTAGGTCTAGAGATACTAGGGTTGAGGCTTAATAAATAAGTTTGACTTATTTAAAGTGTCAGTGTGTTGCAGAAGGGGGGGCAGGATAGGCAGAGAATGAGATCGTCAATGTATCCCTTCCCCAAGTCATTCCAATAGGAAATCTGAGGGAGCGTTGTAAGCTTCCCCACTCCCCAGTAAAGTCTGGGAGGCAGCCCCAGAAGAAAATGAATTTGGTACATTTTTTGTTTGTCATAAAACACTTCTGATGGAACGTGGAATGAATATCAAATCCGTCTATCAATTCTGACACAAAAAAAAACCTAAAGAAGACTGCAATCTAAAGAATAAGCTAAAACCTATTTACATGCTGAGATTTATTATAATGAAATATGGAGATTTCTGATAGATATGAGCAGCATTGGCGGAGCGTTGGGTAAACTAGACGCAGATGCTATCAAGAGAAAGAGTTAAGTCCAATCAGGCCCCATTTCACTTTAACCAGTGTATTTAGGCACAATTATTTCAAGAAAACAAGTTCCCCAATAAACTGTGTTGCATATTAACCTGGAGACATAAGACAGAACTGACAAACTGGCCATGTAAGCAATGGACTTGCCTTGAGCTCGTCTTGAGCCGTCAGATACTGGCCAAGAAGTAAGGCCAATGCATCTCACATACATTGCACAGAGATGATGACAGCTCACTAACTGCTAGCATCTATCATACACACCCAGACTGGAGCAGGGGCGTATATCCCCCTAAGTCCTTGGAGAAAGTTCCCCCCCAACTCAAGGTGAGGCGCCGCAGGCGAACAAAGCGCGGTAGGCGTCGATGGGGTAGAGAATGGGGAGGGGGTATTTTCCTCCCTAGCCGACTAAGGGTCCTGGGGGAGCGTCATGAGCTCCTCTCTCCCCAGAGAGAAAAAAAAACTGGTGCATTCTAAGCATCTCAGAACACTTCTAGACTTTGCAAGGGATCAATATTGTAAATCATAAGAACAGCGTCATACCAGCTGCGGTGCAGTATGCCCAATTTCCCCAAAACCTCCCCCAATGTTTTTCTTGGAGAATTTGCTCCAAGGTTTATATGGTGTAGACGCCCCTAGACTCAAGTGATACTCAACTGCGCAGAAGACCATCAGTGATAAAGTAGAAATAGTAAGCAATAATAGGATTGTACTAAAATCAGTTCAACCAGATGATAATGAAATGCAGGTGGATTCTGCAATGAGGATTCCACCCATAGAAAGTGACATACAAGTCAGCTGTTTCTTGTAGTACTGCAGAACACATTGTACTTGAGAGCGTATAAAGCGACTAAAATAAAATGTGCAAATGTGTTTTGCAGCTCCCAGTTCAGTTCGTTGGCTATAAACATGGCTTGACAGTACAGTGTATACTTTTGATCTGTTGTACCCAGTGGCTTCTATCCCTATACCTGGTGGGCGCATCTTGCGCCCAGTGAAAAATAAGTGGGAGATGTTTTGTTAGGGTTGTAGATCAAACCCCCCCTATTTTTCATTGGGCAATCTACACCCTTACCAAGGAGCGCGAAAGGAGGGAGGGCTCGCTTCAGCCTGAAACTGGGGGGGTAACTTGCGCCTGATTTCGACCCTAGATTTTGGGGGATAGAAGCAACTGGTTGTACTCACATGTACTCCATGTACATCGGTGTACTCAAGGTCGAAGTAGTCGGCCTCCAGCAGACCGAGTTTCTGTACGACATCATTGAATAGCAGCTGACCCACACTCTTCACCTACACAGACATCAGAGGCTTTTTAACGTTATGTGCTACATAATAAATTTACGTTTTACCCACTTAAGCAGTCCAATTTCCTCGTCCGAGGTTCTGATGGGCGTCTAGCAGGAAAAAACCTCGTCCGAGAAAATTGGAAAGAATGATCATCCACATTCCGTCCGACTTCCTTGTACAAAGTCTCGGAAGGCTCGGCGATGTTGAACAATACCTCGGACTAGTTGCCACGGCATCATACACGATTTTACATGTACAATACTGAACAAAAATGTTGAATAAACCAAAGCAGAACGACCCAGAGATGATTAAACAAGCACGTTTTTGTCACAGCTTGTTGACTTGACTTTTCTCACGGTCTGTGTGACAAGTCCGCAATAAACTGAAATGTTGGAGACAGGACGTTGCTATCTGCGAGTATATCAGAAGTCAGACTAACACACGTGGATGGACCGAGGTAAGACAATGAGAGTGCAAATGAATTTTGTGTTTGTCCAGCACTGGTGGAACGTCATGTCGATGTGTACCTGGCGTCAAAATGCAAACAAATCAACCACAGCTACTCAACCTACGGCCATCATCAGTCCAATAGGCTACCAAACTCCAGATTACGGGTGTGTGTCCACCTCAACATTCGGTCCGTTTCAATGCCGCAATTCCGTTAAAAATGAGGTCACTCTAGTTCAGCGAGTTTCAGATAAAAAGGTTACCAGCAAGGGTGTTTCACGTGGACCATCGCAGAGCTATGGAGACAGACAGACAGACATACATACATGCAACTAGAGACTTGCTTAGTGCTTAATTTGAAGGACTGCCATAGCGCTAGAGCACCGCCAGTCAAAAAAGGCTGTGCTGACCTGAGTAGCTGGCTATATACTGAGATGGTTTACCTGTCCACAGACAGTCACCCATCCAAGTACTACCAGGCCCGAAGTAGAGCAACTTTGTTGATCGAGAGTCGTTAACGGTTCATTACACACGCTACCAACACCATGTTCATAACCAGGGTAATAAACAGAAGGGACAAGTGTACTTGCTATATGACGTCATCGTAATAAGTCAGTCGAATTTTATTTGGTTCACAAAAAGTCCCACAATACTCTCGCCTGGTGAACGGTTGCGGATATGCATTCGACGGCGGATCACCATGCGCAGAGTGCGCACACCTCACTGAATAACTGCATGCGGCGAGGCTTTGCAATTTGTATGCAGAAGTACAGAAAGTCAATGAAGCGCACTATCTCTATTTGTTATACACACAGACAGACAGACGGACAGACAGACAAACATCCGGTGATGCACAAGACGCACCTCTCGCATAGCCACACCTCATGACGTCACGTACAGTCGTTCTGAATCACTGACATCCAAGCAGGATATGAAAGTTGAAAAGGCAGAGGAAGGGGGACTTGGGAAATGGAACCCAACCGGGAGGGGGTGTGAGGTGAAGAGCTGCATGAGCTATAACATGTATCATTGCAATCGGAACGACTGAGAACGCGAGACTGGAAAATGCAGCACAAAAAATTCCGGAATGGAAAACGAAAAACTGGAAAATAAGGGAAACTGAGCACCAGGATAGGACAGTGTTATTGATATGCGTAGTTCAACAAGTGCTAAGGTCATCCCTTGCAAACAATGAGCAGAATCCCAACGGCTAAAGCTAACTATATTAACCACACACATAATTTGTTTTTCCCGCATTTTCCGACAGTGAGATTTTTGCGCTCTATTTTCCACTCTCGCATTTTCAGCGTCCCCCTGGCAATCATGTGATAAAATACTGACCTCATGCAGTCAGACCTGCTACAGTCAACATAACTGATGCCAAAGCTAACCGCTATTTGCTGTATGCTGTGTAACCAGAGACACATCAAAGGCTCATGTACAGGTCACCCTTGATGTCAGTTGCCCAACCAAAGGTTGAAATCGCTTGTTGTTGCGCATGTGGATATTTATGCACACGTTATTATACAACGAAAACACAGTGTCGACATAATATGCGGCAGTCTGCAAAGCTATATGCGCTCGCTCAGTGTACTGTGCAACCCTTGGAGCCTTTCGAGCTGAAAACCGGCACAACAATTTTGGTTTTGCTACGCCCGTTCGATTTCCAGTTAGAAGCACGCGTGGGAACAGACATACACGGACGGACGGACGGGCAGGGTCCGTAATGCGGCCTATTAGGACGGCCGCATAATACACCAGCCGGACATTTGGGTAGAGAATTTCAGCGCCGGTGCAACGCGCGACGTACATGCATTTGTATGCGGCAAATGGACCATTAAATAACGACCGTACTAGCGGTGCCGCGGCTCCAGCTAGTTGTACGACCTTATAGCACGGCATTGCCTTGGCGTGGCGTACGATGTTAATGGCTGGGCAGCGTTTACCGGCATTGGTAGACCCACTGGGGGCCGCTGTGAGGAGTAAGAAGGGGGGAGTGCAGAGCGCACCTGGTTAGACGCAGCTGCAGCAGCAGCAGCACTAGCTGTATTAGTACACGACTTGCAGCAATCTCATACTCCCAGAGACCATGGACTACTACAAAACAGCACGTCCGTGCCCAGACACAAGGCCGTCTACGTCCATTGAAAACTAAGCTCAAACCGTATTACTTTTCTCAAGGGGGGCAACTTTTAGGACTTCAAGGGGCAGTCATCGTTCCACCAGAATTTGACAAAAGTGTTTTCTGAGGCCGAAAATGCACCAAGTTCATTCTGGACCGAGGCTCCGGCCCAGGCCACACTAGGAGATCTTACGACGCTCTACAGATCCCCTAACAGGCTGAAGAGAAAAATCCCTTCCCAATCCCACTCCATTCGACGCCTCAACCCTCTTCCCCTTGGGAATTTTTTCGCGCACCCATGAGTAAGAATGCCGTCGTATGTCATTGAGGGCAAAGCTTGACGTGGAAGGGAGTAGCGTTAATATCGAGGGGGAGGGGAGGGTTAAACACTGAAGGGAAAGTGGGGGAGAGGGGCTTGCGTAGTGTGTCCAAAGGGGGATAGACGCGCCTGTCCAGAGACTGGCAGTGGCGCCGGGCTCCAGTCTATTTCAGTTTCCAATCCACTTCTATCCCACGGAGATATATTTATACTTCCATGCTTCTATCCCAGCAGAGACAAAACGGTGGCGGCAAGAAGATACGTTATGTTACGCACAGTCAATCAATGCGTGCACCGCACTCACGCACTGGGGCAATGCAATATTCCACCGACCTTCCCCACGCCGATGACATGCTTCTGTATGTCTGTGCACCAGGCGGGCGGGCGGGCGTAGTCATTCACCAGACACCAAAAAATTACGTCATCTCACCGTGCATACCTTTCACCAGACTCATAGCTAGGTTATCTTCAGTGGCGTCATTTCAGTAAATCATTGGGAGGTCTCAGTAATCTTTGGGGTATCAGTCCACGCAACGTATTGTTCTTGCAGCACTTAACACTCTCAAAAGTACGATTTACGGGGGAAAAAACTAAAATCATTTCATATCTTTGGGGGGTTAGTAGGCCAGGAGTCTCCTCACCCCCCAAATGACGCCCCTGGTTACTTTCTCAGCTGCATCGCGGCCCTTTGACCACTGCCAAACTGCACCCATGTCCAATAATATGCCCACCCAACAGCCGAAGAATATTTTTGAACTGCACAAAAAAGGCATCTCGGAGCTACTAAGCGCTGCGTGCCATATGATATCAGTGATCAGTCATTACACAGTGTTACTTGTCACCCGACGCAGGTGAATGAACACGCCCTATCTTAAACACAGCCAGGCAGAATGGAAGGCTGAGCTGACCTGCTTGAATGGTTGAAGATGGTTTACCTCGATGGTCCAAAGATGGTCACCCATCCAGGTACTAAATGGGCACAGTGTAGGGTAACTCTGTTGATCTGACACAACTAGACCATGCTGCGACCACTTTAGCATGGTGGGTGGCATTATAACGGACATAAGTTCAGAATGCTCAGACCACAGACTAACGACGTCTAACAATTCTCGACACTCAAGTAGCACTTAAGAAGATAATTTTGTTGACACAACAACTTCACTCCTGGCCTTTGCAAACAATACTCAGTATGCACAGTTGCACACTAGCCAGCATTAGTGTAAATATTAGTGGCCAGGCTGGTACATGAATTATCACGGCAAAGTGCAACTAATAATGCCAGTAATCACTGTTACTAACCCTTAAATAGTCTGTAATTATCACACTCATAATTTAATACAAGCCGAGATTGAATCAAATTGAATTACCTATGAAAATAAGATCTAAATACGTTTCTAACTGCAGAGTCTGCTTCGTTAAGGCTGTTTTGCTGTTTTGTCCATTTTTTGCCAACTCCATACTTCTGGTGACTTGAGCAAAATGTCACATTTTTGCAAACCAAACTTTTACTTTTACAAAATTGTCATCATTCAAACATCCATCAAAATCAGCTGAGCAAATTCTAAATCTTTTTAAAATGCGCAAGCTTCAAATTCGCATTTTCTGGCCAGCATATTAACAACCAACATCACACATCTCTGGCAGCAAGACACCATGATCAGCAACTCAACTCAAACGTGCTAAAACAGTCAAAACACCCCCATCATAATAACTGCAACTGCAACCTGCTCAGGTCAACTCAGCCTCCTAACCTCAGTGGGATGGGAAATGAGTAGCTGCTCACCGAATACAGCATGATTATCTAGTGTGGCTGACTGGGGTGGTTGTATGACTGCTTGCTGTAAACCACGGGTTCAATTGTTCACGAATGCGGGCAATGGATGGCCACATGGTGCGTTTTGGATATCATTAACCAATCAGCCACCAATTGCCTGGAGACTGTAAAACGCTTCTGGCTGCGAGTCATGCTAAGAAGCACTACAGCAAGTATCCCCCATTTCCCCCAGACCTTTACCTTTAATTCTTCTACACTAAGAAATGTTAAATGACAGAATGACAAAAGCAGATTAACTGCTGCTGGTTAATGATAATAACGATGACATTAAGTATAATCAGACCCAGGATATTGCAGTCATTACTGTTCTAATGTTCATCATCAGTTTACTAGAGCTCAACTGAGCAGTCAGTGCCAGTATTATCATTCATTGCACAGAGGTATTTAAGAGCACAGTCACAGGGCCCAGGTCAAACAGTAAATGACTATCAACGACCATCAGGCCACTACTAGCAATCATCTGTACTGTGATTTCCTATACAGTACAGGTAATCATAGTGCAGATGATTGCCACTTGAGGGTAAAGGCAAAAGTTTATGTAGTATGTAGTGGCCTAGCCAGAAATGTGCACTGAGAGCTTCCCCTCTCTTCCCTTCCCCTCCCCTTTTCTCCCATACCTCCC
>Ga0056128_1002887_pt1 | contig 20710 bp, 10 predicted proteins | sample WorMetLIZISLAND2_FD_71113 | JGI IMG/M metagenome (GOLD analysis project Ga0056128, IMG submission 71113) | Marine gutless worms symbiont microbial communities from Max Planck institute for Marine Microbiology, Germany - Olavius geniculatus... ... | reverse complement strand
CAGCTTTTGCATTCATAACCGTCATCAGTCCTTTTAGGCAGCTGATCGATCGCTGGAGTCAATGTGTTCAGGATCAGCTGAGCCCAGCATTCGATTAGCACACGTTTTAGCTGGTCAGTTGCTGAAATTTTGTGACCATGCTATCTGTTGCAATGCCCCCACACTAAATAATTCTCAGTATTTAAATCTGGACTTTTTGGCAGTGAGTTTTTGAGTTCAATGAACTCCGGCACATGGGAGTTGACAAATGCCTAATTTCAGGGGTAATGAAGATTTATGCAAATTAAGCAAAGAATATTTAAACGAGTTGCTATGCAAATGTGGCCTTTTTTGTCTACAACATTCTAAAACTTTTGACATATCACAAGCCTTTCTACGGGTAACCATCGCTGAGTTATCAGCGCTCAAACAGATCCGTTTTTTGGCCCACCTTGTACATATAAATTTTTATAATACAAGAAGAACTACATTCAAAAATTGTATCAAATATACTATTTTATGAACAAAATTCAGCATTTGCAAGTGAAATTAGGAGTCTGCTCTTTGCGGGTAGATAATCTTTGATGAGACTGTAAAAAATTGTGCTATGCTGACAACGGCATACAAGTGTATCCGTGGGTTTTTTAATAAAAAAAAACCCAAGCCAAAAAGTAAGTCCAATCAGGACGGTTGACGACATTAACTTTGGTCAAATCCTCCAACCTTTCCCCTAGCAATTCCCACACCGCAACAGCAATGTCATGCGTTAAAAGTAGAGGGCAGAATGATGACGTCATATGTGGTAATTATACTAGTTTTCTACAGAGTCGCCCAATAAAAACGTAGCCCCATATGTTTTTGTTACAACTGCATCGAATATTTATTTATTTTTAGAAAATGAACTCTGCAATAAATTAAATATCTTATTACACGCCAAATGTGTCGCTACACTACCTGGTGAAATATATGCCACTAATAAATACTAGTCAAATTCAGCGGACTGTTTCTCTTGCACATACTATTTGTTTGGTCTGTTGTCTATGAGCTACTTTTGACAAACTCAAACTAAAATTATGCACTATGTACACTTTGCTTGCTTAGACGACACCAAACGTAGACAAAACCAAAGTTAAGTTAATTAATAAAGACAGTTAAAACACATTTTCTCATCATCAGTATTTTTTGTTTTAATCCAGCCAGTGGCTGCAACACAAAATAAAGCTGTTTTCACTTGTTTATTAACTCATTATTCACAAAGGACGCACAGAGACACAGCTGGAAAATGTACAGCCAGACATACTGTAGACGTAGAGGTGCGCGCTGGAGGACAGTATGGGAGGAAAGCCTTGAGTCTTGACGGAGCAGGCGTAGTTGCCGTCATCAGTCAACCGGGCGTCCTTGATTGACAACCGAGTTGTATCCATGTCGACCGTGAATCGTTCATCATCCGTCTATACACACAGAGACAATCAACCTCACAGTATTTCAATCATTGGCGACGTCTCCATGGGGCGATAGCGGCGACACCCGACGGCCAAAAGCGAGCCTCCCCCACGGGCTTCTGACTCCTGACAATGTTCTATAATGTGAGATGAGCCAATTTTGCACCTCAGCGTCGGATTCAACTTACAATAAACGCAAGTCGCCGTTTAGTACATTCACACTGAAGGGTAAAAGCAGAAATGTGTCATTGCGCAAGTGTGACAAAAATTGCACAGTTTCAGCCTCAGCGTACCGATAATCATTTTTTTGCAGTCAACTGCACGATGACGCATTTGCATTTTACTGAGTTGGGGAAGCCTCAGCAATCCTTAGACCTCTTAGGGATGGGACAGAAATTGATGACGTTAAGCTGTTGACGGTTCCATCAGCAGCCATGCGTGGACAGCACTGAAGGCTGCTGCTGCTGCTACGAGGCATCAGTAGCGTAGCCAAAAATACGAATTGGGTGAACTCCCCTCCCTTTCCTTCCTTTTTTCCTTCCCTCCGCACCCGTCTCTACCCCTCTCTTCCCTCTCTGTTCTTTCACTTTCCTCCCCTACCGCTTTCTACGCCCTTTCTCAACTTAGAAGTAGGACCCCTAACATTCGGATAAGGGCCGAGGACACCCTTGTCAGCGGGGTCTGCGTCAAAGGCCCATCCGAAATCAAATTTGGTCTATCATAGAATTAAAATATAATATCTGGTAGCCACAATTTTTATTATTTTCCTCAGTCCCTAGTGTGTATTTTTAACATGTGCCCGGCCATTGTAGGGGGCATGGGCCCCTTGTCCCCCTTGTCAATGCCACTGCAAAGCATGGCATCGCATTGGCTACAGTGCGGCTGATCTAACGGCTTCGTAACTCAGCGCCCGGCATGGTGGTCAGTTACAGCTAGTGACCGCGGTCATCGCCAATCAACTGACCACGCACTCCTCAGTCCTCAGCCTAACTTCTCATCACCTCATCTTTCCTCGCTCTACTGCCCTCAGCTGTCAAACAGTCGCTCCCGCAAACTCGCTCTTTCATTGAAATAATATGATGTAACCTAACCGCCGCCAGTGACTACAGTGCTACAGGATACAAGGAAACGTAGGCCTATAATCAACACCAATGTCAACTCAGCCTTCCATCCCATCTGGGTAGATAAATCGAGTACCGGCCTGTATGGCTGATGTTAAAGCGGGGCGCCTTCAACCGTGTCAGACAGCAAGTAACACTGCGTGATCCATATTTAGGTGACGTTTTGTACCTCGGCATAGGTTTTCCATGAAACGTTACCTTAAAACCCTACGTCAGAACGAATGATGCACCGTTTAAAAAGCTCGTTTTATTCCCAAAATAAGAACAAGAAGCAGCAGCATTTCCGCAACAGCACGCGCCGACTTATCATCAAAATATGACGCGAGAAGTCACTCATCTCGGCGCAATAAACTCCGAATAAACTCGGCAGAAAAGAGCACATGATGAGTAAATGGGATGGCGTGACTAGTGCAGCTTGTAAATCACTGGCAACCGCCAACACGTGGATGGTATAAGCCGACGTGAGGTTTATGGTGGGGCAGGCATTGTGACGATTCCTACACTTTTTCATGTCTGGAGTGCTACGTTCTATCTTCTATGTAGTATGTGTAAGACTGGGATGGTGTTTTTCACTGCAGCTTTCAGTGCTTTATCGGCTCCAATGTACCGCTTATGAAACTACATTTACTGGCATATTATTTACATTTTCAAAAAAGACTTTCTTGATATATAACAGTCAAAATCGGCAGTATTCCTTGCTATGGCTAAACCTATCAAGATGTATATTGGTTACAGTATGTTATTTGACTGTTCTGCGGTCACTATTCCTTCGCCATGTAAATAAGTCGTCAACCGAGGCATCAAAGACCGCGTAACACGAGACACGAAACGTTACACAATCTGTGTCTAGGGGTAGCGGAAATGGCAATGACACGCGAATGCGTCGTTGAGTTCCGGTCGGACTCCACCAATCAACAGCACGTCTGATCTCTCAGGTCTCTCTGGTGTGGTCGACAGATGTAGGTACTCGGGTGGCTAGCAATGGTAGGCTGGACTGGACAGTGTGAGAGACGGCGCGATGACAAGCTGAACACACTTCGACGACTGATCACCGAACTCATTGCAAACTCATTGCAGACATCCACTCAGCTGACGCGCCGCCCTCCAGCCAGTCATCAGCAGCCGTCACTGCACAATGACCGACCTACCGCAGCGAGCGCTACCGCAATGCAAATTGTCAGAGAAAAGCGTGATTCATAGAAGATAAAGCGTCTGCTGCAGCATCTGCTACAGGAGACAAGTGAAGAGACGAGACATGCTATCACCAAGTCGCGTCATGTCGACAACATGTCATTGTCAGATCATAAGCGCAGCTGCAGCGTCTAACTGATCCTCGAGAGACTCAGAGCGTTGTCTGTCTGGAACACTGGATGACTCAGACTTCTGTCATTACTGTAGACCTAGATGGTCGTTTCAGCACACCGCGTGCCAGCTGTCCAGCTAGTGTAGTACTTAAACACCAGGGTGTATCTAAATATTTTCACATGTAACAATTTGGAACATCTGCGTTTAACAAAATGTGACGTCGGAAATGAGTGCCCTTTACATAATTCTATGGTCTTGGCCATCTATGTGCCAAAAAATTATTAAAACTTGTGGACATTTGATGAAGTTCGAACAAAACAATTTTGTTTGTTTTAAGGGAGGGCACGGTATAGAGTCAGTGACGTGTGCAAATTGACTGACGTTGATGGGCTGTTGGTCGAAGGTCCAAGTGACGACAGTCACGGGCCACGCAGTCGCGCTCAGCTGACAATCAAACATGGCGTCATCGCCCTCAGTCACGTGACTACTCAGCGGCGGCCGACTGATCTTTGGCGCCACTAAACAACAATAAACAACAACACATTTCTCTAACAGGTGACGAATAGAAACAAATAGACTGCTCTTTCTTTCGACGGAACTACAGACTTCACGAGCAAAGACCGCTTCCAACGGCGTCACAATTTTATTGAATGTGACATTTCTTGCTGGTAAAATGTACTCGTATCTTAAACAGTAAACATGAAAAACCGTTCAATAAATTCTGAAAAGTCAATAAACCAACATCTGTTGAGTAGCAAGCTGAGGATTTACTCACCACAAGTATACAGCGTAAGTCTCCTATAAGGGACTACGTAGAGCCGTCTTTTTGTAGTGCAAAGTGCAGAATATTAGTTTTTATTTTTTTGCACAATAATAGCAACATAATAGCACAGGCGTAAAATATAACACTGCCTTTATCTTCTCCTTCCCCTTCACAACCAGCTACATTTCCGTCCTCAATTTCTTGATAGGCCTCATTACAGGTCTTGTACAGTTGTCCGTCCGTCACTCTGTCCGTTCGTCAGTCGCGTACGGGCGCCTAGCTTGAAAACGAAAGACTCGGAAAAACCCAAATTAGTTGAATGTTCCTCTAACCTGAAATAACCAGCGTATTAATTTCTATTTCAAAAAACCAAAGAGCAAATGTTGGGGTTAAAATCGGGCTGCGCAGCCGGAGATGGACAGCCGCATATTATGTGTATTTTGGCACCGGGTCAACATATTTTTTGGTTACCAACAGTGGCGCCGTGGCCGGTGGCGAAGGCAAAGCCCCCTCCCTTTTCTGTCCCTTAAATTTTTAGCTGTCGGAAAAATGTCAGAAAATCTTTCTTGTCGGAAAATGTTCGTCCAAAATGCAAAATTTGGGGCTAAAATCACCATTATGAGAAAATTTAAAAATGAAATTCAAATTTTGAGCACACTGTCGGTAATTTCCAGCTGTCTGTCAAAATTCTGTTAAAAAAATTTACAGTGACTGTCGAAAAATTGCAACTTTCTGCCCCGCCCACTTTTTTCTGACCTACAACGCCGCTTACTGTTCTGTTTAGCAGACTAGATGTGACGCGGCCTGGCCTGTAAATGAGCAGTGTCACTGACCGGACACGATGATGGCGACGGTTCTGCGGCGCGTGGCGGCCATGTTGGTCACGTGACATGAGTAGTTTCCGGTGTCGGACTGGATGACGTTGTGCAGCACCAGAGTGTCGTTGACGACGTGAACTCGGTAGTCGCGGTCGGTGCTCAGCGACACGTTGAACTCGCTGTTCAACCACCTGTACACCAAACAACACAAAGTAACATATAGCCTATACTCATACTGCACCTATACTCATACTATACCTTAACTGGAGCTCCGGCCGCATTTGCAGCGGCAAGAAAAATTTCAAAACCGTAATCATGCCTCTTTTATCTCTCAGGCAATCGCTCTAGAAACGCTGGGTCCAATCAATGAGTCAGCCATTCACTTTCTTTAGTTTCTAGCCTACATTGGCGCCATCAAAACTCGCGTTTAACATTAGATATAATTCTCAACTACACAGAAATTAACGACTAACCGATAAGCGCTACTGTGGATTGGTGACCAAAAGCGCTTTATGATATCGAAATATAATTTAAATAGAAGTCAAAAAATAAGAATAAACAAGCAAATTAACGAAGTAGACAACGTAACACAAGTAATAGCATGTATTAATCTGATGATCCATACGGAAGTCTATGTTATTCTGTTTTTGCTGCCATCGATATTTTTGGGTGAATAAAGATGTCGGTAAAAGCGTAACAGTGTGGCAGTGAATGGCACTGCACCAGTGCGGCGGTGCAGAGTACGTATGTTAGCATGCGACGCGCACCATTATGTCGGTGCGATGATAATATCGATCCACGCAGCAACTTGACGTGAGCGACGGTCGATTGCTTGTGGCTTCCTAGTCCAAGACGGTTTATCCGCCGTCTCTCAGTTAATCGCCCAGTGTCCCATCGCATCGCTTACTACCACCGAATAGTTGGATATTCTACTCTCGCTCCTCGCCGGGCACCAAGCCGACAGGCTGTTGAGTAATTGGTCGGGAGCCAGCACGTGACCCGCAAAGACTATCTATTTCAGCCGATGCAATAATGTGATGGTCCGACTATGTCAATCCAAGCGTCACATTGCAATATTCTTCAATGCAGCGCCCGCATCCTACACGGCTGTTGCATGCAGTAAGTAAACAGTTTGTTCAATCGACCAGCGCTAGGGAAAATAAACGCAACGCTGCATCGACATTCTGGTAAAATGAACAGCATCATATTATCTTAAATTTTTAACACGTTTTAAAATATAATACAAAATAGTATAAAATAAAAAAAAATCACAAAAAAGAAAACAAACAATAAAAATAGAACACTATAAATCATAGCGGTGTCAAACTACAATACTGCCGGCGACAAACTATAAAAATGTTCAAAAATTTAAATTTACACATAAATCTCTAGTGACTAAACTCGTGTATTTCAGCTATTAAAATTTGATAATCCTGACACTAATTTTTAGTAAACACCACTTTCCAAAAACAGAGTATTAAATAAAACAACCAGCTCCATTGGGAGTATATATTAAAGTTGTGTGGTGTAAATTTGTTTTAATCAGGCTTATATTTGTTTGCTGCTTGTAATGTGGTTTTGTTGTTTTTTCTGTCTTGTCTTGTCTGTCTTGGGTGTTTGAGCTGCTGCTATCTTGGCGAATAAAGATTTTTCCCTGTCTGATATTGCTGTCTCTATAGCTGTTTGCTCAACATGACAGTTTTGCGAGTTTAACTCTATATTGTTGTTCTTTTTTGTTTGTTTTTTTGTTTAATTTTTGTCTACCAATGTTTGTTTGGTGAAATAAAGATTATCATAACAGATTATAATGAAGCGAACGATGAGAGCTGAAAGACCTGACGGCGGGGCGAGGCAGTCCAGCTGGTGGTCGACATCGAATCTCCAGTTTACCGTCGACTGGAACAACCTGCGGACTTGACGGCACCGGCTCAAACGACTTCTCCGTCATCTCGTCCAAATCTAACATCCCATGCCAATAATTTCTGTTAGCGTTAGACATGTTAAGCAGGCGTAAGAATGGAAATATCAACAAGCGGTAAACTGCGTTATCAACTACTATCAGCTGGACAAAAATGGCGAACTTTGGTGCAGTAACAATCGACATAACGTGACTAATAATTATCCACCATAAGTCGACATTGCGTGATCTGTGTATATTAATGTATTTGAGTTTGAGCCACGTGACTTTGCTACGAGGAAAATTTGAACCCTTTAATTTTTTTCTCCCAATCAGACTTATAGCGCCGGGCCGGCAGATTCACGTTGATCTCTGCCTAAAATTTCTAGTTGTATTTTAAATAGCCTAAACCTATGAGCTAATACAGATATTTTTTAGAGATTAGGCCTAAAGCATGGATACTGCCCACTATGGCTAAAACATTGGTAATATTTTTGTCTAGTCACTAAAATTATACCCATAAAATGTAACTTGCATTGCATACCGCGCCCGTTTTCATCCAAAGCCACCGCAAACTGTTTAATTATGACGCAGCGTTAACACAGTAGGCCTATAGCGTAAGGCAAAGAACTGACAAGCAAGAATCAGTTGAACGGCAAACGTCTGAAGCGGTCCTGCGTTGGTGTACCCGACACACTTGTAGACTCCAGCATCTTCAGCGCGCACATTGTTCACCAGCAGTGACCCGTTATACAGCAGCGCGTACCTATACGTGTGTACAGTTCACATACAACCACTGCAGCTCTTTCACATTAGTGCAGCAACAGACAGTAACAATAGCAATAATGACAAACACCGATGTAATTTGGTGAAAGGTGAAATCGCTGATTGATGTTGCCACCTGGTGAATCGTAAATCATTTTTCGTACGTCAGAAGCAATTGCATAATCTTGCTGGGAACTTGGTGCATTCTACGCATCACAAAACACTTCTGCTTGTAAGATATCGTAATTCGTAAATATATCAGAAATGCAGAATTATAATGTTCAACTCCCCCTAATTTCCCCCAAAATACCTTCCCCCTGCTTTTTATTGGACCATTTGCTCCAAGGTTTATAAGGTGTAGACGCCCAAGTCAGAATCATTTAACTTTTACTTTAACTGCGTTTCAGCTGTTTCAAAGTGCGATACGCTAGGGCAGTCAAGGTCAGAGTCAAACTGGCTAAAATTCATTTAACTTTCACTTATTTTACACGAAAATCATTGGACTTAAGCTCTGACTTAGACTTTAAGTCAAATAATTCATTTGATTTGACTTTGACTTTGACTTAGGCCTAAGTCAAATATCACTAGACGTGTGAAGTGAGGTCTCACTCACTTGTGGCTCTGGGTGACAAGTGAACGGTCCAGATACCACTCGGTGCGTTGAGCGTTCTCATATTGACAGTCGAGTCGAGTGCGAGATCTCTCCTTCACGATCACTCGCGTCTTAAAACTCGCCGTGTTCAGACCAGCCACGCCGCTATCTAATAACCCGTTTACACGATCAAGCAAGCATCGAGCAAACATCGAGCAAACGTAAAGCAAACGTCAAGCAGACGTCAAGAAAACATCAAACAATTAGAACACACGTCGTGCGCGTGTATTTTGAATACATTTGCTTGATGTTTGCTCGATGTTTGCTTGATCGTGTAAACGGGGTATAACACAACACCAGAAAGCCGCCACAATTTCACCATCTCAAAACAAACTTAAGGCGCGCACAAAGCGACGTAACTGAACTGAACTAAACTAAACTGAGACAAATTAACTTTTGACGAACTGACCAATGGGTAAGCACGGCGTTGGTCATTGGTCGACGCGTACGTAAGAGTAGTCACGTAGGTCAACGACGCCCTTAGACGGTGCCTACTGTAAAGCATTGCTGCTTGCACAATGATCAGTTCGTCAAAAACTAAACCACGTCATTCAGTTCAGTTACGTCGCTCTGTACGCGCCTTAAGGCGTTCAGATGCCCGGTCGGTCGCGAAAGAAGAAACCCCCAAAGACGCGACGACAAAGTCGTAGTCACTGAAGCGTGGCGGGCAGAAAGCAGTGTCTACCCCGAGGGAGATAGGATGCAGTAATTAGCGCAGATGTTATCAGAGCAGCTCTGAGGCGTATACGTGTCTGTCTGCCTGTACGCAGGCTGTATACTTTCAACCTCTCCCCCTTTCATTCCCCTCGGCAAACTACCCTTGCCCGCACCGCTGCCACAGCACTCTATTTCTGACTCTCGTTCTATTTAATGTGTACAGTGAAACGAAAAGTCCCGCGTATGTGTTGGACTTTCAAATCTAATGATCTTACTCCTACGGTAATGAAAACGACGCTAAGATGCTTCGCATCTAAAGAAATCAAGTTGACCTGATAACAGAGACGAGATCGTATAAGAAACCATTACAATATGTAGGCCTACAATCGCAGTTGAACTATTTATCCGCAGTTACTCTCGATTAGTCATGGTTTGAACAAAAGTGAGTTTTTACGCAAACCGCTTGACTCGCTGACTTAACAATGCTGAAACGACAATAATTATTTTAAAGTACCATAAACGTTGAGTACGAAATTGTCGTGACTGTCGACGGATCCGGCTTCATTCCTGGCCGTGCACGAATAGACGCCGTTATCAGCTGCGCTAGCGCCCGTAATACGTACTCTTGTCTTGCCCAATTTCCTGACTCTGTCACTTGGCAATAACCTGTACCAACCAGCGCCACAACGACAACCATCAGCCATTTGCTTTAAGTACCACCAAGTACAGAACTAAGTAGCACAGACCAAGGAGCCTTGGCTCTTTGCACAGACAGTGTAGACTATAGAGTGATTCAGCAGTGTGCAGTGTATTCAACTTTCTCAGTTGCTTTTCACTTTACTCTCTGATGCCCACTGACGTGAATTACACGACCTATATACATCACAATGCTATGCTATAGAAATAATAATTCTTTACTCCTAAGTCTTCATCCATGAACAGAAATGAGCTATACAAGCTATACAAACAAGCTATACGAAATGCGTTCAAAGGCGTATTATATCGATACTGAAATCATGCGCTATATGATACCGCAGTTGCATAAACAATACATCGTAGAATTAACACTAAAATATTTTAAAATAATGCGATTTTCAACGTCATTAAATGCAGAACCTACTTATAAATTAAACTACATATGCGCTTACGTAAGCTATCTTGAAGAACTAAACGTATTATAGAAATTGTAATTGATGTGTAGACAATAAATGTTTTTATTGAATTGATTAAATTAATGAGTGAAAATGAATATCGCTATACAAAGTTCGTACTGCACGGACCTAGTTTCCACACACATTTTTAATCTCTAAGCTACACTAAGTCACAAACAGAACTAAAGTGTCATCAGAATCATCTGCGAAAAAGAGAATCCAGTGTGTAGGCCTAATAGCACTGACCGGTCGTGGTTTCTGTACCAGTCGACAGTCGGTTCCGTGTTGCCGTCTACAACACATTTCAGTATCACATCGGCTCCTTGCACGAGCTCGTCAGAACGCGAAGGTTGCTTCAGCTCCACGCCCGCCCTGTCACCGATCCCTGCACAGCAATAATAATAACAACATTTTCCCTCTGTTTGTCTGCGGAATTGCTTGTAACAAAAAAAATAACAACAGCATATGTAAGCAAAACACTATTCCACGAAAACGGCAAAAAATTAGTAAGACTGTTACGATTAATCTGAACAAGCGGTAACCGGTAGCGTTTAGTTGCTAATATTCTCGATTAACCCCGCAAAACTTTCCAGCGCCGACTATGGAGGCAATAAGCGTGCCAGTAGATCCAGCACGGGTCCACATACTGTAAGCTACTAACACAGATACAGACTGCACGTACAGACCTATCAGTCTGCTGGCCAGGGATAAATGATGTATAGATCATGAAATCGATAGAATGAACGCCAAATGATGATTAGCATTCACAGTAGAACGCCGGCGTCTTCGATCAGTTAGGCCCTACCCGCCGCCAATGCCAATCGTCGCTCATAACTCACAGCAACGCATCATCTCCTCTTCCCAGTCGTCAAGCCACTCAGCCTAGCCATCCCTGCGTCACAGCAGGCTAATCATTCACTCATAACCCAGCAAGGCATCATCCTCTTCCTAGTCGTCGGTCGGTATGACGCGCTTCATCGATCAGCGACGGGACGGGTGAAAATTTACACACACTTCCGACGACCGTTTGATCCACACACCACAGTACCCGGCACTACGATACAGACTACAGACCCTACCATGCTGGACAGTCACGCATCAGCGACATCGACAGCAGCATTAACCGGCTAACATCGGCATAGACGCCGACAGTGTCGTAGACAAGGAGAGGGGGCAAGGAGCAAGAAGCAAAGGGCCCAAGCTTCTATCCTCACATTTTTTGTTAAGATTAGACATTAAGGAGTCGGAAAAAATAAGTAAAATTGTTGCCACCAAATCTATATTTTAGCCTATAATGCATCAAATTCGATTTTGGCTAGAACTCCGCCCAAGACCCCGCCGAGGCTGCCCACAGTTCTTCCTCAGACTCCCTAGCTGGAATTTACGGGTCCTACTTCTTAGGGGAGAAAATGAAAATAGTGAAATAAAAAGGGAGAAAAAAGGAAGAGACAAAAGGGAAATGAAGGGGAGAAAAAAAGAATAAGAAAGGCAAGCCCTTAATTCACATTTCTGGATACGCCACTGCAGCAACACTGACCAGCCAACACTGCAGGCATAGGCGTCGAGTTCTACGAATCAATTTCCTTCTTCCTACTCTCGAAATGCAGCTACAGTCCTGACACCAGATTTCCGGCAAATTGCCGTTAGTCACCCTAGCTATCAGTGGCGTAGCCAGGATCTGGATTTTGGATGTAGCAGAAGCACTTGGGATAAGGTATAGAGAGAACTGTCCCCTCCCCACAAGGAAAGGGGTCTGGGAGGGTTTCCCTCAAAATTTTCCCGATTTTTGGTGTAAAAATAAGGTGTTTTTATAAATTGTTGACACTATTTTGAGTAACTTCTAAAGCTGACATGCCCTAGTGCCCCCTATGGCTACGCCAGTTTAGTCCAGTAAAATTTAAATGCAGCATTGTGCAGGCGCCAAAAATGTGCATAACTTTAGCCTCAAAAGTGCCCGAAATCGCCAGGCTGCACGGTGCACGATAACGCATTAAAGCGTCGTTTTACTGTTTAGTTTAGAGTTAGACGTGCAAAATGGTGAATTGCATTATTATTGGTCGCACCACCAGATGCCGAGATGCAAACATCGACTTATTCTAAATTTACACGGTTACCTGAATGAGGCGCGAAATGTACGCCTAGGGGTGACGGCTTCCGGCCGTGAGCGTGCGATTGGCGTCTCTTGGTCACGCATCAGCTGCAGCGACTGCAGGCGTCGTCTCAACACCAGCTAATACTGCTGCTGCTGCTGCTGGGTTTCGCCAGTGAAACTGAGCGTTGCAGCGACTTAGTGATGCGTGCGCTTCATAGTCACATGGGCGTCAGCGACGTAGTGAATTGAAAAAAGTAGGCGGATCAGAATATTGCCATTTTCGACAGACACTAAAAATTTCCGACAAAAAAGATAATCTATGGGTTTTCAAAATTTTGATATTGCCCATAAATTTTCCTAAATTGGAAGTTTTAACCCCATATTTTGCATTTTTAGACGAACATTTTCTGAGATAAAAATTTTCCGACAATTTTCCGACAACCCAAAATTTAGGGGGGGGGCAGCTCCCCTCTCACTCAGCCATATTATTACTCTATCTCTCATCATGATGCTCTTACTGTGTAGGTAAAACTGAAGTTCGTGACGTCATTAAAACACATAATGTGATTAGCCTAAGCGTTAAACTTTAGCCAAAATACTCTTAAAACTTTCCTTTCTACAGCATATGCGATTTCATTCAAAACTTTCCCTGTTTTAGTAAAAAAACCTTGATCATTCAACGAAAAGAACGGCACGATGAAAGAACATAAGGTAGGCACGGCCCATAACTGCGTCTAGCCTATAGGGCCCTCAAATATATACATGCAGCACTCGGGCATATTAAATACAGAAAAATGATCCTGATTATTCGCCTATGTTAAAAGCTCAAAAAAAAATGTTTTTCCACTTCTGACATGAGATCACAATTAACGATCAAAGACGCGTTAACTCTTTGGGTGTCAGCAAGACGCTCCCTTGTCCTCCCAAGCAATCAGTCTGCTGCAGTTCCCACCATTAGTTACGTCATCGGTGAGCGGCGCAGGCATACAAACCACGTGACACTAACCACGTGACGCTCTCTGTCACTGTCAGATTTACAACCGGTGTCGAGTTCTACTGACGATAATGTCACACGGCGAGAAGGTCCATTCATTCAATAAGCCCCGGCACTGACCGGCAGCACACCGTCCGTCAGTCATTGGCATGGTAATGCGTGCCACGCTGCTTGACGTGCATTGAAGCTACGTACGGGGCTAATGAGAAACCGTATTAAACATGACAATAATGGTCAGCGCATGTGTCGAGAGTAAATGGACACGATAAACACGTGACAGACATCTCGTGAAACTAAAAAAAATTGCCAGCCCACTGGCGACATTTGATGCAGCCGTCCGTCTGAAGCTTGGAACGTATGTACACAAAGTTTGTGTTAATTTTCTACGCCTTGGAGTTGTGAGCCTGTACAGGGGAAACATTGATGGGCACAGACAGACGAACAGACGCATAAGATCTTAAATGGCTGCATAATAAAACGTTTGCGCAACATTCTATGTTGCACTAACGATAAGCTGAAAATGCGACTTCGCGTGTCATCGCCGTTAGATTGCTATACACGGATACCAAAGAGCTATTATATGAACGGTCTCCATGATTGTCTGTCTGTTTGTAACTGATTTTAGTCAATAATTGTGACGATGACGAAACTTTGCATTGTTGTTTAAACCCGAAAGCTAATATTAAGTTCGTTAAACGTCAAAATCCTAATATGCTTACTCCAAGTTTGCTCTAATGTTTCATCCATATAGGCCTATGAGTAATTAATAGGTTTTTTCGCAGCAGTAACAAGCCTCGATCGAAACCTCAGTTAAGAGCTAAAATGAATGTTCGTGGCTGACGGTAGAAGTCGAACCTTAGCGCGATATTTCCACCATGCACAGAAGTGAACAGTAAATAACGGATATAATTCGTTTGTTCTGAGCAAACAGCACTTAAGTGTCGTGCAGATCTGCACAGATAGGCATACGGACAGAGTACTGTATACTACTGTGTGGATCGCGACTGACGTTCACCTTGCAAGTCACACTTCAGCCTAATTACGAGAATTACTCCGCACTGCAGATTGCAGAAAGCGTCAGCGAGGCCAGATATTGCGTGCTATAGTTGTTACCGTAGCTAGCTGGTCCATAGACTCATGTATGTATCCTATACATATTATAAAATTCTATGCCTGTTCTGACTGTCTGTCCATCTGCCACACTTGCACTTGAGCATCACCGCCCAACCGCTTTGGCAGAGTGCACGAGTATGACAGACGTAAGCACAGACAGACAGACCACGAAGCAGTTGCGACAAAATTTGTCGCAATAGCCGACATTTCAATTAATTATATCAACTACAAATCTAGGCCTACTATACATCACTGAATAATGATGACCCTTTAAGTGATTTAAAAAAACATCAAAGAGCGTAACTGTTAGCTTAACTCACATTTTCCACTGAAATACTACAGAAAAAACGAACATGCTGGCCTATTGCTTACATAATGTGCGGCCGTCCGGGTATGAGTAAAAAGCGTAAAACATAAAACGTAAAATTGCAAACGGGTACAAAACGTAAAATTACGTAGCGTCAAAAGTTAGCATAATGTGGGTAAAAGACGTAAAGCGTAAAATGTAAAAAAACATATTAAAAGAAGCACATTTTTGTAGGCATTTAGCTAACGATTTGAGTACGTTAGGGCGTATTTTATACCCTGCATCCCTGCCTGCTGTAGGCTTACTGTCCAGTAGATGTAGAAAAACTTCCTCTGAGGCTATTGTCTTTCCCATCGAATGGGCCTATCCGTTGACGTTTTCGCTGTCATCGTCTTCCTTGTCGTCTTCATAAGCGATTAAGACTGCAAAACGTTAATTTATGTAGCGCATAACGTTCAAATTATCTGTCGTCGTGTTCGCCTTCTTAATTTTTGCTCAGAAGCGTTCTTTTCTCTGTCGTTCGTGTCATCTGCCAAAAAGCGTAAAACGTAAAATACAACGGATAAAAAGCGTAAATTTTACGTAGATTTTTTTACGCCGTTTACCCGTTGAAGTATTACGTTTTACGTTTTACGCTTTTTACCAATAACCCGGCCGTCCGTTTTACGCGTATTCGTCCACTACACTGTGCAACCCTAAACTTTAGCCTAACCTTAACCCTGATTTCTGGAGCTGAATGATCACCCACCGGTTACTCCTGGCCTGGGAAACTATCCATCATACAAATGTTTGTTAGTCTATATTTTTCCGAGTAAGGAGCACGTAAGAGACAGACGAACGGGCAACTTTCGGGGCAAGACCACATAAAACACATAATTAGATTAGCTAAGCGTAACTAAGATACAGACAAGATAGACATAGACAGAGAGCAGAGACAGAAAAAGACAGAGAGAAAAAGGAATGAAGCAGGTACGTGATGCTTACAGAGGACGTTCAGTCTGGCCTGCGCACTGCGGAGTGCAATGCCCGTCGTGACGTTGGTTGCAATACATCGCAGAGACCCCGAGTCTTGGTTACGATCAACCCGCGCTATACGCAGGTCACTGCCGTCCTGCCAGCGCCTCGAAGTGTTGGTCAGCGGCTTGTTGTCCAGGGTCCAGTAGAACGAGATCTGGTGCCGGTTGGAGACGTCGCACCGCAGACGGACGCTGGCGCCCTGGATGACGTCCTGACTGACTGGAGCGGGGTCAAAGTAGAAGCTATCCTGCTGGCGCGTCCCTGCAACCACTGACACCCATAAAACACCGAGCGTCAGCGTCAGCAATGACGTCATCATTACACGAACACGAGCACAGTCTGCTCTCTTACATGTAGTTCGTCGACATTAGACCTGTTCTAATTAGTTTATCACGGTCTGTGACGAAGTGCGGCGACGGCATCGAACGCCGAAAGTTTGACCGCGTGGTCCTACATAGCCTACTGTGAGTTCTCAAGTGTACGAGTCAACGCGTCCAGAGATAACGACAACGAACGGCGCGTCGACGTCCACTCGAACACTGCACTGTATGCACGACGACCAACTGCATGCATGTGTGTCTATTAATACGGCCGCAGGACTGACTGACTCTTGACTCTGACTCGACGAGGCAAGGCAATCACGACCCCGTGCAGTCACAGATAGTGGCAGTGCACCCCCAGCACCCCAGACCCCACACATCGCCAGCGGGCACCGACGATTCGACGTAGGCTACAACTAGCCGGCCGACAGCTTTCCATTGGCCGCCGCTGTCGGCGACTGATCCCTAGACAAAACATCGTACGGACGGAGGCGTGCTCAAGCAAGGAGGGTAGGGTAATTTCCTCCAAGGCGTGGGGCGAGCGCGCGATAGAGATATAATGAATCTGGGCCAGGTGAAGAGAGGGACATTAGCTCGCGCCCGCCGGCTAGAAGGTAACGAGGCGCATTGGCCGACAAAGCAGTGGTCATCCGTCTGTCCGTCCGTCTGTCTGTCTGTCTGACAGCATCGCTTGATTTACGACCACCCAGGCAGAAGACACACGATTACGAATAACTCAACGACTACGCCGAAGATCAGGCGCCGCGCGGAGGAGAATTAAGAACAGGCGCTGAGCGTTGGAATGGACAGACTCAACTAGGCCAAGCTGATGAATGTTTGACGACAAGATCTCTTCAGCGAAACGGCATTTTGTAGCGGCTGCGTGACTGTAATCCTACCTGTGATAAATCAAATGACTACTTGTTGATTGATATCTCAGCTTTATTACTGCCAAGCGTCGACAGTTGCTGCAGCGTCGCTTCACGCAGCACGCGCCTCTGTTGGCAATTAGCTTGAGTCGTAAACAGATATTATCAAAGGCATCCATTATACCTGTGCATGCCACGTGCGTTTCAGCAAATCTGGTTTATTGCAATTGTAGATGGAGCAGCTAAAACGACTTTCCAGGAGAGTAAACGCGACTGACACGGCATACAAGACAAAAAAAGAAGTGGGATATTTTGAGGAAAGATTAGGAGCCGAATTTTTGGATGGGCTTATTGGACACTAAACAGCGTTACGATAAGAGCTCCACGATTTTAGTAGGGCTTACACATTTATCATCAGATTAATTGTACAGCATAAATTGGCTAAATAACAGTGAATGTTGCCGAGTCTACATGAAAACTACCGGTATTGCCTGTCACAATAAATTTGTCGTGATCCAATAACTCTCGCTTTGAATCTTTGGCGAAAAATGCTGAATTCTGTGTTGTCTACTTTCTGCATTTTTGTAGGTAGACTAATATTAGCAAATACTTTTGCAAACTTAAAAAAATAATAAAAAGTCTACGAAATAGCTTTCACTTGAAAGTATGAGATGTAAATGTAGTTAAGCATAGGCTCTTACATGCGGAAACGATTAAAATCACTAATTACGGAAAAAATCTACTGAAAATCATTAAACCAAAATCACAAGCGTTATGTGACAAAATCACCAAATAAAATGCAACAAAAATTACGAAAAATTACAGGTATATACACCTTTATTCGTCAAGTGACAGTCATGAAAGGAACATAACTAATAACGATAAAAAAATAATAAAAAAAAATAATAATAACAAAATAATACAGTTCATCAAATGTCCATTTCACCACAACAAGCATGGACCTATTTTCTACTAACCAACATTGATTTCACTCTTGCGACAAAGTGCTTGTCGCTTGAAAACACTGCACAATAAAGTATGAATCCAGGCATTATGTTCGAAATTTTTGCAGATGCGACTTTCAAAACTAATCTTTAACTATTATGCATTATTCGTGCAAGCGCTAATGGACATTATAGGCCTACTTGCCTTTTGTGTTTTGCTTGCTAAAGCCCAAATTCCATTTCACCGAAACTTCCCCGCGGGGAAAGTCGTGGATACAAATCAGAATGCAGAAGTTCCGCGCAGCCGTTGTTTTCAAGACAGCAGTTGTTGCGCACTGTCGGCTACAGATATGCTGCGGTATATGATGTTTGTAGGCGATTTTCAGAGATTTTTTTACCGCTAAATGCATTGATTTTACGCTTGCAGTTTGTGTTGCGACATGTTTGTGATTTTGGTATTTAACGTGCAGAACTTCATTTTGTAATTTTGGACTTTGTTGTTGCGAATTAAGATGTTTTAGAAGTAATTAATAAAAAGTAATTAGTGATCTAGATATGCTGGAAACGTTCTTTTATTGTGCTATACGCAGACGATATCTTAATATTTGCACCGTCTATATCCAAGAATTGCAAACTATAGTTATAGTATCTGTGAACTAGAACTGCTATCGATTGACATGGCTGTAAACGTTAAAAAATCTTGCACAATGCGTATTGGACCACGCCATGACATTAAATGCGCTAGCATTAAGACAAACAACCGAGACCTGCCGTGAGTCAATGAAATAAGGTACCTGGGCATCTACATTGTTAGGTCGAATAAGCTAAAGTGTTCTCTGGACCATGCCAAACGTTCTTTTTACCGCTCAGTCAACTCGATTTTTGGTAAATTGGGAAGAACTGCATCCGAAGATGAACACGATAAAAAATTTTAAAAACGCGAAATACCGGGTGGCCCAAAAAACGTCCCAAACATTTGCATGCGTTATTCAGCCAATTGGTCAATATGAATCAGAACAAAAGCATGGATGTAATGACCAAACATCTTCGAATGTGTCTATGTATCGGGTGGCGGACTAGCTGGCACTTTGCCACCCGATACGTGTTAGTTCTATATGGCAGGTGAAGCTCCGTAGCTATGTGATGAGTTTTTGCCCGGTAATACGAACAAAGATATACCGTGTGCAATGTAGGCTTATACGTTTTAACTTCAAGCTTTCTCTTATGGGGTGTTTCAATGTTTGAATTGCCGGGGGGTTGGGGGTTGAACCCCCCCAACAGTTTTCTCAACCCCCCTAACACACTGTCAAATTATGTTCTGGGGGGTCAGCTATATACAATATACCTAGGATTTACGTTGTAATTTTGGTCGGGCTTCGACAGTCGAAAAATTCAACCCCCAGCTAATTTTTTCCAATTCAAACACTGGGGTGTTTACAAGATCCAGCAAACATCCAGCAAACTTCCAGCAAACGTCCAGCTCCATTATAACATATGGCAGCAAACGTTCAGCAAATTTCCAGCAGACGTCCAGCAAACGTCCAGCAATTTATGTGTATTTTGAATATATTTGCTGGAAGTTTGCTGGACGTTTGCTGGATCGTGTAAACACCCTATTAAACTACTGCAGATAAAGTAACTGATAGCTAAATGTACAGTAGCCGACAGTAAATGAACTAGGCCTAATAAAACTGTAGGTGACGTTCAACTTGAATAATTCAGCAGTGAAACAGTTTACGTTTTTTCTATATATATTTTAATTTTAAATGCCTATTTGACCTGCAAATATAGGCTATATATAGCAGCAAATAGCGTACTTACCTAGCAGAGTGATAACAAAAACATTATCCAGCGGTGTTGAATTCAACAAGAAGCGGCGAGTCATCACGGCGAATCAGTCACTAGCTGCAGTTATCGAACTGTTTGTCAACACTAGCGAGCGTGCAAGCGCCAGACAGTGCTGTTGTGCAATCACGATGTTACGAATGGCGCCACGGCTACTGACGCAACAGCAGCAGCAGCAGCAGCAGCACGTTCATTGCACCTATAAAGACGCTATGAGTGTAGCATCATCACCTGCGCTCCACGGTCCACCAAGCCTGGTCTGGCGCCTCCGACACCGCGTGTTAAGGTGGTAGTCCAAAAGTATAGGGACAAATAGACAATTAAACTTAGGCCCCCTACTCGTAGTTTCATAACATCACCATTTTATCAAATGCAGTTGGATTTATTTCTACATTTTTTACTAGGCCTAACACTATATACCGCCGTATGTCTGAGAAGTTCCAGCCGATATATATCCAAAGATTTTTTTAAATCGCCACACTGCCTTCTGAAATATTAACTTGATGTTTAACGCAAGCTGTCTGTCTGACATTGACTGATTCTAGGGCCGGTTTGGTGAAATTAGAATCGAGTCGAATCGCGTTCCGGCACATGAGTTGCAGAAATAGCATATATTTTTTACTTAACAAAGTACGGTGAATTGATGGACTATGTGCATG
>Ga0056128_1002886_pt1 | contig 20710 bp, 10 predicted proteins | sample WorMetLIZISLAND2_FD_71113 | JGI IMG/M metagenome (GOLD analysis project Ga0056128, IMG submission 71113) | Marine gutless worms symbiont microbial communities from Max Planck institute for Marine Microbiology, Germany - Olavius geniculatus... ... | reverse complement strand
GACAGACAGACAGACAGACAGACAGACAGACAGAATTTCGATGGCTAAGACGCGCTGAAAGCAGTAGCTGCTTTCGCGTAAAAATGGCGTGGTTTGAGAAAATGTCAAGTGCAACTAGATAGGTGGCCACGACACTTTAAGCTATGATGTTGTGATGTTTCAAAAATCACACGCTGGTAGGACGATACTACTGAAATAAACCGAATGTGGTACGATAAAGTCGTGCCGAGCAACTGCTATTGCGTCACTTACTGCAGGTTTTTGTTTCCGCGTCTAGCATGAATCCAGTCGAGCAGTCGTCGCACTCTGCCCTTTCCTTCGCTGAATTCCAGCTGCAGCCACTGGTGCAGTTATTGCATACTACCACACAATACAGATGAACAGTTATTAAATAGCTCAGCTACTAGTCTCTTCAAAAACATGCATACCTCCCTCGTTCAGTTCTCCACCTCATTCAGCATTTTTTTCTGCACTACCTGTGGAAAACACAACCAACGAAATATCACTTTTTTATCCAATGCGATATGATTGCTTAATTAACATAACATAAATTAACATAACGCGTGAAAACACATTTTGTTTACATTTCTGACACTTTGGCTGACATTTCATCAAGTTGTCCATTTTTAACTGCCTGCAGTAAAATTGCTTGAAGTGTTTGCCCACTATGCGAATACAGGCAAGGAGACGCTTTCTCCATTCATTGACAGCAGTATCGATTAAGTTCTGCTCCAGACCAATCCAAGCTGTACCAAAAGTGTACCGGTCGCTTCTTGACTCTTCAAACATTCCTAAATTTCATCTGGTAGACAACTGCTGCATGACAGTCAAACCTTGTAATAGACCGGCTGTTGGGGCCCACAGATTAAACTAGATGGAATTTGTTGACGTTTTCATTCATTTTGACACGTATTAATAACATGTAGCGTGCTTTCCCCAGGTAGTGCAAAAGCAGACGTTGGGTGAAATAAAAACTAAAACACTTATTTAACAGCCAGTTGCGTCAAAAATGTTTCCGCCAAAAATTATTAAAATCTGCTGATTTTTTAAAGTTACGATCGATAATGTCATGGATGTTTTTTCCGTTTTTCTTCTGTTCATTTCAACACATACTTCGTTTGATCTGCTTTCCCTAGGTAGTGCCAAAGCATACATTGAGTGAGTTGGAAAACTGAATTTGATGGCAAGTTGTGTCAGAAATATTCTTACCAAAAATTATTAAAATTTGATAATTGTTTTCAAGTTACAGTCAAAAATGTTGGAGATGTTTTTTTGAGACACAGTGCACTGAAAGAAGTTAAGTGCTAAAACGATAGCACTTTTAGAGTGCTACACTTGGTTTGACACTTAGAGCTGTTCGTAGCACTTAAAGTGCTGTGATCGCAGCACTTGTCATAGCAGTTAGTAGTTGTAGCCAGTGCTTCAGTGTAAAAACTAAATGTCAACAAAAAGCTTAGCTGTCGCAAAAAAGACGCGCTTTAGCTTATACAGTTTCTGTGGCAATACTGGCTTTCAAGGTCATTCAAGGTCGATGATTTCCATCTCACCTGAAAAAGCGTACGCGATTTCCTATTAGTGATAAATAGCAATCCTGGTCATACTTCTCAGCGTTTCTGAGACAGCCGTATTAATAATTGCATATCCTTGTCGTAAAATGCCGTTTAGAAGAACGTAAAAAGTAAACATTAAAACAACATTTTGTTTGTTGATGATGCGTTAGGCAAATATCATTATTAATGTCGTTAAGACATTTTAGCTTTTTGCATTGTTTACGCCGGTAGTGAAATAGGAAGAAAGAGATTTTGCAGTCACAGTCGCAACTTTTTGACTTTAAACAAAATGTCGCTATATGTAGATTTGCCCGTAATAGCCAGCAACAGACTGAGGGAAAGGCTATCGAAGATTACTAAAGCGAACGTATCCGTAATTTTTACTCCGCACACGCTCCTGCGTTCTTAACGTAGCGAAGAAAAGTAAGCATTAGGCCTATATGACAACAGCGTAATGAACATTGACGACCGTCTAACTACTGACCTCCCTTTGTAGGAGAGGCGTCCTGGAAGAAATTCCAATAACCATATCTCAGCAACAGATGATCCCATCCACTTCCGGTTTGGTTCTAAGATTGGATAAGCGAGATTAGCAAATTCGACATTGCCATTTATACAGAACGGGCCAAAAAACCAAACCTGTTTGAACGTTGGTAACTTAGACGTGGATAGTAGTAGAAATGCGTGTGATATGTCAAAAAGTTATAGAATGTCATAAAGAAAAAAAACGCATAACTTGCATAGCGAAGCATTTTAAATATTCTTGGCCTAATTTTGTAGTTTGTTGCGTTCTTCCAGCTTGTTGGTTCACTTTCGGCAACGTGACCTTATACGACCTTGAGCGCGGTTAACCGGAGATCCTGCACTTCGTGTTCCGGTATAGGCTGTTGGCAAAGTACTGGGTGAATTCCGTTTGAGTTGAGCTATCCAGTCTAGCTGTTGAGAATGAATCGGTGCTCCGGCGCCTACGTGGCGCGCTCCGAGCAAAGCAAAGGGTTGTGAAGCTAGCGGTTTTACTGGAACTGCAGATAATTTTGTGCCGAATACTTCTGCACCGGATAACTTGCTATTGCCGTTGAAACTACGGTAGCAGGTCCTTATATTCGTGCTTTACCAGCTGCCGGTCGGTAAGCTAACTGAATATGGAACCGTAACCAATTTTAAGGCAGGAACCGTCCGAGGTAGCAAGTATCCCGTATATCCTCGCGGTGTGTCCGAAATACAGCGTCCGGGATACGAGCTCATCTGGCTTAACCAGTCGCTCTCCTGCACCGGTCGCTAGACAACGGTATTTCTATCGGACGACCTTAGCAGTAGCCGACAGCCTTAGAAAATAACGATGACGTCACTTGTAACCGGAATCCCAAAGAGTTTATGCTGACCGGTATAATGCTACGGTGACATTGGACCGGTCGCTGTAACCGGTCGGCAACGGTAGCTATCGGTAGTCTTAATTGAAAGCTCTGATCCGTTCAAAGCCTCCGACCAGAAGAAAAAACCGGAGCGACATCGATCGCTTTTATATGAAAGGACATTTTTATTATGCGACCAGTCCGCAGTAGAATATAAGAGTGTTTAAGAATAGTGAATTAAGCAGAAGTGACAAGATTGGCTAATTAATTTACAAAAAGGTACCTCCGAAACGGCTGGACTAATTTGAACGCAGTTTGATTTACCGGAAAGCTAAAATTATAATAGAGTTTACCGTTAAGGGTATCCGAATTTGTCGGTTAACGTGGGAGACGTAATTTTGGTTACAATTTGCATAAATATTTACAACGTTTAAAAATTCTGCCGACTTGTACTGTAGTGCACAGATTTAACATGAATATTTGAGCTTTTGTAACTTAGCAACGTTTACTAGTAAAAAAACACGTCAATGCAAAGATGGACACGGGTCACTTTTTAGACCCAAATCCGACCCGACCCACAAGCGTCCCACCCGTGAACCGACCCGACCCGACCCGCCAAAATTGTCTACAATAAAAAAGCAGCGCTGTGCGAAGTACTGAATATGCACGAGTACTTAAGGAAAGGTAACAATTTTTGCCACTTTTTGCTTAAGTAAAAGTAACTAAAAGCTCAGATGTCGTTAGGATAGCCGACTGTACTGGTTGTCAGCGACTTTAAAGGCGATCCAACGTCGATAATTTTCATATAATTTAAAAACCAATATGCCACTTCCTATTAGTGATCAATATCAACCTAGGCCATATTTCGCACCGTTTAGCTACAATAGCGCGTAACGCACTTCAAGGTCATCAAAAGTCAATGATTTTATTTCATGTAGCAGGGCGTATGGCACTTATCAATAATTAACAGTAACATTAGCCGTATCTCACACAGTTTTCGAGATATGGCAAATTATTCTTTGAAAAACGCACCTTTTACCCTCAACCCCCGTTCCGTCCATTCAACCCCGAATTTGAAAACGTTCTCTTTGCTCTACATCGCTGAAATTTTGTATGCTTAAGTTTAACACACATAACTAATTTTTCATCTAAAAAGTTTTTCCCTACGACCTAAAGCGCATCCACTATACAATACATCCGCTACAGACGGACAGACGGACGTACGACAACCATGCCGATAGCTCGGGCGCTACTTAAGTAGGCTCGGCTATAGAGTTAAAGTACAATATAAATACGCAGTTCTTCAATAACTACGGGTTTTATTTTTTACCCTGGGGATTATTAGGCCATTATTGTACGATTTAGTTTAGTATTGTCTGTTCACACTTCAAACGCGTGGTAGGCCTACGAATTACTATATAATCGTCTGGCTGGCAGAACTATAGTGCAATGAATACTCCTAACGTGGTCTCCTGCTGGGTGTTTTCCGGGTTTCCTGGAGTTGGTGTCATTACAGACTTCAAGGAGGTATAGGGGTTAAAATTTGTGACGTCAAATTTCAAAGAAGGAAGTCCAGAGCAGCGTAACGAAACGTGACGAAGAGGCAGAAGGCTTTTTACCTAAAAAAGCGTGATGTCATTTATGGACGACCCCTATCGGCGATTAATGTGCACCGAGTAGCTATATGCAGCAGATTGGTTACGATCAAAAGTATTTCTTGTTATAAAATGGTAATGACTAAGTAGCTGCATGTTCGCGTTTTTTCAGAAGCACAAAGGAGTACCAAAGCTGCTAACCTTTGCATTTTCCGTCCACTGGGCCGGCGACGGAGAGCCAAGTGAGATCTGATCCACATTTATCGCATGACGCTTTGTCGTTAGCATACGTGCATGTCCCCGTGCAGTACTCATCACACTCTGTACACAAACACGTAACCTTCACTTGCGTTTATTATCTCCGCGAAGTGTGAACGTAGTGAACGTTGGAGGAGATTATGAGATTGGTCGTTCTGTGTGTCCGTCGTTTTCTCTGTGTCCGTCGTTCCGTGTGTGTACATGATGACTCAGGAACGGTGGCGCCCTTCTGTAAGTACTTTTAAATTTTACACTAGTAATGTTTATATCACCTCACTTGGCGGAGATATGCACTCTCACGAGCGCCTTCCACACCGTGTCTCAGAAAAAGCAGTCAAAACTGTTTTCATAACTTTGTCAAAATTTAACTAACTTAAATAATTTTTGACACAAATATGGCCAAAAGGATAAAATTATGTGAGATGTACTTATTTTCCACCTCGCCTAATTTTTGTCAATGCACTACCTTATAAAACACAAATGCTTCAAATTGTTGCATAACGCTGAGTTGTTGTCTCATGTAAAGGTTGTAATAATTTAATTCAGCACAAAAGACACTTAAATGTAAATTATTTTCCCACCGTGGTCAGCCACCTTGTCGTGGTGGTGGGGCTTTGCACCGATGACCCGAAAGATTTCTAAAATCTGGAGGCGAAGAGCGACTAAGCGCTGACTAAAACGTGAGAGCAGATTGCTGCACGTTACCAGTGCTTTTGTGCTGGTTTCGGCTTCACAGCTGACTACGGCTTTACAGCCGTCTATTTACAGCTTCACAGTCGTCTACGGCTTGTGGTTACATTCGGGGACGCGCATTGGGTCGAGCTGATACGGCCTCAGCGCTGGGCAGGTGTAAGAGCCTGCCCACCCCGGAGGTAAGGTATAAGGTAAATTATTTAGCAGAATTATAAACATATATAACCAATCACTTGGTAAATTATCAGCATTTATGCTCAAAGTGTGTCCAGCATTCACGAACACAATGGCTTAGATGCAACGCCACTGGCTGCAGATAGCAGAATCAAAGGTTGACTCATCAAACTGCATTTACTTATGGATTAGACGTGTTTTAAGCTCATCAGTCAGCTATTTTGTTGTGCGTTGTTTTACCGTAAAATATTTGATACCACAAAATTATTAAACTACGTTGCACCCTCTGTCGAATTGATGATGCAGAAGTGAGCAATCTGATATAAATAACCACCGTGTAATGTAACAATCTGGAGCATCTGTTTTTCACACGGTAGTGCGTTGACATAAAACATTAGTGCATCTTGCATAATTTTATCGTCTTGGTGATCTGTCTGCCAAAAATTACTAAAGCTAGTAAAAATTTGACAAAGTTATGACTAAAATACTTTTGACTGTTTTTTGAGACATGGTGTAGTTATCTATACGATACAAACGAAGTCAACATATAAGGTTCAAGTTTGTAGCTATGCGACTGAAATGTTTACCAGACTGGTAATGACACATCGGCAAACTGACAAAAGTTCGGCTGCAAGCGTCAAATGCAAAATTGCGACCCATGTGCATGATGAGAATTAGAGACGAGTTCTGTACATTAACATTCACTAATGCAGTAATCCTTGCTTTGCGACTACAAGAAAAGCATTTAGAGTCGCTCCACCGCTCAATCAATCACTCAATCAATCAAAAAAATAACAACTTACAAAAGTGACCAGTGGTGTACAACACACCTAAAACTAAAATAAAATGTAAGGATAATGTACAAAAAGTAAAAACTACTTAGAGATAAAACGCTCGCTGAAACAGTAAAGTTTTTGAGTTTTGTTTGAATGACGCAGTGTCAGGTAGTTCTTAACCCATTCATGCATAGCGTCCCAAAAATGGGATAACTAGTTTGACGCTACATCAAAAAATAAGTCATGCAGTAATGGGTTAAATGTTTTTGTCAGATTCACTCAGACTTTTGTCTGTGGTGTCCTCGGTGTCCTCACTCGGTGTCGCTCTACAAATGCCCAAAATTTGGTGTACGTGATGGCCATATATTTTTGACTAGAAAAAAATCAGGTTAAGCGGATGCCCTAATAGTGGCTGGTTTCCACTAAAACGGAGTCAGATGACGCAGAATCAGATGACACTCATCCACAGTCAGCATTATCCGGTATCTGGGTCATTTCGCCATTTTTTAAAATTTTGGATGCAATAATAGGTGAAAAATAAAGTATAGACAAACACATAAAACCAAATATTTTTGTATTTATATTTACTGCAAAATAATAATTTATAAATTTCCTTGCATCGCAGCGTGTTTGGGCAGCAAAGAATGAATGTTTTTACAATCAGAAACTAAATATTACAATGATAAAAGACTAGATGTGTAAGCATTTGATAATTTGCTTACTGAGTAAAATGTAAATTTAAAGGCAATCCATGTTTATAGCAAAGTGAAATTTACAAAAAGTAATACTTAGTTATTTTATGAGTTTTATGAGTCCATAATTCACTGTGCATTCACGTGGCGATAACTGGCTGTGTACAAGGCATTCCAAGCTGTTAATCCGTTACTCTGTTATCGTTGTAAGGATAGTTTATTCAATTTTCATGCTGATTGTTGCGCAATATTTTACTTTAATAATCGTGACAGTAATAAGAATTATGTGACAAAAATAAAAAATTGCTTTTAGTAATATGTAGACAGCACATTTAAACAATTTCTGATTACTGTCACATCTATTTGGGCAATGAAAAAAATCATTTTACAATCAAAATTTTATAATTAGATAATAAATATTAAGTTACAGAAAGTAGACCTGTGACCATGTGACATTTTGCTCACTGAGTACACACACAGTTTGCAGGGAACGCGTAAAACGTATGAACAAAGACTATTGTAGCTTTATTAAATTGCGTCATCGGTGTTATTGGTGACAAAAATTAAGTTTATGTGTATTTCAAAAATGAAAAATACAGATCGAGACGCGTGACTGTCACGAGATTTGACGTGTTTGGAGCGTTGAAAAAAATTAGAAACGAAGACTTTTGTCTGTTAGCAATAGCATAATTTGGTTGGCCGTTTTTGGCGCATTCCGTGTCAGCCTAGCTGTAAAAATGTGGCTGTAACTGCTCAGAGACCAAAAATCTAAAAAAATTGGTGAAATGGCCCATCTCACCTTTACCTTGAGCTACAGCAAAGCACAGTAACACTAAATTTGTTTAGTTAATTATATAAAAATTAATTCAGTTTGTTGCCACCAAGTATGCCATATTTAAAGTAAAAATCCACCACATTTAATTTTGGTGGCTGGGGCTCCGCACGAGATCCCGCTGACGGAGCTTACAGCTCTCCCCCAAAAACTCGAGCTAAATTTAAGAGGTCCAACTCTAAAGGAACGGAGAAAAAAGGAAAAAAGTTGAAAAACGGGAGGTAGAAAAACGGAAGAAAGAAAAGAAAAAAAAAGGAAGGAAGAACAGGAAAAGAAGACAAGACGAAAGAATAGAGAAAGAGAAGGGGGAGCAGAAGCATACAAGTTATGGGGGAAGGTTGCCTCCTGGTGCTGAGGGGGAATAAACGCCCTTGGGTGGACTACATTGACAGGGTAACTGAAATGAAGCTCATGAAGTCGTGCCTGTGTTGTGTCGCAGAACCGTTACAGTAATGACGGAATGCCAACAAAACAATTTTCAACTGCCTTTGTTTCAATACTTTTGCACATTAACTAGTTTCAGGTGTTTCATTTAATGTCAATTTTACTACATGTCGGAGATGGTCGTCTTAAGCCCAAATGTTTCAATTGACAGTATGGTTGTGTAGCTTTTAACCAACATCACAAGGTACTTCTGTCTATTTTTGAACAATTTTTTGCTGCAATTTTTCATCAGTTGTTGTGTTTATTGAGCAAGCAAGTGATTGATACATTGACAGAGAAATGACGCTACTGACCGACGCAACCACCGGATGTATCTTTGACAAAATTCTTTTTGCACAAGAAGCACTTTGAGTCGTCGCAGATTTCACAGTTGCTGATCCTACAATCTGTCAGATAAAACAACACCATCATGCTTATTTAATATTTTGATTTTAACTATCAGTAGTATCATTAGTAAACAAGTAATTTGACCAAAGTTCACGTGACGCGCGAAAGCATCTGTGAATCACTGTACAACGACGCGTGCAATAAAATATGATAATGCGTTTTGAAGAAGTACGAAAATTTAAGGCCTCCGTACGCAAACCTTCTATCAGGTCAAAAATTGAATTATAAAAATTTACGTTTTGTGTTACAAATTTCATTCACAGGTTGTTGTAATCTGCTTTTAGTATGTGTAGTTCTGGTGCCAGTGACTGTTGCAATATGCATCGCAGTCTAAAATCGCAAACAACACCAAAACGCGCTTTTTAGATTTCAACGTCCTTCAAGGTCATAAAATAATTGCACGCATGCCGTTTACAAACTTGTCAGCAATGCTTTTTGCGTTAAGCAGCAAGTCTGTGTTTATTTGCGGCCGGTTTCACGGTAAATTAGCGGATATTAGCGGAAATCGCACATTTTAAAGGGGCAGCCATATTTGACGTTCCCGTACGAAAGAGTTCTTAAACATAGAAAGTTGAAATTCAAACTGCTAAAATCTACATCGTATGCTAAATATTTCATGCATAGGTTGTCTTGGTCTATCTACAGCTATTTTGGAGCAATTCACTTTTGAAATGTGCGCCACAGCCTAAAATGTACAAAAATCGCCAAAACTGCTTATTTTGATAGTTCAAGATCATCCAAAGTCATCGAGAGTCTGAAGATCTGTAGAGAAACGTCAGCCAGCAAACGCGGATCATTGGCTTCTTACTGCCACAAAAAGTACCAGAAGTCGTGCAACACTCAGCGCGGACTGGATGTCAACCGAAGGCAAGCTGCCTAACAAGTACAATGCGGAGATCAGCAACGTTGCGCACACTTCGTTGTTTAATGACAACGAAAATGCTTGGAATCTCAATCTGGTGTTTGCCACCATATTTACTATAGCATCTTTATTTGTGCCTTCATGTGGACTATCGCTTTGCACTCTCGACATATTGAAACCGAAGCAAACATCAAAGATTTTCGAAAGCCAAACCGACTGTCGAAAGCTTTAAAAGGTTTTCAAGGCTCGTGCCAAGATTGACTTGGAAAAAATTCTACAACAAGGTGGCAGATTATGCCGATGACGGCATCCGATTAATAATCTACGACCAAGACACAGGCAAAATAAATGAAAAACAGCTCCAACCTGTACAACTCCGGCTGTCGTAAAAAAAACCGGATTCACAACCGTCAGGGATACAGCGCCATTGTTCCTTGTACTCCCAGCATCTCTTGCAGTTCGACGGACATTCTAAACCGAACACACACAGCACGAGCCGCCGTAACCACTGAATTACTAGTCTTGTACGAAAAACTAAGCACAGAAATGGCCAGAGATGGGCATCGTTTTGGTGTAATTTGTAATTGGTAATTTAATTCCACGGTCATGTAATTTGTCATCTCAAATTGCATCATTGTTTTCAATTGCATCTGAAATTTTTGAGTAGTAGCATCTATAAGTTTTATATAAATAATCATGTCAATCGCTGTTATTTTCTGAACAAAAATTTGCGATGTGGTTTACATTTTTTAGTTATAATTGTTTTTTGCTGCACAGATTGTTTTTAAAAACAGTGTACATACGGTAGCAGACCTTCCATTTCGCGTATTCGCGGGATGAACAGTCTGCGTCGCCGATCGTTGTCGAGTCATAAAACATTTCTGCAATTATTCCTTCTCCAGGCCTTGAATGTGACATAGACCTTTGTGTGATTTACATAATGTAACTTACATATCTAAATATAAGTTGTGTTTGTAAATAGTGTAGACACTTGACATTAACAGGTAATTGGTGTGTTGCTGCTTGCTTTTGGTGTTTTTTGGTCTGATAATAAATGGTGACTGTATTACTAATGTACTACTGCTAATCTGCTAGACCTATTAATGTATTTATTATTTATAACATTAATTGAAAAACAAGGTTAACAATTGAATGCAATTTTCAGTTGAAGTAATTGAAATTACGTCATTTGTAATCTGTAATTTAAATTACATTCATGTCAGTAATTTGTAATTAAATTACATTTAAACAGTAATTTGCCCAGCTCTGTAAATAGAAAAAACACAGACATATTTGTCATTTCAGTTCTTGTCAGCGGTCAAAAGTACATCAATCCTCAGATAGAAACGTGAGCAGTTACACTGAAAAACTCGTCTTCTATAGTTTCTGAACTTTTCATTCGCTTTTAAAAACCTACTGTTTATTGTTGAAAATATTAAACCCATGATATCATTTGATTCCAATTTATTTTTGGCACCCTCTATTTTTTGTACAAACACGTAATTTTAAACCAACTGTTGGTTTCTGGAGTTTGGCTCACAAATTTTTCAGGGATTGTAGCCCTGCTCAAAGTTTTTCCAAAAATGTAAAAATTCTATAGGCATTGTGGACCATAGTTCGAAATTCGACACCCAATATATTATCCCCAAAAGGGTTTCGGAGAAAATTTCGCTACTGGAACATAGGGGGCTTAGGCCCAACTACTGTTCACAAATTAAGGGACCTACTCTTTCCCTGTTTTAAATGATTGTTAAAAAGTTTATCAAATTTGACCACTAAATTCTCCTTGCTCAATATTAGAATTTTTTCAGCATTTCGCGTAGGAGTCATTGAACCCAAAAGTTAGATAGGTAAATCCACGTGTTATGCTACAAGTTTCATGTGCAGATCGTTTTGGTCTATCTGCAGTAATTTTGGCGCAATTTACTTTTAAAATATGCGTTGTAACCTAAAATGGCAAAAACAACACTGAAACGCATTTCGCGTTTCAAGGTCGTTCAAAGTCATCAACGTAGGTACCCAGCAAAGCTCGCCAGTATTCAGTAGTGCTTTTTATAGTAATAGCAAAAACACCGAACCTCTATTTTGGTAATTAAATGTCGTTTAACGTCATCGATCTTGGGACCCTGAAAACGCTCATCACCAGTGCTAGTTATATAAGCAAAATACACCGTGTCTCAGAAACAAAAACAGTCAATTTTTTGTCACAACTTTGTCAAATTTTTACTAACTTTAATAATTCTTGGCACGTTGATGGCTATGACGACGAAATTATGTAAGGTGCACTCATTTTCTACTTCACCTAATTTGTGTCAATGCACTACCATGTGAAACATAGATGCTCCAAATTGTTGCACAATGCTGAGTTGTTGTCTCAAGTAAACGCTGTAGTAAGTTAATTAAGCATAAAATACACTAAAATGTATATTATTTAACAAAATTATAAGTGTGTGTAACAACTCGCTTGCAAATTAGAATTTATACCAAAGTTTGCTCCGCATACGAAAACGCAATGGCTTAGAAGCAACGCCAATGGCTGATAGCAGAATCAACGATCGACTGATCAAATGCATTCACTCATCGAGTAGGCATGTTTTAAGCTCATCAGTTAGCTATTTTGTTGTCTGCTGTTTTCAACATAAAATATTTAATAGCTCAAAATTATTAAACCACGTCGCACTCTCTGTCGAATTGATGATGCAAAGGTGAGCCATCTGATACAAATAATCGCTGCGTAATGTAACAATTTGGAGCATCTGTGTTTCACATGGTAGTGTGTTGACATAAATTAGGTAAGGTGGTAAATGAGTGCACTGTACATAATAATATCGTCTTGGCCATCTTTGTGCCAAAATTAGCAAAGTTGGTGGATATTTAACAATGTTATGCCAAAAACAATTTGGACTGTTTTTAAGACACGGTGTATATGTGCCTATATGCAACCGTTTTATGGTAGACGAACCAAAAACTCAAAATAATTACTTTTTGAGAGGTACACTTTTTTGACGCCCGCGTACACAGGCACACAGGCCTTCTCAAATCTATTTGGTCGAGACTTGGGTACAGCGACATAAAACCGGAACTAGTGAGTGCAACTCGAGTGCTATCGATTTGTACGTCCCGAAACGTGCCGTGTCTAATTCCTGAACAGAGGAATTAGACACGGCAAAAAAAAAAATTCTTGTGGCAGCCCAGTAAAAATTGCTTTTAGCTTGCACCGTTTTGACACGATACAACAGCGTGACAGACGGACGGACAGAAAACGGACGGACGGACGCCTGAACAATAGCTGACACGCGCGAAGAACTGCAGGCTGTAAAAATGTCGGACATACGTTTGCATGATTGTTTGTCAGCGCTGAGCGCGGATTCAAGTTCACATTCCGCGCACAACTTGATGTCATTGCTGTCAAAGTAGCACGTCTTGCAACTGGTCGGACACACTGCACACAGCACACCATCAAAACGGACAAATACACTGATTGTAAACTAGAAATTTGGACAGAGCTCAACGTGAATCCGTTCGGCGCCATAAGTTCGACTGGCGGAGGAAAATTTAGCAAATAGAAATTTCGCTCACAGCAACGTCATGCGGCACGAACACAATTGCGTTAATCTGCACATCGCGCGCACTATTGGTGGGCCAACATGCGCATCTATAACGTTTTTTGTTAATGGACCGAAATTCACCATTTTTTGCTAACCCAGATCAGGTTGTAGTTAATCACTTGTTATTCCGATTTTTGATGTCTTGATCAGTTTCAGAAATATTCGCGATTAAAATTTACAGTTGTACAAAAATCGGCGTCCTGCCGACTTGGCACGTTTTGCCATTTTAAAATTTTTTTCTCGTTGTTTGCCCCCCCCCTTTCAAAAAAATTGTACCCGCGTTGTCATGCCTGTCTAGCGACACGTCATGCGGCGAACTTTTGTGGGGATATTACTCTTTACCCCAAAGTCATAGACTCTCATTGACTAAAGTTTAAGATACATTTTGACACCCCGTCGTAAAATAATTGCTGGGGGACTCTGTTCTCGGTGGAATGTGCCTTCGTTATTGATGAGGTGACACTTTATCGCGTGACACTTAACTGCGCCTCAGTCGGAGAATCGAGCGATATTCAATCGGTCTATGAACGAAACAGCACAAACACATTGTACATGTTGACAATTAATGACAAGCTATTATTCGCAAAAAAATTCAACACGGCATAGTGGAGGTAGCCTACTGTCTACGTAGTGTTGAAATTACTAGCCTAAACCTTAAAAATTATTAAAGTTATGATAGAAATTAATAAAAAAACTAAAACACACAGCACAAAAATACTTCCGGCAGCGCCATGACGTAAACCAGTTCCGCACCGTTTATCGCGCGCTTTAAAATATTCGAAATCATAGCATAATGTTTGTTTGCTTACGGGATAATGCAGGGTGGAAAGGGTTAAACGGGGTCACGTCACATGGTTTGTAAGGGCAGACAGTTCGTCGTTCTATCACTCTGTGTCCTAGTAAACTGATTTTCTGCTGTTTTGGATGTGTGACTTGGTCGCCCTTACACAGTAATGTAAACTGGTAAGTTTTTTTTTATATTTAATACTGAATATGAACGCGAAAAGAATCACTATTCATCAGTTAGTATGTCGATTTTGGATGTCATCATCCGTTCGGAAGATATTCGCTTTCAAATCTAAAGTACGCCTCGTTTAAAGTCTTTCAAATTTTTGCATATTTTGTCTCCATATTTTTTTTGAAGGAAAACATCTTTTCTTGCCCAAAAATTGTTGGAACTGCGTTATAAAATACGACACACTTTCGATTACGGTGTAAAATTTCGTAGTGATCGGCCGAAAGATTTTGAACATACCATGGTGATAAATATAAAATTTGAAATTTGGGGCAAACCTAACGTGAGGCCACCTGGCGCCGTGAGTCAAATTGGAAAAAAATTGAGCGAACTGAAATTCCTTTCACACGTCACGCACAGTGTTGACCGTGTCAACGTGCGCGCCCTAACCGTTTTTGCTAGTACGCAAATTTTTATAAAAAATGAAAGGGTTTGTAGTTGATAACGCCATTTTTCGCCTGTCGATATCAAGATCTATTATGGAAATATTTGTCGTCAAAGTCTAAAGTTGCCCTAAAATGCGCCGAATTTTGGCAGTGTTTGCCTTTTTATTTTTTTGCGGGGGGGGGGGGAAACCCTTAAACATTTGCATCGAAATTATTACAGCCGCCTTACGACACGCCATGTGAAAAAGTTTTGTGTAGGTAGCTATACCCCTGCTTCCAAAGTTTTGGGCGTGAATACGTTACATTGAAGCCAATTTATAACTGCCAGTTGTAAACATATTTGCCGAGGGACCCCTGTCGCTGCTGGGGTATGCGCTAGCAAAAATTGGTTACTGTTTAGCGTGTGTAAGAATCTGAAGGTGCAGCGCCCTGTAAGGGCTTAAACACAGTCTTTAAAAATTGATGTAAAATGGATCTACATGCACGCCCAAACCGTCGTTGTTAGCGGACATGTATATCGAGACAAAGTGGTTTATAACGCCGTTTTTCGCTTATCGATGCATCGATTCGTTCAAGAAATATTTTTAGTTTAACTCTAAAGTTGTTCGAAATCGCGTCGAATTTTAAACTTTTTGAAATTATTGCAATGTTGCTTTCCAAAAGTAATTATGCCACGCTATTATGACTACCTAGCGGAACGTCACGTGGCAGTAAGTTGTGTGAATCTACTTTCCCTAGCCGCCAAAGTTATAAGTGCACATTCGCTCAATTTTAAGCCAATGTTTGATCCCCTTTCTATATAAAGCAAGTTATTTGAGCAAAGCTTATGAGACGCGCGACAGCCTTAGCAGTTCCTATTCGCAGGTTGTTCTGGTCATTAAAATCCTCTATTTAAAAGTTCAAGTTTATCGATGTTGACGCCACTAAATAACTTGTCAGTCACTAGTGCTGGTTACGTAAGCAGCATGTTTGTGTCTATCTGTAACCGTTTTTACGCTAGACGAACCAACATTGATAAAATGAAGACTTTTTAAAGGAAATGGTACCCCTCTTTCGCGTCTTTGCTTAAGGGGAAACCCCTCACTTAGCGGCATGAAATTTCGTCACAAAAAACTAGAGTTTTAGATGCAGCCCACGGTAAAGATTTTGTGATCCTAGCTTGCAGCGTTTTGATACAGATGACGAGCGTGACATACAGACAGACAAACGGACAGACGTGTAGACTATCATGGCTAAGCACGCGAAACATCCTGCTGTCGCGCGTAAGAATTATCGAGGAACCCCCAAACCCAGTGTGGTGTGCACTAGCACAAATTAATCATTCTCTAGCGCGTGTGAAAATCCGAGTGCGCTGCAGCACCCCCTAGGGGCCGAAATATAGTACTTCGAAATAGTTAATTTTGTGGATAAACATTAGTTGCTTAAACGCTATAGTTAGCAGACCAGAATGTCGCGGCAATTGGCCGACAGAGCTCAAAAATCTCGAGAAAAAACCAGAAGTTTGGGCCAGAGGCCAACGTAAATCTGCCCGGCGCTTTCAGTCCAATTGGTGGGATTAGAAGGCTGATATTCCCTTCGCAGTAACGTCATGTGAATGGCAAAATCAGACTGCATTTGTATGCACAGTGCGCGCAATATTAAAACTTAGTTGGGTCTACAATGAGGCCTGTACTTTTTGTTAGAGAAACCAAGTTCACCAAAGTCCAACTCGGAAGTGAGCGTGGTTGATAACGTACCATTCTGATTTTTGATATATCGATCCATTTAAGAAATATTCGTGATCAACTTTTAAAGTTGTCCGAAATTGCGCCGATTTTGGCGCATTTTGCGCTTCCAAATTTTCGGGGTGCTTGTTTTTACTCGCGTTGTCATGCAGGCCTCGCGGCACGTCACACGACAAAGTTCCGAGGAGTTATTCCCCTTAATGACAAAGTTAAACGCGCACATTCGCTAAAATTTAAGGCTAGTTTTGGTCCTTTTTGCAAAAAAAACATTGTTGGTAAAGTGTGCGCTAGCAGGACTAGCCCGTGTAAAAAAATTTCAGGGTGAAGCACTTCTTAAAGGCTAAAATACGGTTTTCCGAAAAATGCCATTCGAGTGAGTAATGGGTATGATTTTACCTCTAAATCTGCGTAGTTAGTAAACCAAATTTTAACGGACTTTTGCAAAATGCGATAGAAATCGCGGTCAATGAACTAAACTTACGATTTCAAAAATCTTTCTTCGTTCAAAAAATATTTGCCATCAAAATCTGAGGTTGTCTGAAATCGCACCAAATTCTGCACGTCTTTGGCTAGCAGAACTTTTTGGGCTACCTCCACCGAATGCCAGGATCAGTCTCACACTGAACTTTACTGATCACCGCATACAATGCTTTGCTTTAACATAACAGCAACCGCAAAATCTGTTTGCTGAAAAACTGTATTGTATTTATTCACACACGACAGCTATGGACGTAGGCCTAACTGTGATTAGTCTGAACTAAACATTTACTTGTGGACTTACTTAAAGTTACAACAGTGAACGCATAGGCCTATTATGTGCACAGCAATCTGACGACAAAATTAAGGCTGTTTGTGTGTTATTCAAACATTTGTGTTGTAGCTGCATTGCAGCCGAAAATTTTAGCATCAGCCGTATTTTAACTGAAAATTTCGGTTTGCGACAAAATCCGGCTAATCCAAATATCGACTGTATTTTTTGCTTTGTCGGATTTTTATTAAACTAGAAATACGTTCTGTGGAACGACGTATCTGTCCCATTGCCACGCTATAGAGTCTATCAGCTGCGTTTCAACGTTTGACGCTCTTGTGAACCTGCAGACAATTTTGTCTTTGAATAAAAACGGTTGGTTGCTATGACAACAGGGGTCTTCAGGGGAGAAATTTACATGACACCATTGCATAGCCCGGGCCCGAGAATAGGGGGTAGGTGAAAACAGCGAACAAATATCTTTTGCGAGAGCCGAGTTATAGTCAATTCTGTCCGAAAATTTGTTGCCATAGCAACAAGAGTCGGCAGGGAAGAAATTTTAACGACATCACCGGATAGCCCTGACCGGAAAATAAAAAGGTAAGTGCAAACAGCGCGCAATTATCTCTTACGGGGACCGAGATATACCGCTTTGAAATTTCCATTGAATGTAATGCAAAAATTTTCAGCGTTTGAATGGTTGCTATGGCAACAGGGTGATAAAAGGCAAATTTAAATAACATTGTTAGATTGCCCAACACCGAAAAAGGGGGTAGGTAAACATAGCGCGCAATTATCTTTTACGGGGACCGAGTTATACCGATTTGAAGTCTGCATAGGCCGTAATGCATTTTTTTAAATTGGGGTAAAATAAGGAAAGGAGTTATCAGATTTTTATCCCAAGCAAACTTGATCTTACTTTTCGGGCCCCAAGTCACTATGCAAAATTTCATCAAAATCAAATCAAAATCGCGGCCGTAAGAGTGTTTACAAACAGACTGACAGAATGACAGACAGACGCAAGTGATTTTAGGCCTATAAGTGATTTTATAATCTGTCCCATGCTATGCTATAGCAATGGGACAGATAAAAATCGACTAGAAAGTCGAAAAAGTAATATAAGGTTTATGCGTATAGTCGTCAGGGTGCTCGCGCGAGGAGGGCATCAGTATACAGTAATATTTTAATGTCTATAGCTACATGTAGCTTTAGCGCGTAAGTTAAAAAAGGTTGACGTAAAGACTTTCATCAAAGTTATTCAGCATGGCTTCTAGTTGATGTTGCTGTCGCGCGTGTCATGGGCATTAGCTCATATTTTTTGTTAAAAGCCAGACCGATTTTTGCTATTGGCAATTTGTGACCTGCATTAGCATTAATTCTATGTATATTTCAAACAAAAAAAAACTAAAATTTCAGCTGCAGTCAATTTTTTGAAATCTAAGCTACAAATAATCCGCTAATGCACGACGCTGTGGTGTTGAAACAGGCAACTAAAAATGACTAAAAATGACTACAACTAACTGTGGCAGGTTCCATCAGAGACTCTGAAGATGTATTTCTCCTTGCATTTGTCGTACTTGCAACGCGTTGTAGTGCGGTCGTCCAAACATTCGTCACAGTTATCCGGGCATTCTGTCAACCACCACATTACACATCTATATTTTCACTTACTACACATAGGCAGCTTAAACAAACTCAACACAAGCCGGTAGTCATATAGCGGATATCGCTTAGTCACGAGATCACGTTGCTTTCTATTAATTATAGCAAATTAAAGTAGTCACAAATAACAATTAATATATATGACACAAAAAACAATATTCAATAAATTTCACAACAAAGACAAAATCGTTAAAAACCTTAAAAATTGCATTTTTGAGTTTTTTTCGAGTTGAAAAACCTAAAACAGTTAGGCTTTTCAGACTAATTTTCTAGCCTTGTTAGCTATGCGATGCACTACATGTACATTAGCTACAGACAAGTCGGTCTATCTCCATAATATAAAAAACATTGTTCAGTTTACATACAGTGTAAGGTTGACATCTTGGTTGTAAATATAAAACAGCACAAATCACATCTGAAAAATTCGAACTTTACCATTACACAGTCAGCAAAGTTCTTTTGACATTCTAACGGTCACGTGGATGATGACGTCACGTGATCTCAAAATATCAAAAAAACTGTAATGGAGACTCCTATCTCGGTTGGGGTGTGCGCTATCAAAAGTTAAATATTCTTGAACGCGTGTAAAGATTTGGAGTGCCAGAATATGGTCTTCCAAAAAGTCGATTTTATTGGGTATAATTTGGCCCTTAAATCTCCGAAGTTAGTGAATCAAAGTGTACCGCATATTACAGGCCAAACGCGGAAAAAATCGCGATCAATCAAGTACTTGTACTTGTTCTATTTTGAATACTTTCATCCGCTCCAGATATATTTGAAGTAATGCTTGCAATCCCGGGATTGGCTTCTCAATCCCGGATTCGTAATCCCGGGATCCCGGGATCCCGTTTAGGGATTAGGCTTACAGAATGGTCGCTGTTTGGTATCCATAGTGGACTTATTTCATTCATGAGGACGTAGTAGGCCAACCGTACGAAAGGTATTGCGAGTGTAGAGAGTGACTGTGACTGTGACAGACAGACGACAACTCGTACCAAAAGGCCAGACCTTTAAACTTACCGCTTAACCGGTCGGCTTAAAAACACTTACGATAGCACTGTCCGTCAAGGTTTCGATCGATGTATCTTTCGACACAATTATCGCACATGGTCAATCGTCGAGCAGAGTTGTGCGTGCACCTTTCACACTTCGGTGGACACTCTGAGCACGCACATACAGCAAAATGTCGAAACTTCGAATTAAACAAGATCAGACGGAATCAGAATAACCGGGGTATTAAAAACCGCGTAATGAGGAACCGAAAACGTCACACAATCGTTGGGACAAACAGAGAGACAAACAGCGTTTGAAAAAACCGACACGTAAAGAGGTGGGTTTTGTCGCAAGGGGGTGATTTGAGGTACGGGGGCTTAGTCGTGAAAAGGCGTCTGATGCGGGAGGTTTGTCGCGGCGAGTCGGTCGATCTAAGAAGAGACTGTAGGTCGTATGCCAGCAGTAACACAAGCTCAGCCAGCTAATGCATTGCTGTGTTTGGACAGCTATAGAGTTATAATACTGTGCATTAAATTGCAGCCAGAGATCTACCTGGCTTGTATTAACGACAGCTCCAGTAATACTGATTACTGTCAGCAATGATAGGCCTACGGCTGGACAACCAAGCGGTATACTGACGCTTGCTTATTACTCAGGGTTGTCGTGGATATGAAATATGAAATTTTCCATCCATATCCATATCCACTGATTTTCTCTGGATACCCATGGATATGTCCATCAAAGCAAAAAACTGGCACACTTTACAAAGCTTTATAGAGACAATATAAGTCAACACCCAAAAACGACAAAATGACTTTGGGGCGCCAAGGTGAACGTAGTGAAAATTCATCATCATCATCATCGACAACCGTGGGCTCAATGCCCGTTGGTGTCTGACGCCATTCTTACTATCGCTGCCCACCGCTGCCTATCTAGGGCAGCGTGGCTTAACTCCTGCA
>Ga0056128_1002884_pt1 | contig 20712 bp, 10 predicted proteins | sample WorMetLIZISLAND2_FD_71113 | JGI IMG/M metagenome (GOLD analysis project Ga0056128, IMG submission 71113) | Marine gutless worms symbiont microbial communities from Max Planck institute for Marine Microbiology, Germany - Olavius geniculatus... ... | reverse complement strand
GCTCATTCCACTCCATCCTTCTATCTCCCTCGGTTTTACATGCCTTACCACTCAGGTCTCTGCTCTAACGATATCACGATAGGTTGCTATGATAATCGATAATCGATATGGATCCATAGTTGCCGTATGTTTGTTTTCTATGCTCTGCCATTGATTCGTCTTATTCAGCAAGTAAAATTAGTTGCAGTTTGATCCACGTTGGTTTTTCCATCTTTGACTAACAGATTTTATCTTTTACTTCACATGACACACTGTTGCCAAGTCTGATAAAATTTCTGTGCTTCCATTTGTCATCCGTTTGTATCAAGAGTTTTGCTGAAAAAAAACTGTTTGCATTTAGCTTGTTATGCTGAAGTTTTTGTTAGGCGTTGTTGCCTATAGTATTCTAGCATTTCATGCACAATAAGTGACAATATAAAAATACAAAAGTCAGTCAGTTAGCTAATATGATCTTTAAAGAATAGCATCGCACTATCAGCATTTTAATCGTCATTTGCATACTGTGTGTGAAGGATGGTAGAACATTGATGCATATAGCGGCACAGAACGGTCATGCCACTGTCCTGTCCATGTTACTTGACAAGCATTTCGATGCAGCGTCACGAGACAAGGTTTATTTTTGATTTAGCTTTGCAGTTTTCCTTTTCAGCGTTCTAATTACCAGTAGTAAATTATGCTTATTTGTTTGCTTAGTGCTTTATTATGGGGCCGTCCTTCCTAGAAGGAGGCCACATCATGTATCGATCCTGTCCATCCGTCTGTCCGTCTGTCTCGTGCCTACTTCTTTTTATGTATCGTTTTAGGTACGTGAGCCTCAACTCGCGAAATTCCGATAGTAAAGATACTGCAAGGACGGCCCCATAGCGGGCGGCCCCTCAACGCCGCACCCTCTTTTTTGTTATTCGGATTGTATGAATGTAAAAGATTAACGATGTGTGAAATAAGGTTTTTTCAATTGTTCTGACCCTCCCCCTCCCCCTCACATACTAGACGCAGTGCCGTGGGTGATCTCAGTTTGATTTGGGCGATAACGCCCGCAGCCAGAGAAGCAGGCGAGACGTGTCACTGAGCCGCGGTTGTCTCACCACGGCATGCTGTTTAGCGTTCACAACACAAGTCTATATTTTTCACAAGGTGGCGCCACGCTACTGTCGCTATGCAATCCAGATAGAGAATTTGGTATTTGTATATTAACGTAGCATGAACACCCCCAATTTTCAGCTAAACTACTGAACCGGAACTGCTATAGGCTTTCGCATGTCTCATCAGCATTAGCTCAAAATTCTTGTTCTGTCCATGATACCGTGGCTACCCACAAGAAGTACCTAGTTTTGAGCAAAACTTTACATTCAGTATTGTTTTGTTAATTTTACTGTCATTTGCTGACAGAATAAATGTTTGTCACTTTTGGTTTGCCAGCCATGCTTCTCAGTATTCTCGCTTAACCCCAGGTTAGAAAAGGTCTTCAAAAGGCAGGCTATTTGGAGTAGCTGTAGCTGCAATTTTTGCAGAACATGACACACATAGTGAAGGTAGTAAATCGTTTGTTTGATGTTCAGTTTGGCTACACACCGCTGCATCGTGCAGCAGCCCAAGGTCATTTGGAGGTCATCGAAGTGCTGCTGAGTCATGGTTGTCCTGTAGATTGTCAGGATGATGTAAGTAAACTGTATGCATTAAACACTTCTTCACAGAGCGATTATAGTAGAATGCCAAATACTGTCATTGTGTTTATCACGACGCAGTAATTTGATGAACTGTAATATTTGCTGAAGAGCTTCTGCTCTTATATAATTGTCTCAATCTTTTGTCAGTTATTGAGGATCGATTATATATTCACTAATAATTGCAGATTTTTTACGATAACTATCTGATTTAATTCATTTACAATTGTTGCTGGCATGAGGTTACGCTGGGTTCACCGGATGTCTGGAATGAATGTTTAGCTATCTTGTATTGTACTGAAAGAATTATTTGTATTTTGTATTCAGTTGATCATACTTCTAGTTGTAGTTGTCAGTACGAGCCCATGAGGCATATGATTCAGTGAGTGCTCAGTGCTTTATTATAGCTCAAAGCTGTCCTTGAGCACATCTGGGATGGAGTTATCACTATTGGCATGCTGCAGCTCATTTTGACCTCAGAAGGAAAACTAAATTTTTGTCTGTCTTCTCTTCACTTCCACAACAAGGACAGATTGCAGACGCATTATGTCCGATGAAAGCTTGGTACGGAGCTAGTTCAGATTGACGGTGTATGGGGTTGTCCATAAATAATGTTATGCTGCATTTTTTGTTAGGAGTTGTTTGTAATATTACATAGCATTCAATGTTTGAATTTTAGGGAAAAATTATCCCCTTCCCCTTCATCACATTTCGTCACACTACTCTGGACCCTGCATCAGATATGATGTCACAAATGTCCACCCCTCCTTCTCTCCAGCCTGTAGTGTAATCTACAGAGACGGGTTTTAACATATCTAAACTGCAATATTTTACATTATATCTTTTATCAAAATTGTCTACTGTAAATTCAGTGTATAATATCATATTCAGTTAAGCGCAGTGTTTTGAAATGTTTCTAGGCTTACTCATCCTGTTACATAAGACAAGTTGGCGATGTGATTTAGGCTGTTCATCGTGCCTTCTCGCAGATGTGACTGTGTGACGTCACACTACCCTCCCTGCGTGACATGTTGTCGCAATAGTGTTAACCCTTTTCTCTGCCGCAGAGTGTGACAACTGACATCATTTATGGATAATCCCCTATGAGTGTTAGGGTTTAAAGCTCCCGTAACGTTACCAGTAACTTACGGTAAATTACGTTAAGATAAAATTGCAAAATTACCAGTTAATTACGGACTTTTATTTTGTCAATTAAATTAGACATTTAATTTTACACACATTAAGTGCCATAATAGTCCAATCAATTTAATTTTGAAACCAAAGCGCCAAAGTCGTCCACTTACGTATGTTAACAGCTATTCTGAGACTTTTTCAGCGGGATGCACTTCTGTTAAAGGTAAAATATGGGTAATTTACCGGAAATTTAGTGATAAATTATCGGTAATTTGCGGTAACAGTAACATTTCCAATCTTACTGGTAATTTTCGAACACTAATGTGTGTGCTGTGTGTGCGTAGTGTGGTAACACGGCGTTGCACGGCGCTGCGTGGAACGGCTTCAGTCGTACAGTCAATGTCCTCTTGTGCAACGAGGCTGACGTCAACACTGTTAACAAGGTCGTAGCCACTCTTTGCAGCTTATTCTGGCTCTTAGATGGTGGAATACAGCGGCATGGCGGCCAGGACGAGCGCAGTGTGCACGCTTTACCCCGGAATTTGGGGCTGTCGAAAAATTGTCCGAAAATTGTCGTCCATCTTGGCCCGGGGATGTTTAGGAGCAAAGTTGAAATTTTGAGGAGCATCCAAAATTTGTGTCGGAAATTTGCCACTATCTTGTTGGAATTCTGCCCCAAATTAGCCACGTTTGTCGGAAAATTGCAACTTTTAGTCAGTAGTTATGATAACATTGGATTAAAATAGCTGGTAATTAACTGCTATTATGCTTTGTGTTTTTTGCTTCGTTTTTTAAATATAAGTTGATATATGCATTTTTTTATACTTTTTTGTTTATTTAATAATACATAAAGTTATAGTATGCACTTTATGCTTTCTGAGTTGTTTAACTTGTTTTGATAGAATAAGATTGAATATAATTTGCATATCGATAGCTAAAAAGAGTCTTGAACATGCAAACCAAGACTCCCTGAATTGGATTTATGGCACTGTGTGATCTCAGGTGGCACCCAGCGCCATGTTTTAGTTTGTGCAGTAGTAGTTAGTGTTTTCATGTAGCATCAGTTTAGCTGTGGCTGTCTATGGTTCTGTAGGCGGGGTGTACAGCGTTGCATTCGGCGGCTCAGAAAGGGCACAACCAGTGCTCACGCGTTCTTCTCTACGCCGGCTGCACGGTCGATGCCAAGAACACTGTAGGTATCACGTAGCGGTCTTTGAACATCCTCGGATTGTGGTAAAACATTTGGTGTTTGCTCCTGTGGTTTGCCCTCATTTTAAGTCAGTTTGCCTGATGATGTCTTTAAATTGTTCTACATGAAACCTGGTGTGGTTAGATTTTCTGAACGTCTGGTAATTGGTTTTTAGTAGAAATGTCAAGGCATTAATTTTTTTAATGCATTAATTAACGCGTAAATTAACGCACCCAGTCCCGTCGAGAGGGAGAGTAGGGGATAAGTTATCACAGGCCTCACGACGTTTGAGGGGCTCTGCCTGTCCAATATAGAAAGTTAGAAACACATTTTTAAACATATAATCAACAATAACTGACGTCATAGGTAGCATAAAAATCTATTAGCATGTCATCGAAAATTGAAATAATTATTTATTTACACTAGTGATGGAATGAAAACTACAGTTTTGTTACTCGAATTCATTCGATTGTCAAATAACCGCAGTTTAGTGGAATATTTCAACTTTTGCTTCACAAAATTTCGTAAATAAACATAAATTTACATATGCACGTTGATTTTTTTAACGCGCGTTAATTTATTAACGCATTAACGCGTTAATTAACGCGTCAATTGTGACAGCTCTAGTTTTTAGTAGAAAAGATTGGAGATAAATCGGTTCTGCTTCACTTGCGGAATTATGCCTTAGTCTAATTTGTTCAATATACTGTGTAGTGTGTATGAAGTAGGCTCAGTGAAATATTATTGTGTTTTCCTGTTTGCATTGCTACGATATCTGAGAAAAGTTGTTCCAAATATTATAGAACAGGCAAATCTGGACACAACTGTCATTACTTTTACTTATGCGCCCTTATATTGGCAAGTTCTTACAATTTTCGGTTTTCGTTATTTCTGTGTTTTATGTTTCATATTAGGTTTTTCTGTAATTTTAAACTTTCTGTTCCCTTGTTGTAAAGGTTAAACTTACTGTTCCATTATTATGTGTATTTATGTGCACTTTGCTTGGAAAGGCTGTCCCCGAAAGAAATGACCTATACTGTGTCGGGCGGGATGTCAAACCCTACTCACTTACTCAAAAGTTTAATCACACACTTCATACGTTGGTTATTATGGGGGTGTCCTTCCTAGAAGGAGGCCCCATCATGTGTTGAAGCTGTCCGTCTGTCTGTCTGTCCCGTGCCTTCATCTAGAGGGAAAACGAAAAAGCCTACGAATACTAAACTTAGTAGGAAGGGTCCCTGGGACACCAGCACCCCGTGGACCAATTTCAAGGTCAAGGGGTCAGAGGTCAAGGTCACGGCGGCTAATTGCGTTATTGGCGAAAAATCCCCATAACTTCGCTGCCTGTTGTCCGATCAACGTGATATTTGGCATGTGGCGTAAGGATCCCCATAGCGGGCGGCCCCTCAACGGCCGCACCCTCTTGTTATTTCTTGGCATGATGTGTTGCAGTCTGGCGAGACCGCGCTGCATGTGGCAGCCAGACACGGCCATGCCGGAGTGGTCCGCATATTGCTCAGCACTCGCTGCAAACTTAACTCTCAGAACAAGGTATCAGCGTGTGTGTCGCATATTTTTACTTTTTAAAGGTTAAAGGGTGTGTATGGCTGTGCATGGGACAGCGCTCTTGCGGGTCCTTAAAAATTCTTGAATTATTTTTCCAGATTTCAAGGCTTGGAAAGTCCTCGAAAACAGCCATGCTTAGTCAGCTCCTCATCTCCAGATTTTAGAAATCTTTCGGGTCATCGGTGCAAAGCCCCACCACCGTGACAAAGTGGCTGACCACGGTGGGGTAGTTGTTTTAACATTTTAGCCAAAATGGAGACTAAGGGTGGTTAATGCCAACAAATTATGAAAATCTGTTTAGTTGCTTATATAGTCGAATATTTTAAATTCTTTTTTTCTGGACTGGGTGTTCTTATGTCGTCTGATGGAAATGAGTTCATTGTTTTTCAAGCATCTGCATTTAGTGTTTAAAATCGCTGTTTCTGTTAACTAACTGTTCATGTCAACATGTGCGCAGAACGGGGAAACGGCGTTACATATCGCTGCTCTGTGTCACAAGTCGAAAGTCGCTCGACTTCTTCTCGATGCCGGCTGCAGCTGCAAGCTCAAAAACAAGGTAACGGTGATGATAGCATTTATAGTCATTCTGCAGTGCAAAGTTTAACATGGAAACCAGTTTTTTCTGGTTGGTCTTCAGACAGGACTGGAGTACAGGCCGGAAGATGCAGATGTGACATGTTCAGGCATAGCCCTCCCCCTGCCATCATTCTCCAATAGACAGCATTTTGAGATTGCTGTCTGTCTGGAGGATAAGAGGGAATATTACTAAACTGCCGTTACTTTTGCATATCCCCACTCAGAATTGGCAGTTTTTACTATTTTAGGTTCAGGTCGTTTTTTGGTTTTGCATTGTTAAACTTTCTGTAAAGGTTAGGCTTTTTTCGTTATTATGCGTACGTGCATTGCCTGGAAAGGCCGTCTTTGAAATGACCTATACCGCGTCGGGCGGGACGTAAAACCCTATTCACTCACTCACTGCAGACGTGAGCAATGGCTACCGGAAAATCTCAGTCATGGATGGTGGGATAATATGTTTTGTTAAATTATTATTGTGGGGTCGTCCTTCCTAGAAGGAGGCCCCGTTATGTGTTGATCCTGTCCGTCTGTCTGTCTGTCTGTCCCATGCCTCCACCTAGAGGGAAAACGAAAAGGCCTACGAATACCAAACTTGGTAGGAATGGTCCCTGGGACACCAGCACCCCGTGGACCAATTTCAAGGTCAAGGGGTCAGAAGTCAAGGTCACGGTGGCTAATTGCGTTGTTGGTGAAAAATCCCCATAACTTCGCTGCCTGTTGTTCGATCAACTTGATATTTGGCAGGTGGTGTAAGGATCCCTTGCCACCTTGCACAGACCTAGAAAGCCCCAAAACAGCACGCACGTACTCAACTGCAAGGACGGCCCCATATTGGGCGGCCACTCAACGGTTGCACTCTCTTGTTTTTGTAAGTAGTGATAAGCCATCGTGTCTTAATGCTACTGTATTGACTGTTGTTAGCATGGTGAGACAGCTGGTCAGTTGGCGAAAAGATCCGACTGTACAGATATCGCTACCCTCATTGCTGCACGTAAGAAGGTAACACTGCTTGTCGTAGTTATTGTAATTTATCTGCTCATATTAGAACATTAGCCATCACTGTTTTCTGATAACCTTGAGCCATGAAGTTATGTGCTATTTGACAAATATAATGAAGTGTTAAAGAAAGTGGATTAATAAAACCAAAAACAGAATTTTCTGATTATTTACAAAAAGCTCAAATTCAGCACTGGGGAATAGCTTACGTTTGTCACTGGCATAGTGTAATTTCCTGTTGTTTGTGATTTTGTGTTGGATGTTAATGATTTTCTATATAGTTACCTTGAAGAGGTTTGTAATGTTCAGTTATCACATCTCCGCATGGGAGGCCACATGCCAGAACTAGATGGTACGGTAGCCTCATAACGAGAAAACAAGATCAGCCCGAGTCGGCCACATATCAGCGATGTGGTCAGGAAGACGACACATTGGCACACGCGCTGATTGAGTGTCTGTTACAATTTGCATGTACCAATCATTTTGATGAGGATGATCCCATCACTTTGGTTTTTAAAGAACCTGCAGTGATGCTAAGCTACCTGAGGGATGATTGCTGGCCTTTCCGAGGCCGGTCGCATATGATTTCACAATCGAGCTCCGGAAGACAACCATCCCTGTTTTCCAATAGACAGCATTCTGAAATTAATGACTGTCTGGAGGATAACAGGGAAGATTAATAGAACTACCATTATGGTTAATTACATATGCACACGTATAATGAAGTTCTTACAATTTTAGGTTTAGCTGGTGTTTTTGTGTTTCTGTAAAAGTTAAACTTACTGTTTTGTTATTATGTGTTTTTGTGCATTCTGCCTGAGAAGGCCATCCCCGAAATGATCTATACTGTGTCAGGCGGGACGTTAAACCCTACTTACTCGCTAGTGTGAAGTGATCACTATTCAACCTCATTTTTATGCTTCTACCAAGACAACAACAACAACAGCGACTTAGTTAATTGAAAGATGTTTTGTTTTCACTACTTGTTTTCTGATGTTTGTTTGTTCGTCTTGTTCATCTGTGTGTGTGTTCGCTGCAGAATATTTAGGCGTACACTATTTTGATACCTGAATGTTATGTCAGACATGGCTGTTCTCACTGAAGAGACGCCGGCATGTTGTGAGTGACGATTCCAAGCTGGCGTCCAGTCACCAAGCTGAAGACGACGCGTCGGCAGAGACGAGGAGTGAGCGTAGTGACGTCGCAGTCCGATGTGCCGCTGTCAGTAAACGCTCGCGTTCTCACCAGGTAACAGCTGCATTCTGACACAAAAAAAACGGTCTATTTTTTATTGTTTAAACCCACACTAAAAACGACTCCACGCGAATCCAAATTTAGTTTCTTGTTCGACTAGTAACGAAATTATTTTTGTGATTAAGTTTAAAAAACTTTTGATCTCGCAAAGTTGAACATTTTGGATATTTATTTGATGTGGCATGCTCATTCTGATAACTTACAATTTGTGAAAACTCCTAAATCAATGAAGTTGGGCTTTTTGAATTAACAAAAACCCAAAACCCAGTAAGACTGACTAGGTTAAACTTTTAAACCTGTGTAAAACTGCTTATCGTGTTTTTTTTGCCTCTGATAGTATGCTGTGGCCAGATTAATTACTGATATACCAGCAGTGGTGGTATGTGCCAAGGAAAATATGCATTTCCTCTGCGTCTTTTCAGTCATATGCCCATCAACTCTTGCCAACCATCAACATCAACAACCATCAACTCTCAGTGAGCATTTTTAACCAGTTTTGTAGACAGACCACAGTGCTGGGTGCTGACATTCTTTTGTGGAAACAGGTGGTTGAGATGATTGCATGTACTTTTCATGGTGTCTAGTGGCGTTTATTATGTGTAGTTAGTGATGAGACTGATCACAAATTTAGCAACTTTTAATCGTTAGAAATATTTGCTGGTTAATAGGAGTGATATGATTCTTAATTTCCACGTTTGCAGTTAAAAGCATTGACTAGTCGATGATCGTTGGTGTTATTTTGTAGCGACACACCAACAGGCCTGTCTCCGCTGACGTCATTGGTCCAGCTGCTGAAGCTGACTGCCAGTACAAGTTGCCGCCGGTACCGGCGGCAGAACAGCTGCCGGCTGTGAGTGACACCACGCCGGCAGTCGTGCTGAGTGCTTTTCATCAACACCGGCTCAATTCTCTAACTGACACCGGCCCACTGTCATACAAACAGACTTATAGTGTTACCGCTGCAGCGGCTGCTGCTGCCAGAAAGGCAAAGGAAAGAAAGGCTGCTAGTGCTGCCTCAAAAAAGCCAGGTTAATATGGATGTTGTTTTAGAACCGTTAAAAGTATATGCTTATTGTGTTACAGTTGTTAAAATCTATTGCTTGATGCTAGTATTTAGCAGCATTTTGCCAGTGAGCCCATGTAAGCTAATTTCGTAAATTTTTGGCAGCAGTGTTGTTAAGACTTGATCTAGCTAAATGTGATTTCAAGAATTTGTTTCCAATGCTGGAATTTCTTGGACTATGTCTCCCGTGTGAAATATTGGCTTTGGTTAATGATAAGTCGAATGACATTAATCAGTTAATACATTTGGACTGATCTGCTGTTTGACGAGTCCAACTGCCATTCAAAACCAAGACTGTGTTAGAGTAAATAATGAAATGGCTCATCAATAGCTATCATATTTTTCATCATTTATTCTTAGCCTGGACTAAAAGTACTGCAGTGGGTGACTGCCGTCGCGCAGGCTTCGCCCTCGCCGGCTCAAAGCGCCGCCAAAGGGATGAGCTCCCATGCAACGGACCTAGCTGTCTATGCGGAATCTTCTTCTCCTTCTTCTTCTTCTGGACTAAAAGTTGACTTTGAGAGCTTTGAAGTAATTTTGGATGTTTTTAAAAAAATATTTTTTTTGCTTTTGGCATTGATGCTTGATAAAATGATTGTCATTGCATAACCTGGCTATTAGTCATTTCATTCTTGCTTTTTTCTGGCCAGGCTCCCACTTGTGTTATTTTGATATCTGATGATTTTCCAAATTTATGGATACTGGTTGTCAGTGATATTAATAGACATGGTATGATTGTTAATATATGGCTAACTGTGGTTTGGCTCTGGGTGATGTCTGCAAATGTTGTCGGCAATGCAGGGACTAAACACGTGCAAGGCATATTGACGGAGTATGTCGCCCAGCCTGGTGTCCAATGTTACAAAGATCTAGCAGGCAACTTGAAGCAGGTACTAGTAATTGACTTCAATGCTTCAACTTGTTTTTGTCAGAACACGGTAGTGCATTGACATAAACTACGTGAGGTGGACAATGAGTGCACCTTACATATTTCTATTGTCTTTGCTATCTGTCTGCCAAAGATTATCAAATTTGGTGGAGATTTGACGAAGTTCTGACAAAAAAGTTGGGTCGTTTTTTGGCACACCCTGTAAGGGCCTGTATATACACTGTGTTCAGAAAAAAAAACACCCACTCACGTTTTTTGTTATATTTCTGTGGAAAATGCTTAGACTTGCACAAAATTTTCAGAGAATGTTTACCAGAAAACAAGTATTCCGAAAATGGAAAAGTTAGATATTCTTTGCTACCGATGATGTCATGCTGACGTCATATTTCCATGTTTTTGAATTATAGGTTTTACCGCTGAAAACAGACATTTGATGAAATGTTAAAACACATCAATTGTTTATTGTGTTAGGTAAGGGGTTAGGTATAGGGTTAGGTAAGGGGTAAGGTTAGGGTTAGCATTCGTGTAGTGGGATAGTTTTGACGTTCGTAGTTTTGTCGGTTCCAATTTTACTGCTAAAGAAATAAATTGATTAACTGCTAGATTTCTGCTACTGTTACTGTGCAGGGTCCCATCGGTTACGTGCCTGTGCCAGACACAAGGCCCACAGACAGCTTAGATCATCGCAATGGTGAATATGAGCCAGTCTTGAGTTCGAGGGTGGACAATGTCGACCGAGGACGTCGGCAACGGTCATCACTCGTTGGTCCACGTCGACGACCTGTCAGTGGCATTGTGGACAGAGGTCAGCGCCCACTGTCATACGTAGACCCCCGCCCTGCGACCGACTCTGTTGCACAATATAGCTGCGGATACCTCAACGATACTCCCGAGCGTGTGAAAAGTACGTGATATCTACAGAATTTCTAAGATCTTTTATGAAGCATCGACTGTGCAGTTACAGCCTGCTTTTATTTAGCTAGCTTTATGATTTCGCAGTTTTCGTTATCTGTTTTTTACTACAGCTTTTTGTATTCATGGTTTACAGACTGATTTTATTTATACAATTAGTTGCCAATTAGCATTCCTGCAGCAGCAGCACGAGATTGCCTATTGCGTGTAAGAAACTATTTTCACATTTTGTCTCGTAAACTGTCTGTTGATGATTTGATTGTTAAAGCTTTACCACTTCAGGTTTAAAGTCACAAATTGCTTTTAGTATTGCTACCTGCACCATTGAATACATGTTCGAATGTTTTTGCGCCTCTGTATCTTTACACACGTTTAGTTTTATGGCGCTTTATAAGTTTGTTTTTTTTTTAAACTATTTAAAGGACAGTTGTAATATGTTTTGCATTAGGCCTATCAAAATCTTGCTCCACCGGCCATTTTACTTGGGTTAGTTTGATACGGTATTGTTTCCGAGTCTTCATAGAGACTGACGTCAAGAAAGATGCAAAAGGTAAAGGTAAACGTCGGAATATAGCTCTTTATAAAACTGAACCCCTCACAGAGCTACAGAGCATCACCTGCCATATGGGATAACACAGTGTTACCTGCCACCCGACAGATGAATGCACCCCGCCTTAACCCCAACCAGATAGGCTGATACTTGTAGCTTGAGCATTCTCCTGGGTCAGGGCAAAACTTATGCATGCATATCTTTCTTGATGCAGTTGCACCATTCTCATTTATTGTCATTACTGAGAAAAAATCATGGTTAAGTTTAAAGGTGCAGTGTGATGAAGTTTATGTCATATGCCAGTTCTGTAATGCTTTCCGTATATAGCCAGTACATGCTAGTCTGTGTTGTGTTGATAGAGATTGAGTCGGCTGAACCAGCAGCCTGTGAAACTGGCTCCAAGCCTACTGCTACGGTGACAAGGAGACGACATCGTCCTACGAGTTTTGTTCCCAGCAAAGACGCTGTCAACTTCCACACAGAGAACGGCTTTCACCAGCACAGATCATTACGGAGGCAAAGTTTGCGTCATCACTCCGTGGTGGCTGAGGATTTGTATTGTCCGATGAACGGAGTCCGGGTCAAAAGTGGACATCGTCTGCCAGGTAGAAACAGTGCTGCTCGGAACACACCTGGCAACCTGCTCCGGGCATGCTCTGATGAGACACTGTCTCTGCATTCCCACAGTCGTAGGCTGCAGCAAGCACATCGCGAGACCCCGACTCACACCGATCGTCGCATGTCAGTCCTGGATGTTGCATCCGCCACTAGGAGGTCACACACCGGTAGAGAACGACATCGCAACAAGACCGCTGCCGCACCGTCTTCCAGCAGAAGTCGGCGAACTGTCTCGACCAGCAATCGTCCGGATCTGCTGTGCGCGTGGAAAGAACACGACGACTGGGACAGCGTCTCACCACAAGGGAAAGGCCGTGGCATTGCCGACTTCATTGGGCATTCCAGTCCCCAGGAAAACGATGTTCAGCGACAGCATACTGGTGCTAACGGAACTTTCGCCGGGACCATTCCAGTGTCAACGCAGTCTCCGCAGTCGATTATCTCTGATGGAAGTCCTGGTTCACACTATCCCATTGCACCAGCAGCGTCTCCGGTAACATTGAACAGCGTAGTTTTCTCTCCGCCACCGTATACTCTGGTGTCTTCATCTACCACTGCTGTGTGGTCGACTGCCGCATCGTTTCCACCGCCACGGACTTCGGTGATGGACAGTCGAAGCAACCCAGACTCCGGCTACAGCAGCAAGATCTATCGATGCCAAGGCACTGGTCCAGTCGTTGATACTGTCGCATCATGTCCAGAACGTGTCAAAAGACCTGTGGAAACTGGTGTCAACGTACAGAGCAGAGTCTGCTCTTCATTTCCAGATGTGGTGGTGGACCGGCCAGTGTATTATTCCGGGAATACGCCTACCTTGCCACAGATAGCGACCTATCCTGCCGTGTCTTCTGAACATCAGCAGGATGTGGGTTTGGAGCATACAAATCTTGATCTGATGGCCTACAGTGAAACGAACTTGGTTGTGTCGCCGCACCGCGCCGCCGATCACAGACAGTCGAGGATGCCGATGCAGTTAGCTGATGAGAACTCGCTGGTTGAAGAAAGCGAAGCATTGTCACCACTGAGCCTGGATTCTGTCAACTTCATCGCTGAGAGGATCTCTGACTTCAGTGTGTCTTCGCCAGCGAATAATGGCAATGTTTCGGTCTCAGCCATCCCGCCGGAAGCTTCGTTGTTTCCAGATGTGCCACAGAGCACAAGATACGTCAGCAGTCCAGAGGAATCTGCAGCCGTTGAACAGTTTCTTCACAATATGAACTCAGTTTCTGAATTGGGAAGCCCTGTTCTTGGCATCAGAACCTTAAGCTGTATCGCAGAAGACGTCAGGCAGATTAATGGAGAGCGTGAATCTTACCAAGAGGCTGGTGACTACCAGCGGTCACCTCTGTCTGTGTCTGCAGAACATTCGTTTAATCATGTCATCGGTACAGATGACATTCCGCAGATAGAAGACGATGCAGTCGATCATCGAGTGTTGAATGATGTCCAACTGTCACACCTGCAAATAGGTCGCTGCACAACTGTCTAGATCTCATTCTGTGGCATTGCACATTTACGGGTTGAGAGTTTTATGGATTACTTAATAATTAATTAAGATTAATTCTTTAATTGGCGAAATGTGTTATCGGTTTGATGAGTTTGGTTGCATTGCCTGTGTAACGTTTTTGCAGGGGTTGATCAATAAGTAATAAGAATCGATGTATTATACCTTAAAAAAAAATTACAATCTATCAATCAGTAAAAAGTAAATTTTCTACGAACTCTATGGGTTTGTTGCGGATGTGACGTCATTGTAATTTATGATGTCACAGCAAGTTAAACAGAAACGATTTGGAGTGTTGATGCGAACAGCGTAGAATTAGGCTCATTGTTGCACGACAATTCTCTAGTCTGCAGCCGATGTTAGCAGTGTGGTGCCCTGAGGCATCAGATTTTCTGAAAGCCCTAACAAATATGTTTACGAATTTCTCATTTGCAACTACGAATGTACGATAGCCTAAATCTACGCTGGCCGTAAATAAGAGCCATTGGACTAATAATGATGTCACGTCAAAATTTAATGTTTCCATGAGCCCAACATACTGTTGGTGACTCTGGCTTTATACAATAAGATCACCCTGCACACAGTAACAACTAAACCCCCAGTAACTATCGTCAGTTTTGATATCTGAAATTTTATCTTTGTGTTGTCCGCTATGCATGACAATGTATGATTCAAGTTGTTTGCTCTGAAGCTGTGAATTGTTTTTATTTAACGGTCTATGACGTCATAAATTACAGTGTACTTTTTACTCATATATGAATTGTGAAAAAAATTAACTCCAATACATTGATTCTCATTGCTTATTGATAGGGACCAACCGGATTCACGAGGAAAAATGCATGATTTCACGGCAGAATTTTTAAAATGTGTCAAATTTCACGGAAAATTCACAGAAAAAGTTTCGGAAACTCAGGACCACACAGACGTTATTTCGAGGTGCTGCGCTATTGCAAACGAAGAAATTTCTGAACAACGAATATTTACTACACTAAGTCAAGACTCAAGACAGTCAATGTCAACTACTTAGTGCTAAAGTGCGACACGTAGCAAACAGCAACATCCGTACAAAAGCTCCTGATAAAACTCTGGAATTGTCATAAATTAAACTAAAAGCGCTAAAATTCACGAAAAATTACTGATTTCACGGAAATTAGCGTTTTTCACGGAAGGAGGTCAATTTCACGGAAAATGACACGGCCGTGAAAGCGTGAATTAAGTTGGTCCCTACTTATTGATCAACCCTCGCACTCTGAAATTTTAGTCGAGCTGTTATATTTTTGCCTAAGCTTTTTACACAAGTGAAACACTATTACGCATTTGAGTGATAAACTTTTTATATGATGCCATGTTTTTGTATAGCTGTAGTGCCAGGGATGCTCATTTATGCATAGCTTGTGATCGATTCATTTGCTATGATGCATGGGTGAGTCGCACTGCTTGCAGTTTTGTATTGATATGTGATTGCATATATCTGTCAGGTAGTCCATATACACTGTGTCCGGTAAAAAAGTAAACCTCCAGACATTGTACAATAGAAATGTCAAATATGAATTAATTTAAATATAATTTTGTACACTTATTTTGCAATAAATTGCTAAAGTGAACACCAAATTTTGTTGAAAAATATTGTTCCTTGGCACAGTTATTACTTGTTGAATATCGATAACAAAATATCTCCATTACCAATATGGCGTTACATAAGTAAACCCTGATGCGTAACTCCAATAAACGGATTCGATTTTGGCAAAATTCTGCGTCAGCAATGCATCGTCTATTGGCAGTCAATGTACCAAATGTTAGTTGAATTTATTAATGCAAACAATGTCACAGCGACTTTTGTGAGGTCACCCCAAAACGTGATGTGTCCAGTATTAAGCAACCATTTGATTAATCCTGACATTGTCCATGGATTGCTGGGATATTGTGCGATAAACTTTTTAGCACCATACACTTCTGCTGTCTCAACAGTTTAATTAAAACACGATCATCTGCAGAAAATACCACTTTGTTGTTGTTTATGTTGATTGCATCAACAAACATCACTTTCGATCAAGCGACTGCAGTAGATTATGTAACGCCATATTGGTAACGAAAATATTTTACTATAGATGTTCAATTATTAATGACTCCACTAAGAAATAAATTTTTTTAACGAAATTTGGTGATTGATTCAACTGTTTATTGGAAATTAAGCGTTTGAAGTTTTACTTAAATTTGTTCGGATTTGACATTTATATTGTACAGTGTTTAGGGTTTACTTTTTTACCGGACATAGTTTATATCTCTGTCTTAAAGTCTTATATTTTTCTACGTTTTATATCATGTATTGCAGAATGTTGCCATTCAAATGTTACGCATTAGCATTGTTGTAAATTTGTGTGCACATGTAAAAGTATGTAGATCAGTATTTAACTCTGCTTCATTTATTTGACACTTTTTTGTCAAAAATGTGAACTATTATGAAGTTGCCATTACCTCAGTGGACTAAATAATAACGTGTCACCATTGACTTTGTTGAAAATATCATTTATTTTTGTATATATTTTTTTTTATTTTTAGTCATATATTTTTATTAGTACTGTTAGTATTTGCTAACTATCAGTAGTCTTTTTCGGTAGCTCTATCGTGAATAGTATCGTCATGTGATAAAACTTACGATGACCATTTGTGTCGTCGAAAAGGTAGGGAATTGATTCAGAAAATTGATATTATTGGGGGAAAATTTTGGTCAGGAAAAACTGTCAAGAGTTTGATTTTCGTTTTCGGCAACATCATCGTTTATTAGCTTAGTATATTTGATGGTGCATTTTTCTCACAGAGCAATACAGTACTGCTATTACTTAAGATTGTATTTCATTACTAACTTTGTGTTCACGATATTGGTAAATTAAGAAGTGTTGGAAAAATCATGGAATTTTGTATTGCTGAAGAATGGTCACGCTGATATCGGCTGTAATCTCTCTTCACCTGTAATTCAGATTATACCAAAAGTATGCTAATATGAGTGGCTAAACAGAAACAGCTTGTGAAAGAGGAAGGTCGTTGAAGTGTTGATTGCACTTATGTTATTAATTTGATACTCTGTGGTACTTGTTCTTGTTGCTACAGAATTTGGATGTTTGCACATAATATTTAACAAAATACTTATGTGTTTTAAATATGAAAGCGTTGAGAAACATATCACTAAAGGGCAAAGAGGGCTCGACAGTTCCCAGTTGAATTGCGTGGATTGTCTGTAGTTGTACACACGGTTCATACAGACCCTAGAAAATCCTGAAGTTAAAATTTTGAGATTTCCACGTCTGGAAAGTCCAGAAAAAGGCATAGGCCTGGGTGCTGCAAACCCCAGAGAAGTTCTGGTGTTCTAAAGTCGTGGTCCTGAAAAGTTTACTTTTTGAGATTTTCTGCATTTGCGAAGTGCAGATCATAAGGTTATTTTGCCACTTCTGTGTGACGACAAGCAACTAACAGGTTTTGGCTTTCGCAGGACTTGTCCACCCGAATCCTGACCAGGAACTGTGCCCCCAGACCCGGTGTTTGTTTGCTCATGCTATAATGCAGTTAACTACATCAAAAACTTAGGTGTGTGCACTTTTGACCTTGTGCAACCATGTTTGTGAACGTAGTGTAACCTGGAAAGCCATTGAAAACGCCTTTTTGTGCCCTGAAAAACTGGAATTTGATAGTCACGGAAAACAGTTTTTGTTTGTACGAGACCTGTGTAATTGATCTCTTTCGTTCTTATTAAGCCTTTTTCAGGAGATTGTTTCAACTTTTAGGCAACCTGGCAAGTTTAGGTCACTCCTAATTGTAGAAGCCAGCATTGTTCAGAGTCGAATCTTTGATGTCGTATGTCATTAGTGGTTACGCGATCCGGTGCCAACCGTTCGTTCTTCTGTACATGCCAGGTGGGCCTTAAAGTGACACCCTTTTCAGCTACGTCGATATAAAGTGTTCAAAACACTTAGATATTTGTATTTGAAAAGTGTTTTGCAAACTTTGACATTCGCTAGTTTCAATGCGTTGATCTATTTGTAAATATTTCCATGATTCCATCGGAGCCATCTCAATAACTTACGCAGATTGTGGATGAAACGGCGTTTGGTGAAGTTGCAATCTATTCGCATAGAAACAGAACGTGTTTACATCGGCAGACGAAGAACGACGTCGTTTAATGACAATGATAAGTGATTGTACAGAAATTACAAGTAGTTCTTCTAATAAAAGAGGAAACTCAAATAGCGGACAGATGTCACTTTTTCTGCTCACCCTGCAGATTGCGCATCAATAAAAAAAAGAAACCGTTTACTGAGATACACAAACGCGGCTGAACCACAAATGCTGGACGCAGCCTTACAGTGTAGATATACCGAGTAGGCCTAGGTCCCTACTATGCGTTGCATGTCTCCGCTGTCTGGTAGGCCTGCATTCTGTTTGTTGTTTTTACCGCGAGATGCACATAGCACAAAACGAGTTTCTTTCATCGTAAGGTCCGTCCATCGTTCTGCCCGTCTACGCTCGATACGTCTAGATCATTATAAGTCGGTTTAGGTCTATTTGGAAGAGTTATTAGCACAAGATCTTCGCTCGATGAAGCCCGGCGATGTGACAATCGTACGGATCCGCAAAATTCGACCGGAATAGGGTGGGGTAGCTATTGTCGGCAGAAAAAAACAAATTCAATCACCTTGAATACTCGCAAAATGTGCGAGATATATAGGACCAATGTCGTTATTCACGAATACGACGTTGCGCACATTGTCGATCGGTACCAAATTCAGCGACTTCAGATGACTGATGTGCCACGTCATTATGCATCTATCGGAAACCACCAGAAAAATGTGAATGAATTTTACCTAGACCAAATCTGTTCGAAGCAGAAATGTAGTCCGCATTCTTAGACTATCGCATGGAAACAATTACTCACTGTATTTACTTTAAACCATGTTGTTTTTCACTTGGCAGCGGTTTTTTGCAATTTTATTAAAACTTGATCAATGTACGTATTCTATGTGCACCACGCGGTAAACAGTCGGCTGTCTACGCGATAACAAGCCTATGGAGTTTAACGAGAAATCGGCGTCGATGTCATTTCTCTATAATTGCATAATATTATGATTAGACCGTCAGAATTAAAGTCCACATCGTGACAAAATACTTCGCAGAAGTGTCTGACACTAGAGTTTTATCGACAGCCATTAAAACGAACACCCAAGGCGACATACGGACGGACTGAAGGACGTATTCGGGTGACTTAAAAAGAGATTTTCTATCCTGCAAATTAAATCGATGTAAGCCTAGGCCACGAATAGACAATTTTGTGAATTAAAACTCGAACAAAGAGTTCGATTCTGTGATCATTCAGTTATCAATTTATCAGCTAGTTAACCATCCACGCTTACGGTTGACCTAGAAGACTTGTATACACTGTCCCAAAAAAACGTTTCACTTTGTCATTTTCCATATGTTCGCCAAATATTAACCAATTTTCAAAATTCTTTTACTGGCACATACTGTGCACAATTGGCAACAAATTACTAGTTGAATATACCACCACACATTAACTGTGTCGCTACACTACCGCGTGAAACATACATTCTCAAAAATCACTCAAATCACTATAATACATATGCAAAAAATCATCTTCTGATACAATGTTTACTAATTTTATTTAGTTCTACATGCATTTCCGATATTTGTAAACCAACGCAGATGATATTGCCGTAAATGATAATTTTAAATGCACTGACTACATAGCCTACCGCTGATGTAATGTGTCGTTTAGCAGTGGAGACAAAACTCTGATTAAGAACTTGTACCGGTTCAAAAATACAGCTTTTGGAGAATAATAGCAGAATTTTTGAAGATAAACTGCAACAGGGAAAGAGTGGGATTGTTATTGACAGAGATTTGGGAAACATGCAGCACCGACGAAAGGCATGAGACCGGCAGACTGAAGCCTACACTACTTAAGAGAACGTGATCACTGTGGTGGAATGGTAGACTTGCTAAACCACAAAGCCCAAAAACAAACATATCAAAACATATCATTTACTACGCCAGATACCCAAAGAAAAAGATCTAACAAAGTGTAGCATTGTACAGATCATTCACTGCAGGGAGGTGCGTTTTGTTTACCAACACGCTTGCTGTCTATTAGCCTATTGTTAGTTTTTTTCTTGCATTTATATTTCACAAGGTAGTGTTGGGACGCAGTTAATGTGTGGCGGGATATTCAGTAATCGCTTTATTGCTAATTGTCTACAGAATGCATCAATAAAAGAATTTTGAAAATCGGTTAATATTTGGCGAAGATATGGGAAACGACAAAGTGGGACGTCTGGGGGACACTGTAGATACATGCAGCATCGCAGGATATCGACGTTTTTGACGTCGCACATTCCTACGATCACAGAAATAGAGAAGCCAACTGGAACGCATATACGTGCAACTGTAAACAGAATACTCTTAATTAGGTAGAATTAAAGCGACAGGGAACGTTCATATAATTTATACGACTCGACGGCAAGTGCCACACTTATGTACATGTACATAATACAGACGTGCACACGAATGGCTATACACAAAGTATACACGGTGTTTCATAAAAAGGACCCCTTTTTGTTTTTTTCATAATTCACTCATATGATGAGCAATTTGCATGAAATTTTCATTATTTGTAGCTGAATAAATACTAATTCAAAATGTTTTAACAAAACATGGCAGTTGATTAAATATTCTTTGCTAGTCGTGATGTAACGCTGACATTATAATGTGTCACGGGTACAAACAGGCTA
>Ga0056128_1002883_pt1 | contig 20720 bp, 8 predicted proteins | sample WorMetLIZISLAND2_FD_71113 | JGI IMG/M metagenome (GOLD analysis project Ga0056128, IMG submission 71113) | Marine gutless worms symbiont microbial communities from Max Planck institute for Marine Microbiology, Germany - Olavius geniculatus... ... | reverse complement strand
CCAAATTTTATCTCAATCGGGTCAGGGGTTTTGATTCTGTGGGGGGTCGAATTTTTGGCTTTCCCATAAGAAAGAGAAGTCGCCGTTAACACAGGGTTTGAACTACCGTTCAGCCTGTGATCAGATAACCAAAACTGTTCAACTACCGGTACTCTAAACTCCACCTCCGAATCATCATTTTAACCGCTGTTTTTATTTGTAATTTTTTGGAACAACACAGTTTAGTGCAAAGACCTGGATCTGGATCTAGCTCTATCCCGCCCAAACACTCCGAGACAAAGCTTTTTACGCGCCACAGCATGTGAAGCTTCGAGCGTCTTAGCTATCGCCGAGGCGTCCGTATGTTCGTTCGTCCGTCCGTCACACCCTTAAGCCCTATCAAAACGATGCATGCTAGAATCATGAAATCTTCACTGTAGATGCCCCAAGGACTCTAGTGTGTTGCGACAAAATTTCCTGGCACTGGGTGAGGGGGTTCCCCTCGAACGAGGGAGTCAAAAAGAGGTACCCCCTGAGGTTGTGATTTTACTGCTATTGGATCGTCTAGTGTGAAAAGCTCCGCAGATAGGCACGGGCATACTGCCTACCGTAACAAGCACTGGTGACGAGTTTTTAAGGGGTATAAACATCAGTGACCTTGAGCGACCATGAACCACCAAAATAGAGGGGTTTAGTGTTTTTTTGCAATTTTCGGCTGCAGCGCTCATTTTAAGGGCGAATTGCGCCGAAATGGCTGAAGATAGACCAAAACAACCTGAGCATGAAATTTTCAGCTTAAAAGTAAATTTAAGTAATCCAAGGCCTGATCACCTAAGTTTAAGGAGGCTTGCGCACGCGAGCGTCAAATAGGGGTACCGCCTAAAAAGTCGTTATTTACCGCCGTTGGCTCGTCTAGCGTGAAAACGGTTGCACATAGACAGACTTGTTGACGAGCTTTTAAGGAGCATCAACACTGATGACCTTAAACGACCTTGAACCCCCAATATAGCGGTTTCACTGATTTTTGCGATTTTTGGCTGCGGCGCACACTTCAATAGTAAATTGGGACAAAATGGCTGGACTCTGGAGACAGACCAGGACAACCTGCGGGTGATAATTTTGGCACAGAACGCAGATTTTAACCGCCTTTGTTTCGACCTCCCAGGTTTTAAGACTCCTCCGTACGGAAGCCTCAAATCTGAGTACTTTTTTTAAAAACGCACTTTTATTTTACTAAACTCTGTACACTGATTCCCAAAGTCGGACCATCATCGATGCTGTAGCCCGTCACTTAAGTGAATGAGTAGGGTTTAACGCTCTGCCCGACACAGTATAGATCATTTCACGAACGGCCCTTCCAAACAATGCACATATGCATAATAATTAATGCAACAGAAATTTTAACCCTTACAATAATAAAACAAGTTTACCCTTTACAGAAAAACCTAATACGAAACACAAAACAAAAAAACGACCTAAACCTGTGCATATGTAACAGTAGTGACAGTTTTAATAATCTTCCCTGTTATCCTTCAGACAGTCATCAATCTCAGAATGCTGTCTATTGAAGGACAGGAATGCGCGTCACGTGAGCTTTGCTCAAATTACCTGTCTATCATTTTAGCACAGTACATCACAAAAACCAAACTTGCTGCTTATATGAAGCAAATGTACCAAAATGCGTTCGTCGTTTGGCTACAGTCGTACAAGCTAGAAGAGATCATAGCAACAGTTCCCCCCCCCCCAGCTGGTCTGAACCGCGAAAACTGCTATCACTTCGCCAACACTGGGCCTACGACCACACATAAAAAGGCTGCTGGACGAAAGGCTCGGCTTACTTCACAGACTCTGATGTAAGCCCCACAACACTGATATGCACGATCATACATCCAAACTCATTTTTAGTTCTCAAGTGATTAAAGAATATAACGCCAATTGATACAACACTACACCGTGTCTCAATAAAAAACGTGCCACTTTTATTTCTTGAATAACTCCGTGAAACACTGGCCAATTTTGTAAATTTCTGGCAGGCAACATTAAGAAGAAACCTAACGTAAACGACTATAGTTTAGCACTTTAACTCATCTCACCTTAATACTGTTGCTATACTACCTTGTGAAATTCAGAAGTCGTAATTTTGCCGTTTACAACAACGAATCCACACTAAGTACAGCACATGCGTTGGCTCAGAAATGATTAACCGAATAGCGACAAACACGAGTAACAGCTATTATCACTCAGAATGTCTTACATGTTACATCACATCATTTTTTATCACAGCGTGTGCTCAAAATATCTTCATCCAGCACGAATGCAAGCAGTGGACGTTGACGCTACTTGCTCACCTTCCAGAGCCACTGACCCAAAGCAGCTCATTCACTGCTGATGCATTATTTCAGTTCGTCGACACACGATTTAAAAAAATAAATATGATTACTGTTAAATATGTAACTGATTTTCAATGATTGTGTGATCTCGGTGATTTTTTTGAGCAGACGCATAAGCTCTCAAGTATGAATTCATTGTTGTAAACGGTCAAGCTATGACTTCTGCATTTCACAAGGTAGTGTAGCGACAGTATTAAGGTGAGATGGGCTAAACTAAAGTCATGTAAGTCAGGTTGCTTCCCGATGTTGCTTGCCAAAAATTATCAAAATCGGTCAATGCCGCACGCAGTTATTCAAGAAATAAAAGTGGCACGTTTTTTATTGATACACAGTGTAGAAATAACACCAGCTAGGGCTCCAAGAGAAAAAATGCCGGACTGTCGGCGTACGGGAACTTTCCCGCCAACCAACTTTTCCCTTCCTTCTCCCTCGTCTTCTCCCTGCCCTTCCCTCCCCTTCTATTTCCCAAATCCCGCTATTAAATTTAAGAGAGCACCGAGAGCTCCCCCAGCACCGCAAAAGCATTTGTTTGTATCTCGGGCCCAATAATGCGTGTGGTGACAATAATAGCGTGTGTTCCTCCAAATGTTTAACAAAAGCGAGTCTGCCTGTACATGGCAGTGAAATAACGTTGTTTGCTGCTGCAAAACTCTGTTGGCTTTAGTTTCTAATACTAGAAATACGTTCTGTGGAACGAAGTATCTGTCCCATTGCCACGCTATAGAGCCTAGCAGGTGCGTATAAGGGGTGAGGGTAGGTGCAAATAGCGCACAATTTTCTTTCACGGGGGCCGAGTTGTAGTCAATTTTGTCCTAAAATTCATTGCCATGGCAACAGGGGTCGGCAAGGGAGAAATTTAAATGACACCATCGGATAGCCCGGGCCCGAAAATAGAGGGATAGGTGCAAACAGCGGGCAATTATCTTTTACGGGGACCGAGTTATACCGCTGTGAAATTTCAATTGGCTGTAATGCAAAATTTTGTAACTTTTGAATAGTTGAAATGGCAACAGGGGTCGTTAAGGTTAAATTTAAATTACACCGTTAGATTGCCCGACCCCGAAAATAGGGGGTAGGTAAACACAGCACGCAATTATCTGTTACAAGGACCGAGTTATACCACTTTGAAGTCCCCATAGGCGTAATGCAAATTTTTAAAAATTGGGGTAAAATAGGGGAAGAAGTTATCAGATTTTTTATCCCAAACAAACTCAATCTTACTTTTCAGGCCCCGAATTACTGTGCAAAATTTCACCAAAATCGAATCAAAATTGCGGCCTTAGGAGTGTTTACAGACAGACAGACAGTGTGACAGAAGTGATTTTATAATCTGTCCCATGCTATGCTATAGCCATGGGACAGATAATAACATTCTGCGTTACAGACTTTACAGTATTAGTATACTATTGCGTAACTGTCTCCATATCATAGCCTACACCGTGCTATCTCAGAAAAAAAGTGGCGGTAGGCTAGGCCAATGGTATGCCACAAAGGTCGGGCCCATGCCATCCCACTTCTAGCATTGAATCGTTCACACAACAAACACAAACTTCCTTGTCTTCGCTTGGCAAAGATTAAAATTTACGATATACAGATTGCAACGTATAAAATAACTGTTGTAACATATAGTATGTTATTATTATTAATCGCGGGTGCGTAGCTGGTGCAGAACCGATTGAATCTTGCCGATGGCTCGTTGAATGTCGACGCTAGTGAGACTGCTATGCATGACGGCACGAACGTTTCCGGTCGCCTCAAACGGCATCAGTTTCAGCGCTACATCAGTGAATGACGACGCGTCTGATGTAAACATCTGAGATCAGACAACAGCTTTGAACAATCATCATTCGTATGAATGCACGCCGTCTGACGCGGCGGCTTGGCTACGCAAGGCGCGTACGCAACGACGTAACTGAACTGAACTGACACGGTTTAGTTTAGTTTTTGACGAACTCACCAACGGACTAGAAGAACGAGATCATTGGTCATTGGTTGACGCGTGCATGCCCGTAGACACCGGCGCCGTTAGTCGGTGCCTACTGTAATGCATTACTGCTTGCCCATTGATGAGTTCTAAAACCATGCCGGATCAGTTCAGTTCAGTTCAGTCGCTCTCTACGCACCTTAAAGGCCTCCAAGGCTAGGATGTGTGACTTGGGATTGCGAGGTCGTTAGTTTAACTCCCGATCGGGTCGTTATCAAGTGGTTACTACAGCGGACAGGTAAACCATCCCGGTATATGACCAACATCAAAGTCAACTCAGCCGTCCATCCCTCCGGGGTAAATAAATCGAGTACTGCATGACCTGTCTGGCTGGGGTTAAGGTGGGGCGCATTCACCTGTGTCGGGTGGCAGGTAACAATGTGTGATCCCATACGGCGGGTGACGCTCCGTACGTAGCTCTGAGATGGGTTTCCTAAGAAGAGCTTTAACCGCTTGCCACCAATCAACGGCGACGAATAGTATATTGTCAAAACAGCACAGTAAGCAGCCATGCAGAAGCAATCTGACTAGGCTATAGATAGGCCTATAGGCAACGATCGAAGATACGAAGCACGCGTATTCTATTTTTTAATCACATGTACATTAAGCCCATTTTAAGCGTACGCGCATCCTCGAACACTGCGTATATGTTAGCAGCCAGTCGCAGCTCGTTAGTAAGATATAATAAATAATTCACAAGCACGAAAAAAACCATTTTTTCACAATATAAAAGCAGAATAAAAATAGAAAGTATAATAACTGAAAAAATACGTCAGCCGAGTGACAACATGTGGCCATCCGGCAAGAACATGCACAACCGAAATTCTACACATGACCTTTGAACTTTAGAAACATGGGAAAGACGGACGGACAAACAAGATTCATAATGCGGCCTATCAGGACGGCCGCGTAACAACAAGCACAAGTACAAGAATGCAGTTTTTCACAGGACGAGAATGCAATAAAATATAATTAGAAATGACAACAAGGAAAATAATCAGATAACGAAAGTAGCAGTAGTGGGAAGCAGGGCAAAAACCCTCGTGGGGTCAAGCAACAACTTTGCTAAAAGCTTTTTGTCCGTTTTCGTACAAAAGTCAAGCCAAAAGTTGAGGATTTGACTAAAGAAGCCCAGCCGTCGCTAGGGCAAGCCGACTGCACGCCGGTGTCCGAAAGCTAGCAAATGTGAATAAGTGGTTATTTCAATAGCCCTGTTTGGAGGCAGGAAAAAAGTCGACAATAGAGGCATTAGATAAGGCATTTGCAAATGTCAGTAGCCTATTAACAACAAAAAATTTCAGCTAATGCTCACGAGACGCGCGAAAACCCATAGCAATTCCTGTCAGTCTATCTCCAGCCATTTCGTCGCAGTTCATTCTTGAAGTGTGCGCTGCAGCCGAAGATTGCAAAAATCAACAAAACCCCTTATTTCGGAAGTTTAGGGTCTTTCAAAGTCATCGATGTTGATACGACTAAAAAGCTCATCACTAGTGGTTGCTGTGATAAGCAGCATGTCCATGCTTATCTGCAACCATTTTCACGAAAGACTGGTCAACAACGGTAAAATAACGACTTTCACGGGAGTATCGCTCTTTGATGCCCTCATGCGCAGGTTTCCTTGAACCTAGAAAACCGAGACTTGGAAAGTCAAAATCTACGTTCAATGCTGAGAATTTCACAGGCAGCTTATCCACATCTATCTCATTGATTTCGGCGCAATTCGCTCTTGAAATGTGTCTTGCAGCCCGAAATAGCCAAAAATCCATAAAACCCCCTATTTTAGCGTTCAAGGTCATCCAAGGTCATTAAATTCGATAGCAATTGAGAGCCAGTGTACGACTTCCTATTAGTGATTAATAGTAACTTAGGCCCTATCTCGCACCGTTGTTGAAATACAGCTACTTATTGGCTCGGTAGTCTAACGGTAACGTGCCGGACTTGTAATCTTGAGGTCACTCAGGGGCGCAGGTTCGACTCCGCACCAGGACACTGTCGGGTAACGACCTTAGAGAAGTTCTTCACACACATGTGCCTCTGTCACCAAGCAGTATAATTTGGTACCGGCTTCACCGCTGAGACGTAAACAGGCACACCGCGCGATACACTGGCCCCGTATCCGTGGTTTCGCAGTGTAAAAACTGGTGTCTGGCTGAGGGCCTTAGGAAACGGAGATCAGCGCCGCCCTATGGGCCTTAAGGCTCGAGAAGGACTTGACGTTTTTACTTATTGGCTAAAAATCGCAAATTTTTCCAACCCCCTCTCATTTAGCGCCCTCGTTCGGGGTGACCCCCTTCGAATTTATGGAAAAGCTTTACGGTTTCTGAAACTAGAGTCTTCCAGGCAGCCGACGGTAAAGATTTGGTGATCCTAGCTTGCACCGTTTTTGACTGATCCACCCGTGTGACAGACAGACAAATGGGCGGACAGACGGACGGACAGACAGAATTGCGATGGCTAAGACGCGCTGAAAGCAGTAGCTGCTTTCGTGCATAAAAACCATTGCGCTGATACAGTTTGGCCATAATGCGCCATGCGATTTTTGGGGGTCGGGAGACTCGGGACCCCCTATTTTGGGAGAACAAGTGTCCATAGTGGGACGGCAATGGTACCATGGCGTCGGATAAGGCCTTGATAATAAGCTACTATATGATGTCAACAGTAACAATGCCACCAACGGAAGCGGTTTGGTCAATTCGCAATGCAAGTATTTGGGGTGCAGTCATTACCCCCGTTTAGGAAAAATAGGGGATTGTAGAGGTTCCAATTTGGTATCACAGGGGAAGCAATCGGGCAACCCTATTCGCTTGATCAGAGAGTTTTCCGGCACAACGTACCGTTTAGCCACAGTACATGCGTTACAGACAACAGACGACAGACACAACAGTGTAACAAAAGCTCGACCTTAGCGGTCGGCCAAAAACTGTCTGCAACGTGCACACCGTATCGACGACCAGCCCTTCGTTTAATGGGGATAGGCCGCCCGGTCAGCCCATACCTGGAGTGGAAACGCCATGCACTGTGGCGACAGACACGTTCGTTGGCACATTGTCTTCATCAGCTGGATGACCTACTCAAGACTGTATGCAAAATCCTCCTCCTCCGACAGACGCCTCTTCCAGTCCAGTATGCTATGCTGCATTAACTTCTCATGAATCCGGCTATTTGATACGGTTGTACATGAATTCATCCATCCCACTTCACGTGCCTATATAGTACAAATGCGTAACTTCACGATATAGAGCAGGTTATCTAAAAAACAACATTAGGCCTAAACAACAAATGAACAGACACAGCAAAAACAGACAAGAAATATTATAAGATTGCGACAAATCTAATGTAGGCTACTCCTCACGCGCATTATTTTCTCCTGTATTCTTCTAAGTGCTTTTTCGTTCTTTTCAACTTGTATTAGAGACCCGGCGTCAATTTGAGACCCATTTAATATTATACTATAGCGACTGGCGTCGAGGTCGTTATTGGAAATTGTCTCCCCGTCTATCTAGCACCGTTATCAAAATATGGCGCCTCTAAGATAATGGAGTCACGACCTTCACCCTTCGGGGTCACGTGACGTCATCGCGGTGATCGACTTCCTATGGGTGGTCCATAGTGACCATACGTCTATCTAGCACCGTTATGGAGATATGACCGTACGAATTTCTTCTAGGAAGGCTCTTCCAGGATCAGAGGTCAAAAAAGATTAAAGGTTAAAGGTGGTGATATAGCCCTTAACGGGACGCCCATCTCAGAGCTACGGAGCGTCACCTGCCGTATGGGATCACACAGTGTTACCTGCCACCCGACACAGGTGAACGCGCCCCGCCTTAACCCCAGCCACATAGGCCGGTACTTGATTCACCTACCCCGGAGGGATGGAAGGCTGAGTTGACCTAGGCGGCTGGTTACATACCGAGATGGTTTACAAGCCCACAGGCAGTCACCCATCGCAGTACTAACTGGGCCCGGCGTACAGTAACTTCGTTGATTGGATCAAACGCGTTATCACTACCCCACGCCACCAGGGCTTGGCGACTAAGGTGACGTGGCGTGACCACGTTATCCTGTTATCAGTCACACCATCCCAGCCACCATTTAACATCTCAGCCAACTCCAGCTAGAAATATGAGGGGCACGCTTAGTAAATTTGACAGGGACGTTGTACCACTCCATGATGACGGCATCTTTGAAGGCGATCAATACCGTTCTGTTTTACGCACTCTTCACAGCCAAGCAGTTGTACCAAACAGAGTCCTTGGAACTAGGCTACTCCGCCTGAATTATCATCATTCGAATGCTACCTTTCTAGATCCGTCCGCACCACTCTTGCTCAGTTACGTTCAGGGTCACTGCCGGCTCCTCAACTTTTACAAAACCCGCATCACTGCAGGCGTGACAGATGTTCGCCCAGACCACACTCCGTTGAACATTTGCTCCAGTGTCCTGCCTGCCTGACACAGCTGACAACTCAGAATCTATGGGACGATCCAGACGCGGCGGCTGATTTTCTCAACCTCGACGACAACTAACGAAGGAAAGGAGCTGTGGGCTACAACAACAACAACAACAACGACAACGTGGCGTGGAGACGACCAACGACTAGGTCGGTCGTCGGTCGGTCCTCAACATTACACTGATCTCATATACTCCTCTTCGCTACGTGAGGAACGTAGTGCGCGAAGAGTAAAAAAATTGTGCATAGGCAGAAACAAGTTATGTTGAAATGTAGTCCAAATTCATTTACACTGTTTTTTTTTCAGAATTCCACCCGTAAGTAGGATATAATTATCTCAGCCTTGGGTCTGTCCAATTCAGTCTCAGTAGTCTGCAATTTACGTGTCATGCACAGTAATAATTCACAATGTAGAAGGCGTAGAAATCCAAAAATAAATACAGATAAAGCAGCATTCCAATGATTCTATATGCCATTATATCAGCAATATCATGGCATTAGTCGGCAATTCAGTTCATGCATATATGATAATATGAGCACGATTCGTGCATAATGCCAAAATATAATTCAAAGTTGACAAAGAATGATTTCATGCCAAGTTCACCAAAAAAACAAACAATTTACCAATTTTAACTGACATGCATTTCTGTACTGAGTTGTGTATTAAATAGTGATTTGTAGCAAGAACTGGGTACCAGGATGTGGCTCCAAAATTCATAACCTGGTTCCAAATCCAGGTAATTGGTACCCGTTTTTTGCACTGATTGCTGATTAAACTGATGAAAATCTCGCTACTTGCAACCTGTAAGAGAAATTCAATTTCTGCCATTTTCATTGATGAACTATAAATATTTGGTACGACAGACAGATTTTAAACGTTTATTATGAAAAACCTAACTTTTTGGCAAAATATTGGGTAATTAAATGTCACATGTAACTTTAACGTCGTTTTTCCTTCACTTGCCTTAAAGTTAAACCGGATCCAGATACCCAGTTCACTGCAACCGGCTACCCTGGTCCTAAAACGGGTAATGCTGCAAATCGCTAGTATTAAAAGTCAAGCACTGGAAAAAAATTACACATCACAGTATCGACTATTATGGACTATTTACTGTTGCACGCATCAGCAATAGCGTACTTGCATCGTACTTCGACAATACTGGTATCCTAATTTTCCTAGCAAACCATTCAGCAATTTAATGTACGAACCACAAAATAGCAGCCCGCCTGCACATTTACTAGCACTGAAAGTAGTATCAGCTGCAACTACAGTACAACTATTACACCGTGTCCAGAAAAAACATCCTGAATATTATCGATTGACACTTAAAGAAGAGTTATCCAATTTTAATAATGTTTGGCACGAATCTTTCCAGCACAACTGGCCACCAAATGTCCACTCAGTATTCCACCTCACCCAATGTCTGCTTCTGCACTACCTGGGGAAAACAGAACCAATGAAATATGAGTTAAAATGAACAGAAATACGTCAAAAAGCATCCGCAACATTATCGACTGTGACTTAAAGAAAGATTGACAGATTTTATTATTTTTTGGTGCAAACATTTTTACCACTACTTGTCATCAAATAACCATTCTAGTTCCCACCTCACCATTTGTCTGCTTCTGCACTACCTGGGAAAACCTGAACAGACAAAATAAGATAAAAATGCTATATTATGTTGCTTTTGTTTCCCCAGGTAGTGCAGAAGCAGACAATGGGTGCAGTGGAAAATTGGACAGTCATTTGATCGCCAGTTGTGTCAGAAATATTGGTGTCAAAAATCATTAAAATCTGATTATGGTTCTACAAGTTACAATCGAAAATGTCCAGGATGTTTTTTTTTCGAACATGGTGTATAACTGCCAACAGTATTCAGTTACATTAACTAACGCAAAACTACAAATATTATACAATGCAGTGACACTATGTTGCTGCATGATTCTTAAATTAAGCACTCTGAGTGACCAATTCCAAACTGATTTAATAAATAGCAACCAATCACTGCCATGAATATTTCATATCACCCATATGTAGAAAAATTTAGAAAAAAAAAACAAGAAAAAAAGTAAAAAGCAGTAAAATGACAGTACTGTTTGTTGTCCTTATAATACTATTTCTGTAGTTAATAACCAGCCTGTAGGTAGATCAAGCAAATTAACATAATTTAACCTGATCAAGCCGAGAACAGAACTGTGTCGGCGTTAGGTCAGCCTTCACCAGTTTCATCATGACAATATTGGTCTCAACTCCCTCTGCATCGACCTCCAATATTCCTTCACCATTTTCTTTTATTGCTGGGCAGGAAAATCAGCAACATTCACTGCACTGTTTCTACATTAATTTCCTAATAAATCATGAAATGTCTGAAGTTGGAACTTTCAGCATACAATGAAACGCTATGACGTTGCATCAATCATGCACATTGAACGACCATGTAAACAGAGATTGGCAAGTTACCCTAAAAATTCACAATGAAAAATAAATAGCATAAAAATACACTTAAAATTATAACAAGAAGTCTTCAATTTTTGCAACCTTGCTACAGTATCAATTCAGATGATGTCGAAATTTATCACTAGAGGGATGCTTATTAGCCCTGCCGATCGTTTACTAGTTTTTAATAGTTAGCTTTCTTTGCAGCGGACTAAGTTGACTACTCATACAGTCTATGGCTGCATGTTAAACGTTTCCGTATCACACCATATTGTTATACCTTAACGAAAAATACCTGCACACAATTGGTCCAAATCGCATCACGTGATGTTAACAAATACGCACTGTTGACTGATCGATCAACAGTGCATGCACACTATCAACCAGGCAACATTGAAGTCTCGCATTTTTTCATAATTGTTTACTTGTTGACTTGTAGAATTGTTTGGTTTTAAGACAACAAAACAAACAGTGACTGGCGTGTCGATCATTGTTGAACTTTTCCCCTCAGTTCGAAAAATGTTGCCCTCGATCTTCAATCGCGAGGCAACATTTTACAAACTTCCAGGATGAAATTTTCAATGATGACCTCGACACAAGTCACTATTTGTATATTGCTAACCTTTAGCAAAAGTTTTAGCGTTTTGATGGTCTTTCTGGAATCGTTCGGCGGCATCTTCCATACCGGCGAGGGCAGCAGCAGCTAATGGCCCAGACTTGCGCCATCCGCCACCGAGACCTTTCCTCACACGCAATGCCCTAGCCACCCACATACACAGACCACTGGCCACTGCAATACGGACGGATGCAGTAATCACCAAATACTGTAAATTACGCTATAATATATTCCACAACATCTGTATCTCAATATCAAACTCCTCTACACCAAACCTACAGTGTAAAAATTTTCTGGTACTCAGAAAAAGCAGAATCATGCACTTTGATATCCTGTTCATCATTAAAGTTTCACAACAGAATCTAATTCATTCATTTATACGTATTTGTCTGAAAAACGATATACTTTTTATCATAAAATATTCTACTGTAGAAACGACAGAAATCCACAGTTTTATAATGTATCAGTGTTTTCCGTATGTCACAAAATAACACAACAGAATTAAGTCCAATGAAATGCTGAAAACTGTAGCATACAATATTGTCCAGTACTTTGACGCTGTTAGTAAGCAACAGAAAAAACACTTAATGTGAAACAATATAAAAGTCTTCCCACGACAATTCCCAATGGTTTGTGGCTTCTATCCCTATACCTGGTGGGCGCAGCTTGCACCCAATGAAAAATAGGGGAAGGAAAGTTTTAATAAGGTTGTAGATCAAAACTTTTTTCCTTTTTTGCCTTTTTTCACCGAGCAAACTACACCTCAGGCCAAAACTGGGGGAAAGTTGCACCCAATTTTGATTCCACATTTGGGGGGTAGAGGCCACTGCCAACGGTTTACTTTTTGCACTGGCCTCACATGGAGTGACTCTAAAAAAACTCAGCGATGGTTAAAATATCTTTAAACTTATTTGGTGCAGTATGAAACGAGCCACAAAGGATAGCTCAGCCTGGCCATCCTTCCATGGGTAGGCACAATGAGTACCAGCCAAAGGTAAAATGTAAAAAGGCACACTGCACAATGCACTAGCCTTGTATCCATGGTCTCGGAGTGTAAACTGGTGTCTGGCTGATGGCTAAGGAAAGAGAGATCAGTGCCGGCCTATAGGCACACCGAGCGATACACTGGCTCTGTATCCATGGTCTCGCAATGTAAAAAAAACTGGTGTCTGGCTGAGGGCCTTAAGAAACGGAGATCAGTGCCAGCCTATGGGTCTTGAGACTCGGGAAGGACTTTACGTTTTACATTAATCAAAAATGGACTTTGGATGCCAGAAACAGAATAACGACATTTTTAAAGTACTTAGCAATAAGATCCTTGCTTCCAAGAAGTACGCTTCCAATCGGCGCACCTACGGACTAAACACAACAGATAACATGCATTCACTGTGACACTAACAGACACATTATCTGTATACTGCAACAATATCACAGACTACCCTGAGAACAGACGGAAAGTGGTACGTGGCACTGTGTGGCGTGAGAATGACGAAAACCAATATAAAAGTGACTAAAAGTGGTACAAAACAAAACAAGGGCCAACGTAACTTGGCACAATGTGGCATCACTGATAGATGCTGCCACCTGGTGAATCATAAACCATTTCTTTCTGTAAGTCAGAAGCAATTGCATGTTTTAGCTGGAGGTTTGATGCCAAAACCTCCTCTTCGACTAGCACAAGAACCACCATGTGAAACAATGTGTCGCTAAACACCACATTACTTACTTACTTACTTAAGCATACCTGCCAAATGGCATCGTGATCCGTCAGGGTGGGAAAATGCGAGAAAGACGAAACATGGACCATGCAACAGAAAAATATGTCACAATAAGTGGAATAGCTTAAAGTGATGCTGCCTGCAAATTAACTGAATGTGCTTAAGAAACACAATCTATACTACCATGGAAAGGGTCTGAAAAAGTGATACAATTGTAGGTCTAAGCAGTAATTTAAACCTAAGTATTAGGTTAACAAACAAAAAATGTTTGTCTCCAAGGACACATCTCCAAAGACTTCAATTGTGGCCCTTGCCTTGCCTTGCCCTATTATGCTTTCTACAACTTTTCCAGTCTTATAAAATAAACTTTCCACCTGTTCATGCAATCTTGCAAGTTCTTCGAAAAAGGCAAATGAGAAACAGAACACTTACAGAACTATTAGTATACAAGAAATCAAGCGCTCTGAAGTCTAAAAAACAACTTTGAGAGGATCAAGAGCCTAACATCTTAATAACATCAACAATTAACTATGCAGGCTTGACTAAGCTTCTCACAGCTCAAACTTGGGCAATGACCAGCTAGTTTCCTAACAGTCGCCAGAAAAAAATCATGAAAGCAACCTTTGAGAGGCAAAAGCTAACGGACTCGACATCTTCTGCAAGATGCTTCACGGGCAGATTAAGGCCAACGGCTGCATTCAGTAGCCTTGAGCCGTCCATGTGCACAGGAACATGATGACGCTGTGCTACTGCTCTCACCTAAAAAACGTAAACGTAAACGTCAAGTCCTTCACGAGCCTTACGGCCCATAGGGCGACGCTGATCTCCGTTTCCTAAGGCCCTCAGCCAGACACCAGTTTTTTACACTGCGAGACCATGGATACGGGGCCAGTGTATCGTGCGGTGTGCCTGTTTACGTCTCAGCGGTGAAGCTGGTACCAAATTATACTGCTTGGTGACAGAGGCACATGTGTGTGAAAAACTTCTCTAAGGTCGTTAACCGGCAGTGTCCTGGTGCGGAGTCGAACCTGCGCCCCTGAGTGACCTCAAGATTACAAGTCCGACACGTTACCGTTAGACTACCGAGCCACACTGCTCTCACCTACTGATGCAATACTACAACTGTAACAACAAACTAGTCTGCTAAGTCGCTTACAATATCATATAATGCAATATAAAGTGCACAACGTAATGCCAAAAGACTAATGTACAGTCAGCTTCGCTACTTCATAAAAAAACAAACACAACAAGAAATTTAAGCTAATGCTCACGAGAAATGCAAAAGCCTGTAGCAACTTCTGTTCGCCAATTGCCTTAGTCTATCTCCAGCCATTTCGTCGCAATTCACTCTTGAAGTGTTCGCCGCAGCTGAAGATCGCCATATGTCGTTTTTAAAAGTTTTTTACCATAACTTTGTCAAACGTGGTCCGTTTGGTACAAAATTTTGTACACATAGTGTCACAGACAACAAGAACATATGATTTTTACTTTTTTGTGTGAGCATATATTGTGGCTAAACCATACACTCTACGTCAGTACATACGATTTAGCCACAATATATGCACACACGAGCAGGTAGAGATCAGACAGTAACCAAATTTGCAGCATTTGTTCATGCTGTCTGTGGCACTATGTGTACAAAATTTTGTAGCAAACGGACCAGTAAAAAACAAAAAAAATACCGATGGACCTAAGTTCGGAAACCCGAGAACGGCCGCCGTCAGTCCTAATTTTAAGAGGTCTATGGCATGCACAGTACCCATTACACACGTGTGCAAAATCCATTTTTGTTTAACTATCGTTTAGTTCCAAAGTTAGTCCAGAAAAAAACCAGACCTTAAATGTGAACTTTCATAGTGTATTAAGTGAGTAGTGCTAAAAAAGAGAAATATTATAGCAAATTGTTGTTAAACCACTTGAACAAGCACTTGTTTACAAGGGGTACACAAACCTGCTTTGTGTGCAGGTTAATGCTTAACGACATGGCAAGTATTATACAAAGAATCAAAACAACCAAAACAAAGCAAAACTGCTCTTTCATGGCCACTGTCTCCTCCATACACGCCGGCGCTTCGTCAGGGCTTTGGTTAGACCATTACAGTCTGGGCCTGACCAAGCCCGGCACCTTTCTGAGGCTTTGGTCCTATGGCCACGAAAAAGCGTGCAGTCGCACACACGAGACATCCCTCGTGCTGCGAGCCTAGCTATATATAGCGCCACTTGCCGTATATGTACACCAGATGTCAGCCTACAAAATAATAGTGTTTCGTTCATTTGTCAAATTTAACTCATTCATCCCCACGTTTTGACAGTAAATCAAAAAATTAATTCAATCGCTAACGGCTTAAGTCCACCGAGCAAAAATTCAGTCATAGAGAAGTTGAGAGTTAGTAGATTAGCAGTCAGATTAGCTGATAAAACATACCTTTGACAAGAAGTCAAGAGGCACGATCTTGCCACCGCAATAGTTATGTGTATTCTCCACCACGATGAGTCCAGTCAAAGGCTGATGTGGATCGTCCAGCGGCCGAATGCTGCTTTCCAACTCAGCAATGTCAAACGTTCCATCAGGCAAATTCTTCAGCGGACGTGGATGGAGCCCGAAAAACTACAATTATCACCATAAATTGGACAGTTCCACTTTTGCCTGCCTTGCTTGCATCAGTTTTTAGATTTCATTCTTTTTGTTCTTCATTCTCGGCCATAAAAAAAATAATTATACTATGTATACAAAGAAAGCAAAGCTTGATGTCGTAACTTTTGACAGATGTACTACAGATTTCATAATTTTCGTCACAGTCACACTCAGCAACAGATTTGCATTTAGGCATGTAACGAACTTCATATTCACACTCGATGACATGCGAATATTGACCACTTTTTAGCTATTCGATATTCAACAAACAGTTGGGAACGTTTCTGGCGAATGCCAACATATTTCACTTTATTCAACTTGATTAAACTTTATCGAACTTTAGACAGAGGATACTGACTGAAGAAAACACTGAACACTCGGGATATTTCATTTTCTTAATCAAATTTGATTCATCGAACTATACATTAAACACTGACTTTTTTCTGACTAAAACACTAAAGAACTACTTTAAATGTTTCGCTTCATTCAAACACTGATAAAATTATCTTAAAACTGAATAAGTATTTGCATTCGCATTTGTTATTCGACGAACAGTTTGCATTCGACAAACGTGAATATTTTTCCACTTTGTCACATGCCTAATTTGCAATAAGGTTATGAAAAAAAATATCAGCACACCACAGATGCATTGTTATACTACATACTGGGAATTTATCACCATCTCAGTAAAACTACAGAATACAGATTTACAAAACAGTTTAGCAAAGCACTTAAGGTGCAGTGAAAGCTTACATAATTGCTGTACTGAAAATACAGGTCTATTCACTCTATCGAAAAATGTACCAGAAAAAATTTTGAATATCACTCATTTTCGATGAACTTGTGAATTTAAAGAACCTGACAAAAAACTGTTCAGATCTATGTGATATACAAGGTGCAGCAAAAAAGTAGCCCCAAAAGTTTTTCGCTGTAAAAGGTTTCATTAAATAAAACCGTAAATTTTTACATTAAAATTGCAAACAATTGCAGAAAAAACAGCGAAAAAATTTAAGGGGCTTTTTTGCTACAGCCTGTATATGATGTGTCCATTCAGCTTCAGTAAAAAGTTGATATCAAAAATGACTAATAAAAAGTTAAATACATGCATAACATCACTGAAAATCAAATATTTGAAAATGCTATATTCCAAAACTCAAAAGTTAACCATTTAATCAAAATAAGCATTTTATAACCAGGCAACCTATGACTGGTTTATTAATACTAAAGTCCAAAAAACTCAAAAGCATGCTTTCTTGCATTATTTAAATGAAATGAGCAGCAAGTTTGAGTGGTTTTGTATGTAACTGACCTGCGAAATGCCACCCTGCTCAAAGTGGAAAATGTGGGACTTGTCACCAAGAAGAACTTCGAGACCACGACTTGGACAATGACAGCCTACTGCTCAAAAAATTTCACAAAAAAACTGTTAAGATAGTATGTACTAATGATTACAACAACTTTACATTAATGGTAAAATTATACATACGAAAACATTTTACAATTAAATGTCAACTGGGGGGCCTTGTCTCCTTTACCCTCCCTTTCCTTTTCCTCTTTCGTCCCTCCCATCCCTATACCTCCCCTTTATACCCCCTTCCTACCCATTTCCTCCTCTTTTCCCCTCTCCTCTCATCCCTTAGAAGAAGGACCCCCTAAAATCTAGCTAGACGATCTGGGGGAGCATTGTGAGCTCCCCAGTATGGTCTGGAGTGGAGCCCCAACCGAAATCGAACTTGATGCAGTTTATCTTTAAAATGTGATCTGGTGGCAACAGTTTTAATTATTTTTCTGAGAACAAACTGACCAAATTAGCAAATTTAGTGCAGTTTAAACTTATGCTTATGTCTTGTCTGGAGGACTAATAGCCCTGAGCCCCCCTCTTGTCTATGCCACTGCAATTAACATTTTAAATAAAAATCAACAAGTAAATAGAACTAGCAATGTAAGTTTGGAAATATTCATCAGTACATGTCAGAGACATCACGGAAATAGACCCTAAAAATCATACATTTAGCACAATTATTTTTTTCACAAAAATTAAAGATCCTTAAAAGCATCCAGTTTCTTAGTTATTATCTCCTGTTAAAGTCTTCCATAGTCAAATGATTTTGCAGCCTACATACCAAATAGAGCTCTGACTTCATATCACACCTACTATACTCCACTAGATTTCAAAAAAGTTCTAGAGATCATTACTTTTAATCTTCATCATTATTACTTTATGCCTGTCAGATTAGCCTTTTTGATGTACGCTACATATTCAACGAGTTACTACATTTCAACCAATTCCATAATGTGTTGATTTTACCTTATATCTGGTCATGCTGGAACTTCAACCTTTTACTTTTTGACCTATAAACCTAAATTGTAGTTCATCTCTTACTTAGGATGAACCATGAACAAAAGTTTTGTCAAAATCTATCAACATGTGTCATAAATATTATAAAAACAAGATAATGTTCATACGAACCCAATAGACATTGTGAGTCGTGAGAACATTCAATTCATCATAAATGGTCCATCGTCACCACGCGTTTATCTGTCGGTCACATGATCATTCAACTCCCGGGGGTCGACTTCCTATCTGTGGTCCATAGTGACCACGGGTCCATCTGGCACCGTTACGGGGATATGGCGCCTCAAAGATAATGGGGTCACGAGTTTGACCTTTTCGTAGAATAGAAAGTAAAAGGAGGGAAAAGGGAAATGGAAAGGGAAAGGAAAAAATGGAAAGGGGAAGGGAAAGGGAAAGGAGAAGGGAAAGGGAGAAGGGTAAAGGAAAGGGGAAAGAGAAGGAAAAGAGGATGAGATAGGGAAAGGAAAAAGAGGAAAGGGAAAGGGGAAGGAAAAAGAAAAAAAGAGGAAAGGGCAAGGAAAAGGAGAAGTAAAAGGGGATGGAGAAGGGGAAGGGAAAGGGGAAGGAAAATGGAGAAGGGAAAAGGGAAAGAAAAGGGGAAGGGAAAAGGAAGGTGGAAAGAAGATAGCTTAAGAAATTTAGAACGCACGGATGCGAGCACGGACGCACGAACACAAAGGTGATTTTATACTCTGTCCAATGCTATGCATTGCATTGGACAGACAATAAAACGACAGACAGACGAATACAAATGTTCATGAATGGATGACATAAAATGCCTCCACCACAACAGATGCTGGCTGGTTTTTAGTTTGCAGTTCACAGTACCACAGTAATTACAAAGAAGCTACAGAATGTTCCTCATGCAATATTCAAGCCAGTAATCTTAATTCTCACATACCAGCAATTAGGTTTGCCATCGTTCCACTTGGTACAAAAAGACCAGCTTCCTTTCCAAACAAGTCCGCCATCTTCGCCTCAAGTTCTACAAGAACACAGCATATTATCAGAAAATTCATTCAGATCTTTTCACACCTAAACAACCACTGCAAAATTGTTCTAAGATTCACACAGTTCAAGCTTGATCTTGTACTGTATTGCATTTTACATAAAAAATCATTCAAAATAACAAATTTAAAGAAAAAGTCAATTACATTCGCACTTCACAGAGCTGCTCAACAGTGAATAAATCACTTACATTTACAGCTGTGAGCTATTAGTCAAAAAATACACTGTGTTCAGAAAAAAACACCCACATACTTTCTTTTATGTCTCCGTGAAAAATGTCAAGATTTCCACAAAATTTTCATGGAATGTTTAACAGGAACCAAGTATTCCATTAATGGGAAATTTTAACATTATTTGCCACCATAATGTCATGCTGATTTTGTATTTTCATGCTTGTAAATTATGGGTTTTACCATTGAAGACAAGACAATAGGATCAAGCAGTGGTGTACCCACTTTAGACTAAGAACTTGCGTTGAGGCCAAAGGTGGCCATTTTAAGCTCAAACTTCATATACTAGTTTAGAATGATTGTCTCCATAACTGTTTTAAATTTTGTGAAAAATCTATTAAGTATCCTTGCTTTTACACTAACTGTTCTGTAGGGGTGTTGCTAATTTTGGAACATGATACAGATGGCAGGTATTGGAAACAGCTCTGTACAAAATACACTGTGTCTCAAAAAAACATCCCAGACATTTTCGACTGTAACTTGAAAACCAATCATCAGATTTTGATAATTTTTGGTACAAATATTTTTGACACAACTTGCCATCAAGTGAGCATTCAGTTTCCCACCTCACCCAACGTTTGTTTCTGCACTACCTGTGGAAACACAACTAGCAAAATATCACATTTTTATCCAATGCGATATGATTGCTAAATTAACATAACGCATAAACACACATTTTGTTCAAATTTCTGACACTGTGGCTGACAATTCATCCAATTGTCCATTTTTCAATTGTCTGCAGTAAAACTGCTTGAAGTGTTGGCCCACTATGCGAACACAGGCAAGAGGACGCTTTCTCCATTCATTGACAGCAGTACCGATAATGTTCTGCTCCAGACCAATCCAGGGTCTAACAGTCACTTCTTTACTTCGCAAACATTCCTCAACTTTATCTGGTAGACAAACTGCTGCATGAC
>Ga0056128_1002881_pt1 | contig 20722 bp, 11 predicted proteins | sample WorMetLIZISLAND2_FD_71113 | JGI IMG/M metagenome (GOLD analysis project Ga0056128, IMG submission 71113) | Marine gutless worms symbiont microbial communities from Max Planck institute for Marine Microbiology, Germany - Olavius geniculatus... ... | reverse complement strand
CATCTCTTGTTCTTTGCTGCCTGTTCAATCAGTACACAAACACAGTTGTCGCTTACATTACACAGCATGACTAAAATTATTTTCGTCGACTATGACTAAAATTAAAACACTGGCTAAAAACACTGGTAATGACTCACTGCCAGTGTTTTTAGCCAGTGTTTTAATTTTAGTCACACTAGTGACTCGCACGGAAAACGTAAGTCGTACACTAGCAAAATTATAATACTAGTGTAAGCTTACAAAACTACACATGCATGACGACATCATCAGTCATCACTATCACTTTAACAAAATTTTTTTCGCTCTTCTTGAGAATCATTATCCCATTCCTATGAGCAAATTTAGTACAACCATAATCATTTTTGTACCCCCCAGGTAGTCTTAAGGTGGGGGGGGTCACAAAAATTTTTTCGCTTGCTCCGCTCGCGAAATTGTCCCTCCCACCTTTAAAACCGTGGCGCCGCCCCTGGGGCCATGCCAAGACAAGTGTGGACGGTGTCCATGGCTTTTTCGCCCCATTGTCGTTTCGTCAAATGGCTGATTTGCCTCCTGCGCGTGGCTGCGTAGGCTGACTGCAAAAAATTAATTCTACTAGCATGACACAACGTCCAAAAAGCAGTGAACAGCTAGCAGTGGAACTGACGCTCGTCGCAGCTGACTATCCGAAGAATGTCGCCGCATGCTGTCCGCAGTTAATACCCACAAATTGGAGACAGTAGCTATGGGTTGAGTACTTGGTTAAAGTGACAACTTGCGCTTCACTGGTTCCGACAGATCGCCCAAGTCCCACGACAATATTCTTACCCAGAACCGCCCCACCCCCCGTTCTATTGAGTCGTTAACAAATAGCATCTGATTGAGCGACGCTGCAATAACAGCGTGCCGTCAGACCGATCTGCAGTCAACCGACTTAAAACGCACTCGACGCCGACGACTTAATGGTCGGTAATGGTAAGCCCTACAGTACGCGCTAGCTCCTCGCACGTCGTCGACGTCGATAATAATTCTCCATTTTGCAAATTAAAGCGAAAACTGGCGACGCAGCACGCAACTCGCGGTCGGTTGTCTTCTTGCGTGTGCAGTCAAGCGCGATAATTCACCGTGCAGCGGCAGTTGTCGCCAAATTAAATGTGTGTGAGACAATTACACGGTACTCGTCGCGACTGCTGACCAATGGCGTGCGACGCATCTTAACCACGTGACGCGTGACGTCATCGGCGAGAAGTATGAAACGTTGCACTAGTCTTGGCATAGGCTTGTAGTTGTACGGACCGACCTTACAACTGTTAGTCTGTCTCTGGTCTATGCAGCAGCACGGGGAAAACGCAATGACGTCACTAATGACGTCATCAGGACGCGAGATTATGAGGTCACGCGACGTCAGGAATCCACACAGCATTGAACGTATCTTAGCTGACAGCGACGACAGCTGTTTGTATCGCCATAGAGATCGTCGTCATCAAGGTGAGAAACGACGTGTTTGTTACTTGCTGGCTGGTAAGGACAGCGCTCAAAAGGTTGAAAGGGATATAGCCGAGCTCTTCGTGAAAACCCACCTCGAAGATATGTGTTACCTATAGTTGCCACTTGTCTTAATCGCAGCCATGCACTCCGGTATAGTACGTCTCTCCTTGATTTACCCCAAAGGGATGAAAGGCTGAGTTGACTTGGTGATGGTTATATACCGAGATGGTGTACTTGTCTGCTGGCAATCATCCATCCTAAATTCCTAGTAGTAACTCAAGCCCGGCGTAAAACAACTTTTTCGATCAAAACAAAATGATGACCGATAGGCCTAGATTAAGAATAGGCCTACTGACGATGTTCCAGTCTTAGATAGTAGCTACAGGTATAATAGGCATGGGCCTATGTAGACGCCTAACTGAAAACTTTCGCTTTCAAGAACTTTTGCTCCGAGGCGTATGGGACATCTGTCCCAAGAGCAAACGTGTCGTGAAACTTTCACTCCCAGTCTAGACCTACAATAGTATTAGCAACGCTAAAGCCGAAACTGCATTTGATTCTACTGTAAAGCCAACGCTATGTCACGTGTAATTGTTGCAGACGACGGGGATATGTATGCAGAGAATGTTCTTGCGGTGAAATACGCAGCGACACGCTACTCGGAGAGAAAGCGTTCATCAGACACGGCCGAGGAGCTTGTACAAGCGGACAACGATCAGACGCGGAAAATTCGACGAAGCAGAACGACTTTCACAACGCGACAATTGCACGAGCTCGAGCTCGCCTTCGCTACGTCGCAGTACCCGGATGTAGACCTACGAGAACGACTCGCAACGTCGCTGCAGCTTAGCGAAGCCAGAGTACAGGTAGCCTGCGCACCACTATACACATGCAGAACTAAAATAAAAATTATTTGCAAAACATGTACAAAATACTTTTGGCGTCTTCAACGCAGTGTTGGAGATAGGACTCAGTTCTACATAAAATATAACATCAGTTTAAAATTAGAGTAAAACACATGAGAAACGTTTGCAAAAATGTTACACAACATTTTTACAATCTGAACAAATGCTCGTAAAATTAAGACATGGTTTTGAGCAACAAGCAAATGGCTTGGTGGTACAACGATAGCGTGTCGAACTAAGATCACAGGTTCGATTCCAACCCGGTGCACTTCCAGGTAACGATTTTGAGCAAGTTGTTCACACACATCTGCCTTTGTCACCAACAGTATAATTTGGTCAAAGGGCGGTGGCGCTCTTTGGCTGCAAAAGTATCCGCAGGCCTGGTGGAAAGTACTGGCAGCCTACCACCAGGTTTATGTCTACAATGTATGTCACCTGCGGGCTGACTGCTGTTGACTGTGATCAGCTCCGGGCCTAACGCTCGTTTCGAGTGGGTTAACGTTTACCTGTTTTAAGCAACATAAATATTTATTTTTTGTTCATATTGCGTACTATCTCTAACACGTGTTCCCTATGCTAATACGTTTTGCAACAAATTTGCAAATGTTTTATTTTCAATCTTTATACATTTTATTCTGCATGGGATGAAATGTTGGGAATAAGAATTATTCCTTTGCACTGTATGCACAATTCAGTCCGTGCAAATCTATAGGCCTGCAGTGTTTCTTTCGGTCTTGTCATCTCTTTCGGTGTCGCTGTCTGTCTGTGTCCGGATCGACGTCTTGCTGCGACTGCGTACGTGTCAGCATGAAGGACTAGTTCAGTGTTGTTGCCGTCTTAAGACGGAATTATTTCAAATCAGTTTGTCACACAGTGTCAGCAGTTAGTCCTGCTGTTAGCGAGTTTCGACTCTATTTGCTTTCCTTCTTTGTTTGTGTCTGTGCGTGGATTTAGTGTGTCACGCTGAGGCCTTCAGGCTTCGCCATGATAGTCTGCTTGTTTTTCTGATTGTGATTTGTAAGTCATGTTACGGCCAATCCCCCATTATCCAGACTGTTGTAATCCTATGTGTATAGGCTTAGTTGAATAGTGGAGTATACACTTAACTGTAGTTTAATACTTTGGTAGACTGCTTAATTAGGATGCTGAGAAATTACGTGAGCACGCACACGCGGGTCTTACTAGACGCACAGACTGCAAACAGACAGGCAAACCGTTGTACTTTTGTCGCTATTTCCCTCTCTTGCTTCATGGGCTCAACGTCTGTTGGTGTCCATGACATAAAATTCACAAAATGAGTTTATTTCATTCTGTCTATCGCCAATCCGTAGAAATTGCCAATATCCATGCACCATATGTCGTCCGTCCATTTCAGGTCTTCCTCTCAGATCTAAGGCACCGACAAGAGAGCATTTAATTTCACTGTCGGAAGCCAAATAATTAATTAAACAGGGATGTGCACGAGACCTTTTGAGCCGAGATCGAGACCGAGACATTCAAAATTTTGTCCGAGACCGAGACCGAGACCGAGACGAGACGTTGCAGCTTCCGAGACGCTGACCGAGACCTTGAAGCTCCCGAGACTCTCGTGAGTCTCGGGAGCTTTAACGTCTCTTCGAGACGTTTTCCGTGACGTATAATGAAACACATTGACAATGAAAAAGAATCTACAGATTAATTAACTCGCATCATGGTAAGGGCTTTCTGTTTTTGACATTGTGGGATTTTGCACTATATTTTGACAATTATCACTGAATAATTAACGGCTTGCACCATAAAGAATTGCACCTGCAGTGCTGCAGACATGAACCATTATGTTTATCGCAATTTGCAATCAACTGAAATTAGTAAACTACATGCAGATAATTATAGCCTTGTACGTCGTCCACATTTGGCTGATAGTAAAGCCTATTCATTCTGACATCATACACTTTATCTTCATTGCGACTAGGTCACTGTCATTTTATGACGAAAAAAGACTCACATGACATAATTCTGCTTTATAATAAATAAGTAAATGAAAGAGTAAAAACACTGTAAACGAATATGTTTAAGCCACAAATGTCATGCTGGTTAGTATCGCTCTAATTGCAGCTACACTATGCACGGCGCGCGCCTGCACAAAACGTCTCGACGAGACGCAATGGCCCGAGACCCGAGACGAGACCTACTGGGCCGAGACCGAGACATATTGCTTCGAGACCGAGACGAGACCCGAGACGCATACGTCTCGAGACCGTCTCGAGACCGAGACGTCTCGATCGATACCACATCCCTGTAATTAAATCAGCAAATCACGGGGTGTAGTCTAGATAAAAAGCAACGACAGGCTTCTTCAGTAATCGATTTATATCAGGCCTGCCTATAATAGACCACACAATGCGCCGAGCTTTTATAACAAAGATTGCAAGTATAATGATTCGTATATTTTAGGTCTATGGGCCCATAAAGCTCGGATACCGTTATATCACGATGTCTGTTTATCATAATCGGTTTAAGAAAAGCTTACTGACATGCTGTTCGTTGTGTTTGGCTGCAGGTTTGGTTTCAGAACAGGCGCGCTAAATGGCGCAAAAACAGCGAGCGTTTACAGCGAAGTTTCTCGTCGGACATTGACACCGTCAGCTACCTGCAGAGCGGTCTTGCGCGCCCTGGAACGACCGACACGGCCGACATCAGCTTCTGCTGGGCCGAGAAGTCGCTTGCTTCGCTGTTTTCATCAACCCGATGTGACCGCTCGGTGGCGATCAAACACGGTGCTGACCTCTGCCGAGTGAATTTTGATAACGGGCGAGACAAACTGCTGACGCTGGCTGGAGAAGACTTGTGCAGTTTGCAGAATCAAACACGCTCACCTCAAGTCTACATTCCGCTGTACAATACAGCGCTGTCTGTCGCTTCGACTATAGCTGGAAGTACGCACAAGTCGAGTCTCTTATTGAACTCGTCTAGCTGAAGCTGCGTTGTTGCGTTGATGCACAATGATAATGACAATCATATCCGATTCACATGATTTCTTCTTCCGTCAACGTATTCCGTGAACAGCTGCATGCCGCATCGTGAGTGCATGACGTCGATGACCACTACGCACAGTTTACATACCAAGTCTACAAAATGTCTGACAAAATCTTTCATGCTAAAGTTCGACTTTTCTGAAATAAATTTCTGAAAAAAAGTTCCGGTGTTTTTGCAACACAAAACCGCTTTGTTGTCGATAAAATGACCTCGACCCATTTTACAGAAATAACTCTGACCATTGCTTGATCGCATTTCATGGATTTAGCAAAATTTTATTATTACCGGTAATTTGCAATAGCGTAGCACTGGAGCGGTCGTTGAGAGATATGGTGATCGCTGTTAATTCATTGTATGCCAAATGCCAATAAACGACGTACTTGCATGGAGTCTTTAACCTTATCATTCAAGAAATAGGTAGAGTACTGGTAGTTGCAATGATATCGAAAAGACTTCGTTTTAGCCTTTTTGGTTGCAACACTATTTAATATTTCTGTTAAAAAATAAACAAACATGCGGTTTTAATCGAACGCTAAACTGACGTTTGATAGGCTAAGTTAATGTATGCTAACGTGATGTCATGACGAATTCATTCAAAGCGCATGTTAGGCCTGTATTTTTGCTAGTGTTAAGGCGTACACAAAGCGACGTAACTGAACTGAAATAAACTTTCACGGTTTAGTTTTTGACGAACTGACTAATTGGCGAACGTTGGTTGATATGTACATGCGCGAAGTCACGTAGTCACCGAAGCCGTTAGACGGTACCTACTGTAATGCATCAGCATCATTAATGTTTGCTCATCGGTCAGTTTGCCAAAAACTAAACGATGTCAGTTCAGTTCAGTTGAATTGCGTCGCTTTGTACACGACAAGTTTGCACATTTAACTTAAATACAAATTAACCATAAGCATACTGTAGACAGTTACATAATGCTTTGAATAATAAGATACAACATACGATTGACATAAATTTATTTTTTCCGCAAGGTTCGTCGTGCGTAGGCCTAAGTAACCGTTGAGTGTTAGACACACGCGGACTCCGCAATCTTATCAAAGCCAATGACGTATGTAGAGTAGGCGTACAGTAACTACATCGGTATAGATAATCAGTTTTGTTGATGCAATGTCAGAAACCAGTTTACCGGCACCGCTACCGCTTTTGCTGCTGCTGCTGCTGCTGATGATGATGATGATGGACATTACCTGTAGCGTAATTACGTAGTCACTAATGACGTATGCGCAATGATGCAATTCAGCGTGTCCACTAAATTTGAACGATTGAATTTCGCTCGTTGAGATAACTACATTGTGCAACTAACTACACTGAACTTAATATGGAGTAGACGACCATCGCTGGCGTGTTGAAGCTATCACTCAGAAAAAATGTTTCGCTGAGTCTGAACACTAAATAAGCTGCAAATTCTAGATAACATACATAAATTTCCAGAACCAAAATTTCGTGATTAACAAAGTTCTATTGACGATTCTAACAAAATATTTTCACAGCCTTAAAAATTGCAAATTAATACATTACTCTATTCCGTATTTTTAAATAACGTCAAAAAATGGACAACACTTGTAATACAAGTAATTTTGGCATGACGCCGTTCGCAAACCAGCGACGATGAGCTACAGATTTTGTGTTATTATAGGCTCATAAATGATTAATATCGATTCTCAGAAAAAAGTTTGTATGCACTTAAGTTGTTCCATAAAATTTTCAATGAACTGTTTTTGAATGTTTTAATGACAGTCTGAGGCCATAAAATATTATAAACAAATTCATGTTTAAACGATTTCAAAATTAATATGAGAACGCGATTTTTCTTTTAAACTTTCGTGAACGTTTCAATAGCCTAATAGAGTTATCAACAAAACATTTCTGACAAAAAATTACGAAATTGTTTATTATGTCTGGATACGTTGTGTAGCTTACTGACGAATGGCAGACAGCGGCGTGTCGTGAATAGCAAAACACGCTGAGGCGATATGTCAGATTTCAATATTTTGTCGACATGCGCGTACATTCCTGTAATAACCCCGAGCAACAGTCGCTCAGTCGTAACTCTGCGACCCCGCGGCGCGCGCGGAGCTTGCTTTTTTGCTACTACGAGCAGACGGAAATGAAATCGTTGGACAGGGAAAATGAATTATGAAGAGCGGAAGCATAGTCTGAGCATGCCAGACAACGAAACGGGAAGAGATTGCTGCTGAGACGAGACTTCTCGACCGACAATGTCGCGAGCTGCCTGCTCATCAAATACTCAAACGACCCAACGTTGATATAGACCTACACGGTGATCCGTAAAAAGTAAATCGCAGAGTTTCAAAACTCCATAATAACTCCATAAAATTTGCTGACTTCTTAAATCCTTTCATTGGCACGCTCAATAACGAAATTGAAGTACAGTGATCGCTGTAGTTTCAATACCACCACACCTGAAATGCGCTTCTATTTTACCTTGTGAGCATTAGCAGCCGTCGATTTAGCAGCTGTTAATGTATATGGTGATCAGTGAAAAGTAAGCCACCGAGTTTCGTGGGCCTAATTCAGCAATGTCATCAAATTTATTGATTTTTAAAATCCAGTCACTGACACGGTTAGCAATAAATTTCAAATACAGCGATCGTTGTAGGCCTACTTCCCACCACACTTCAAATATGTCGCTACATTTTCTTGCAAATATTAGCGTTTAAAGGCTGACATAATAACAACATTTCATTACCAGTTATAGTGAAGCGACCGGTTTCACCTGCAATTTTTGCATCTTAATTAATCGCCTTATTGCAAATTTGCTGATAAATGCATTGCTCACAAAATTTTGAATATGTCAGCCGCAACTTATTGCGACAGTACAGTAGCCTACTGTTGTGTGAGAATGCTCATGAAATGAAAGGCTGTTGCAGACAGTGCTGGACTGCTGGTCTATCTTTATTACAATTTGGCATGTTAGGAGCAAAAACTCGTGTCTGAAAAATTACTGGTTAATTAATCGTGCCGTTTAAGAAACCCAACATAATCATGATATATCAGCGTTACAAACTGACGAACAAATGGACGAATAGACAACTGTATACGGCGTCAATATCGCTATTTGCACGATAAAACGGTCAAGGCCTACTTAATGTATTTATCTACGACAATAACCTGCTGGCTATTTTTTTGATACACTCTATATGAGCCTGCAATATTAGATGGGGCACGATGTTGCTAATGCTACTATGGTAATTAAAAAACAAAATTGTGTAAATGAACTAAATTCAATTTGTTGTCAATTAATTTGCCGACAGCTGATATGCTACCATCTCAATTAGTCCCAATGTTTTTTTCTAAACGCGAAATTCGTAACTGAGAACCTGAAAATACGTCGTCTAATTTAACAAAATAAATTCTGTATATAGCGCCTTTTTAATAAGCTCTCGTTCACTTTCTTTTTACTGTTATCTGGTGTATTTTTTGCGTTCTGATTATACAGATGTGGCTGTCAGAAACTTAATATGTTTTTACTACTATTACTACGACTACTAACTACTAAGCTTACGGCCACCACACTACCACCATCACCACTGCTACACAATAGTGCCAGCTCCGTTTACGTGATCCGGTTAAGTTATTCCCAATCATGACTAAATCTAGCTAATTTATGAATGACAACAGAACGCGGTGCGGACTGCAGACATCGGGGCAGCATTAGCTTCGTTAGTCGGTGTTATAACGGCGATATATCCGCAGTCCGTATGACCAGTCTTCGTTGGGGCACAAAGTTTATAACCGAGAGAGAGAGGGAGAGAGCAGTAGCAGGAGCGCCTCTGCAGCGAGGCAATTGTGCTTCATGCCAACTGCGCTACATCGTCAGCAGCAGCAGTAGCAGCAGCAGCAGCAGCAGCAGGGGTACAGAAACAGAAGCGTGTGAGTGGTAGCGTTGATGCAACGTCTCGTCTCGTTCCATTTGCTCGGCGACAAAGAATTGTTGTACACGACGCACAGTTGTTCATCAAGTTGTTCACGCCAAACTGTAAACGTTCTGCGACTTACGTCAGAACAGGCAAGTACTGGCAGTTAATAGGCCAAGATCTATAATACGAATGTTTACGTATTTTTAATGAAAAAAAAATCCGTGTAATTTTTACTGTGTTTTTAATATAAAGTAAACCTACGTTAATTAAAACAACGAAAATGTGTGTAATGATTTACACGGGAGGCACTTTGTACGGTTTTTTTCCCAAATTTGCGTTTAGTTATTCTTGTGCTGAGTGGACTTCGAATAGGTGACATGCCACATAAAGACGCCGCTAAAGACGACGTTTTTGCTACTGGTTTTTAATGGCTTCATATCGTAAACATAATTAGCGTAATTTTACTTTGCGTATTTTAGTCAACGTATCTCAACTAATTTTATCCTGGTGTAAAACTGTAAACTTATTTTGTATTAATTCTGCAAAAATGTGACTGTTCTAGACTTATACATTGACTTATTCACTGTGACGTCTGACTAGGTTCTGTTTTCTGATGACAATAATTTGTACTTTTGTTAACCGTTTTTCGTGTTTTCTTATTTCTCACTTTTTACATTAATTTCAATTTGATTCTTCACGAGGCTGTTTCTTAGTCATGGGGTTTAGTACAAGCTACATTTTCATTTATTTTTACTTAAATTCAAACATCAAAGCAAAAATTAATGCAACAGTATCACATCATAACGGAGATGAAAAGTACCGTACAACTAACTGTTCAGTTGTGTGGCTGCAAATAAGAGGGTTGGAATTTCCAATTTTTTTTGCTTTTAAAAGTTAATCCCCTCTTTTGTTTACGTAAAATAAATGGCTTAATAATACTTCTGTTGTATGTTTCTAATTGATTTAACAACTCGAAACTGCGACGTGGCCACTTTTTGTGGTTTACGCGATTTTTTATCTTTTTTTTATTTCAAAGTACTGTCAATCTCAATTTGCCATATGCTGTAAATTGACAAAATTGGACATTAGGGCCTAAATAACAGGTATTTTAAAAATATAATAATGCACCATTAGTTTACCAAGTAATAATTAACTACAGTGTAGTATTAATCACATTCCGCCGTCCCGGTTGATTTGGTCTTGTCCTTGTGGGTGTTATTACTTTTGAACAAGATATTTTTTACTTTTTCACCAAAGTAGGGCACAAATTTTTAATGCTCTAAACTTACGGGAGAAATGCAGACATCGACAAGTAATCGATCAATGTGTATCTGACATATCAAAGCAAACTGGACTGGACGTAGGCTGCGGAAGTGAATCAATCTTTAGCAGCGTTGATGCACAATTTTACTTACGGTCGACGAGACGGCCGAAGATCCGCGCCACAAATTTGAATATTTGATTTGCGGACTCGGTTGCGACACGGGCCGGTCGCTAAGCGTCGCGAATTTACTGCTGCACGCAAGGTTCTTTAGATCTGCATAACAGTCGCAGGCGGAGTGTGTAGTCCAAAGCGCCGTATTGCGGTTCATCTGACCGTCCGTCTGTATTCTGTAACGCTGATGTACTGTGACCATATAGGTCGAGTTAAATGGAAAGTAATTACACGAGTAATTAACATAGGGTTTTGGCGTTCCTCGGGGCCCAGTGTCGGCGACCTAGTTATAGGAGACAACAGTACTTTAGATTCTGCATGGAATAGTTAAGGCGCGGCATGCGTATTCAGTCACTTGTTTATCGCCAGAGTACCGCTGACGTCACCCGACAGCACAGTTGTAAACATAAATAAAGACGTCGCGCGGTGTTTGCTACGACAATAGAACGAACTTGTGTTTTTTATTATGCAGCCATTCTAATAAGCCGCATTACGGGTCTTGCTCGACTGCCTGTCTGTCTGTCCGTCTGTCCCGTACGGACCCCTGACCCGAAAATTTAAAAAAACACACACCAAAAAACAAAATATTGGCGTGAACATTTTCAAGGCAGTAGTAACCGCGGGTGTGCCAACTTTTAATTCAAAAAGTTTAGGGCTAGGGTTTAATGTGAGGCCTGATGCATAATATGTGCAAGTTCGACAGAGAACGCCACAGAATGGGTTGCTGATTCGGAAGTGTGGCTTGCAGCCGAGCAGAAGTGTTTAAGATTCGCGTATACCACTGAGCAGTAGATTTGTCGAGGCATCCGTGACTACTAGCTGGGATGAGATGGTCGTGCACTGTGCAACAATCCACACCTCGGCAATCACGCCCTGACCCGTGAAACGCCACGTCGACAACCCACGACGCGGATTTACTTCCTCTTGTCTGCGCATGCGTGCAGAAAAAAATCTAATTCTGGTGGCCGTGGAGCTAGTTCAAACCGAGACAACGATTGGCTGTGCGTGAGTGCATCGTGTGGCTACAATTTGTTACCATTGACTCGGCAACTGCGCACGCAATGAAGAGAAACGAAGTCGGCGAAGATGCGACATGGCTTGAGGGCACGGCTGTGCACCTAGCGCTAGGGTTAGAGTTGGCGTGATTTAGAGCTAGCACTGATCCCGTGATCGGTAAACCGTGCGCGTGGTACCGTCGACTACGTGATGACATCATCCCAGACTTCGTTTCTACGCGCGATAGCAGAATGCTTCGCGCGTCTTAGCCATGGCCTGAGCGTCTGTCCGTCCGTCCGTTTGTCACACTGCTGTATTGTGTCAAAACGGTGCAAGCTAGGATCACGAAATCTTTACCATGGGTTGCCTCAAGGTCTCTAGTTTTTGTGACAAAATTTCGTGCCCCCTGAATAAGGGGGGTTCCCCTAGAACGAGGGCGACAAAGAGGGGTACCCCTTAAAGACGTTATTTTGCCGTTATTGACTCGTATAATGTGAAAACGGTTGCAGATAGGTACAGACATGCTGCTTATTATAAGAAGCACTTGACAGGCTTTTTTTAGATTTGAACTCCCAAAAACGGGTTTTAATGAATTTTTCGCAATTTTTGGATGCAACGCACATTTTAACACTGAATTGCGATGAAATGGCTGAAGATAGACCAAGACCACCTGCGTATGAAATTTTCAGCATTTAACGTAGATTTTAGCAGTTTAAGTCCCGATCACCTAGATTCAAGGAGGCCAGTGCAGGCGGGCGTCAAAGACAGCTACCCCCCTAAAAAGTGGTTATTTTACCGCAATTATCTCGTGTAGCGTGAAAGTGGTTGCAGATAGGCACAAATATGCTGCTTATCATAACAAGCAATAGTGACAAGCTTTTTATTAATGTCAGCATCGATGACCTCGAATGACCTTGAACCCCCAAAATAGGGGTTTTAGTAAAATTTTTTTTGCGATTTCCGGCTGCGACACATTTTGAGAGTGAATTGCGCCGAAATAGCTGGAGATGGACCTGGACAACCTGCGTATGACATTTTTAGCATAAAACGCGCATTTTTAAAATTTAAGTTTCGGTCTCTTAAATTCTATGAGTTTTCCGTACATACGGAGGCCTCAAATTTATGCTTAAGTACTCTTTTAAAATGCATTAATATCTTATTGCTGTAGGCCTACGCTGATTGCCAAAGTGGCAGGACCGCTGCTATCGCGCGTCACGTGAGCTTTGTTCAAATTACTTGTCAACCTTCCGCCAACACCATAAAACGTAGCTCCCCAGAAAATCATACCCGGCTATCATCTACATTTGCAGTTGCAATTTAACCCTGACAAATTGGTTGGTTGATTACGTGCCATGATTTTACATCATGCCAACAGCCGACTTCAATACGTTTCAACTGCTTACACGTAATAATATTTTTATTACCAGTAATGGGGTATCTTACAGTCTAACTGGACAGATTATTTATAAATTTTGGTCAAAAATATTTCCAGGTAATGTTTTCGCTTATCGTCCGATGGAAAAAGACAGTGCACGCAGACCCATGCAGATCGACTGCGTTTTGGCTAATAACGCACATTAGCTTATATCAGATAACGTAGACGACTCTTTTGTGGCTCTTTAATAACCGAACTAACTTTACAGTTACGGTGTCATTTAACTGCCAGCAAGTGAATAGATGAAGTTTCATATACAACTCATCTGATATCCAGAAATAGCCACTGCTTATCTCGCATCTGATGTACGTCGCTGTTAATTTTCTGTTAGACATTTGGCATTAACAACCTCGCCTTCAATCTTTGGTCTGCATTTTGTTCGTTTAATTTCGCACTCTGCAGCACTGCACAGCTGTACACGAGAAACTACACGGTGTTTCATAAAAGGACCCTTTTTTCTTTCTTTCATAATTCACTCAAATGATGATAAATTTACATGAAATTTTTACCAGTTGTAGCTGAAAAATACTTATTCAAAACATTTTAACAAAATATGGCAGTTGATTAAATATTCTTTGCTAGTCGTGACGTAACGCTGACTTCATAATGTCACGGGTACAAGCTTGCTAGTCTTAATGGTGCTGTCAGTTGCTACCCTGCTCCGATGGTGAAAAATCTGGTTCACTGATGACAAATTTTTGAAGTTTTACAGTTGCAGTTGCAAAAAAACGTGCAAAGTAATCGCATTTACGTGTCGGTGTGATAGCTGGACTTTAACATGTTCGAGCAAGACAATGCACTAGCACATCGAGCTTGCAAAATGGTTGCGTTTTTGGATTGCGAGATGCCTGGTTTCATGTCTCCATGTTGCTCAGTGCTGACACGATAAACATTTTTTATTAGCGAACCAAATTAAGTTCACCATCGAAGCAGGGTAGCAACTGACAGCCCCAGTTGAAACAAGCAAGCTTGTACCCACGACACATTATGACGTCAGCGTTACGTCACGACTATCAAAAATATTTACCTCCGCCAAGGAGGTAATGTTTTTGCCGGTTTTTGTTTGTCTGTTTGTTTGTTTGTCTGTGTGTTAGCAAGATAACTCAAAAAGTTATGGACGGATCTTTCTGAAATTTTGAGGGCATGTCGGGCATGGCACAAACAACCAGTGATTCAATTTTGGGCGTGATCCGGCAGGAATCCTGGATTCTGGATCACTTTGAAATTTTCGTTACCATTGCGTTAAAGGGGGCATAAGGGAACCGCTGGCAAAGTAAATATGGTGACGCCACCTGGCGAATAACATTGCCTTGGCGGAGGTACCTGCGGGCTATGACTGCTTTTTAATTAATTTCTTCTGCTACAACCGGTAAAATTTTTTTGTAAATTGATTATCATTTATGTGAATTATGAAACAAAAAACAAAAAGGGGTCCTTTTTATGAAACACTGTGTATAGCAACGACTTTGCAAGCATGCATGATATTCTTGCTATACAGCAACAAAGTGGTTTAATAAATCAGACCAGTGGAGATTTTTGTTATGCAAGTTTTTTTTCAAAATTCTGTCGCCGAAACTGCAAAGTTATACAATGGCGAGACGGATTTGGAGTCGGAGGGGAGTCTGCAATCTCGCTTGCGATACTTGCGGTCGTTGCGGACAACTGCTCGAGTACGCGGAGGTTGCGTCATCGAATGTTTTGGCTATTTAGGTTCAATTTTATCGAATTTTCTCTGAAGCTGGTCAGTGTTTTTAACATGTATGGAAAATAGAAATTCTCCTACTTTAGCTCTCCCAAATTAGGTCGACGGTTCTGTGACTGTTCGATGAAGCTGAATTCATATACTGCTGCATCTGTTGATTTTGGCGCACCTCTACTACGTCGATTGCAGACAAGTTTAAGTGTCCGAATCCGGCACGGGAGTTGAGTAGGTGGACATAGGCCTAATGTCGAACAGATCGCTCTAGTTAGCCTACAGACAGCGGCCAGCGTGAAGAAAGCTCATTAATTCCGCACTCTGTTGCACTGCACAGCTGTAGACCTGTAGCCAATATTTCGTTGCTGATTCCCGCAACGTTGCATGACCTTTACGTATGACCTCTACGAATTCTCTCTCTTTCTCCTTTAGGCTGTTAATCCCTCGGGTGAAGGGTCAGCCACACTGGTTCTTCGTCTTCACTCAGCTGTATTATCCACGTCCATCAAGTCGAGCCGCAAGTCCTCCATGTTGTATTTGATGACATCGATCCACCTTTTTGTCTGTCTTCCCCTGCTCCGTTGTCCACGAACGTCTGCCTCCAGGATTTGCTTGACGCAATCCTTTTCTTCTCGACGTTGTAAATGTCTAAACCATCTCAGCCTGGCCTCTTGTACTTGGTCCGTGATGTACGTTACTTCGAGGATGCCGGATGCGACGGATGTCGTCATTTCTTTTCTTGTCCACCAAGGATCCATCGTAGCATTTTCATTTCAGTTCTCTCCAAGCATTCTTCTTCAAATTTTCGAGGTTTTTTTTGCGGACAATTTGCGTCAAAACTGTTATTAAAGTTCCCACCACACACAAAACGCGTTGCTACACCTGTACCTTACTTTGTGAAACACGAGTGATGTTTTGGATGCATTGAACCAGTTTTGCTGTTACAGACTACCAGGAAACTTGTGTATTACAGACATTAACCGTGGTAAGATAATTAAGGCAAGTTTCATAGATCTAAACACCGTGATCAATAAATATCACACTGGTGCAGTCAAATTTTAATGCTCTGTCTGTCATCATTAACAACTGTTTTAAACGTTATTATGACGCGAACAAAACGTTTTTTTTTGCTCCAGCATTCTATTTTTTGTTGTGACAGATGCCATTTTTCAAATTTTTGAATGTAGTTAGTGTCAACATCGTATTGTCGCAAAATCAAATGAAAATAACATCAATCAGCAAGAGTTTTTAGCAGCAATAGCTTGAATAAAGGTTCGCTTTAGTCAGCTCTGTAGCAGGCACACTTCAAACCAAAATCGGATTAAAAAATGATTCACATAACACCAGCTTGCGCTACTTGGTGTAAGATATAATACATCGTGGTCCATAAAAACGTGCCACTTTTATTTTTTGAATAGCTCCGCGAAACAGTGGCCGATTTCGATAATTTTTGGCGTGCAACATCAACAAGAAGCTTGACGAAAATGATTATAGTTTTGACCACTTCACCTTACTACGGTGTAAGTGTGAAGTTGGTCATACTGTTTTACTACCAGCTCATCTATTATGATCACATTCTTTTATTTTATGTGCGCATAATTTGCCATTGCTGTGCCTCAATTAGGCCTAGAGTTATTTTTAAACATATAATTTTTGCAAGGTAGTGTAACGACACATGTTTGGTGTAGTGAGATCTTTGATAATAATTTTATCGCAAATTGTCTGTAAAATGACGTGCCAGTAAAAAATCGAAAATCCGTTAAAAATGACAAAGTTATCGTTATAACTTTGAGACACAGAGTAGGCCTATATTATGAATGAAGACAAGGATATAAAGATGTAGGCTATCGTGCCTGCGTCCGTCGACATCATTGCCTTGATTTGACTACATCGTCCGAAAGACTCACGGAATAGCAGTCATATATTTTGTACCACGTGGGATCGAAGTCGAAGTCACATTAGGGTCAAATGTTTCAGCGAGTTATAGTGGAAAGTGAAGGCATTCGCACTGGCCGTTGTCAAAGAATCGTTTAGTTTACTGGTCAATTTTATGTTTCGTTCCGTCGCGTTGACCAGACTGTCTGAACAGTAAATAGCTAGCAGAGAGATAAACGGCGAAATGTACCGCAGTTAGTTGATGACAAAAGCGCATTAGCGGCTGGAAAATTCACAGTTTACGCCCGCCCGGGCACTATGTCACAATAACCGAAAGATAGCAAACCGGTGCTGCAGCGCGTCGGCTTCGGTGCGGTGAAATTGGGTTGTCGTTTTAATGCGCCTGGTTCGCTCGGGCGCTGAATGGAAATTACGTTCTGTAATAATAGCTCGTCACCGACCGCGCGTCTGTTCTGTTGTTCTGGCGTCGGTTCGGATAAAGCATGCACGGACAGCGCTCGCCGCTATAAAACTATATTTAATGCGCACTGCGCGGTAATGAACACGCCCGCGCCGGACAGTGCGGCAAACGACAGTGTCCGACCAAAGTCTCACGACAAAAACCTCCCCACAACAAAACATTTCTGTTTCGTTGACTATACATGTAGGCCTACGTGTGTATTTTGCGTAGACCTGAGCTCGATATGTAATGATTTTGCTATTACTAACATAGCATTATTAACCCCCCGGAGGAGATAAATCTACAGTAAATTACGGAAATGTGGCATAAAGAAGGAGGTTTTGTTGTAGGTAGGTTTTGTCGCGAGGGGTTTTCTGTAGCCGAGAAATTTAGAATTACATGTACGTGCGCGTTTAATAATCATTGCAGATACGCCGACTGAGCACAGGCACTTCCGTCGCTGCATCTGTCATTGTCATTCTTATCTTTCAGTGAAGCGATTCGTGTTAACGTCACTCGGACCCATCTGAAACGACAAAGAAAGGCTCCATCTTGAAGTGCCGGAGTAGCCGACATAAAGCCCTTTACTCATGCTGATCTAAAACCTAACTCCGATCTTATCAATTGAAATAAACTTCGATTGTAGCCTAAAGAGAACCGAAGTTTTACATTTCAACGTTTGAGCCTAGCCTACCCACAAATCTCCAAGAAACACGACTCGTGTCGCGAACAATATAATTCGATATAATATAGTACAAGTAATCTATAGTTCTGCGTAATCTGAGATTGCGTACGTAAAAGTTGCGTAGATTACGTATAGATTACGTACAGATCACCGGTATATAGGCTATCCTATTGTCCGAAACACGCGTCTCGTCCTTTGGGAAATGTGTACTGGAGAGTGAAGACATTAACTCAGTTGTGATTTAGCCTTCTAACACACAGGCTGATGGCGATTGTAAAGCGCCGTTTTGCAGCAAATTTATCCTATCCATTTAACTTTTTGCTATTTACAAAGAACAACACAAAATTGCTGCATTCGTCATTTTATATTTGTTTTAAATTTAAAATCTGCCCAAAATACGCCGCAGTACACCATATAGCATGATATTCGACTTGTTGAGCTGTACAGCAAGACTAGTAGAATTAGCACTGACAGCTGCCCCATACAACTAAAACACCACGCACAGTGTGTAGCATATTAGCACAATCATTAGCACATTTTGCCTGGTTGTCCGCGCTTCATTCCTGTTTCAATGTACCGTTATTTGCACTATATTTGGCGAATTAAATGAGTGACTGATTTGCTAAAACTAATAAAACAGTGTTTATAAAATACATTTATTTCGGCATCATTTGCCTGCAAAGAACTTTTGATTGATTATCATACAAAATCCTGAATGACATGACACTAATCGTTTACCGTCACGAGTTGACACTGTCATTTATTTGCTAAAATCACTGCAGGGCATTACGCTCCATCGCTCTAGCACCAGAGCACATTTTATAAAATTGTAAATCTATCGGCGAGAAACATCATTGAGAACGCTGGTTACTATAGTAATGCAGCATCACATTGACGACACGCAGTTGTATTTTTTTGCTCCGCGATGCATATAATATTAAGACTTCATTATTTCCAAGAAAGAGGCTAGGTTTGTATTTTTTGTGTGCAATATAACTCAAAAATGTGAACAGATTTTTATAAAAGTTCTGCAGTAACTAGAAATGTGTCTTGATGTTCTTAACTTTTGGAGTTACCCTATCTTGCATACAAGCAGAGAGATCCAGAATTAACATTTTCAGTAAAGGTAACTGTCAGTTATGACTGTCACGATTATAATGGCCCATTACATTACTATATTGGACTAGATGATACGATGGCGTGAAAACCAATAATAATCTGTAACGAAAGATAAATAACTGATCCGTCGATCACGGGCATAGTTTCAGCCGACAGTAAAAGAAAACAATCGCGTGTTAATGAAAAAAAATATTAACAGTAGTTATTAGTAGTTAATACGGTGTACATAGCATGTTTCGATTTTGATATACCATTCATGCACAATTTTTATTTTGTATTAAGTAAATAAGTAAACAAATAAAAAAACATGTAAGGTAGCCACTGTACGCAGACAGTTTCTATAATGCGTATATTGCATAATTGCTATCATTACGCCGCCATCATTGTCGTTTATACCGCATTAACCCGTTGAACAGTGAAGTTGCAATGAGTGACCTCTATGGATCGCCACAACAATATGACGAAAGTCCGACTTACAACGCAATATTCGTTTAATAAAAATGTGCTGTTTATCTGCAGAGCACACATGTTGGCAAAACTCAGATAAAATACAATGAAATATAACAAGAGTTTTTACGCTCGATAGCAGAATGCTTCGCGCGTCTTAGCCATGGCCATGGGCATCTGTCTGCCTGTCTGTCTGTCACACTGCTCTATTGTATCAAAACGGTGCAAGCTAAAATCATAAAGTTTTTACTGTTGGCTGGCACTACGACTCTAGTTTATCGTGACAAAATTTCATGTTTTTGGGTGAAGGGGTTCCTGTCGAACGAGGGCGTCAAAGAGGGGTACCCTCCTAAAAAGACATCATTTTGCTGCTATTGACTCGTATAGTGTGAAAACGGTTGCAGATATGTACAGACAAACTGCTTATCATAACAAGCACTGGCGACAGGCTTTTTAAATTTATTAACATCGATGACTTTAAATTCCGACCACCTAGGTTCAAGGACGCCTGCGCAGGCGGGCGTCAGATACGGGTACCCCTGAAAATGGTTATTTTACCGCTATTGGTTCGTTTAGTGTGAAAACAGTTGCAGTTAGACACAGACGTGCTGCCTATCATAACAAGCAATAGTGACGAGCTTTTTAATGGTGCCATCATTGATGACTTTGAATGACCTTGAATCCCCAAAATAATGAGTTTTAATGTTTCTTTAACTTTTGGCTGCGGTGATGCGTTTGACTGTTGTGCAGGCCCCGTGTAGGACACATGCTTCGCTTGATGAATATATTGCATGTCATATGATTGATTTTGTTTAGTGTACACCAGTTATAATTTGTACTTGCGCTACTTGTTTGCAATGTTACGTGGAAGAGAATGGACGAACTATTAGAGCATTCAGCTATTTCATGTAAAAAGCATTTGAAACCCAAGGCAGGCCCTACAGACGTGCCATAGAAAATCCAAGAAACCTTCACTGCACTTATTATGGAACATCTAAAGAGTCATCATGTGTTTTCCACAGAATAGCACACCGCATACCGACAGAGAAAATGGTGGGTGCTAAAAATTTTTATTTTGTCCAGGCTATATAACGCCCAACTCCCGGCCAGCGTCCGTGCATCAGTGCCGTCGTGGCCGGGGGAGAAAACAAGGGGACAGAGTCATCATCATCGTCATCGACAACCGTGGGCTCAATGCCCGTTGGTGTCTGACGCCATTCTTACCATCGCTGCCCACCGCTGCCTATCTAGGGCAGCGTGGCTCAACTCCTGCAGGGTTGCCCCACACCAC
>Ga0056128_1002880_pt1 | contig 20725 bp, 12 predicted proteins | sample WorMetLIZISLAND2_FD_71113 | JGI IMG/M metagenome (GOLD analysis project Ga0056128, IMG submission 71113) | Marine gutless worms symbiont microbial communities from Max Planck institute for Marine Microbiology, Germany - Olavius geniculatus... ... | reverse complement strand
TGTTTGATCATTTCGCCTGTTATCCCGTCATTTCCTGGACTTTTGTTGTTCTTCAATTTTTTCACGGCCTTTTGTACTTCTTCTACCAGTATATCACCCTGGCTGTCGGCATATCTGGCTGAGGTTAAAGCGGGACGTGTTCACCTGTGTCGAGTGGCAGGTAACACTGCATGATCCCATATGGCAGGTGACGCTTCGTAGCTCTGTGAGGCGTTCAATTTTCTTAAGAGTTACACTATGTCTCAAAAAAACATCTCCCGACATTTTTAACTGTAACTTGAAAACCAATTATCAGATTTTGATAATTTTTGGTACGAATATTCCTGCCACAACTTGCCATCAAATGACGGTTTAGTTTTCTACCTCACCCAATGTATGCTTCTGCACTAGCTAGGGAAATCAGATCAAGCAAAATATGTGTTGAAATAAACAGCAAAAACCTGAAAAAACATCCCCGACATTATCAATCGTAACTTGAAGAAAGATATAGCATATTTTAATAATGTTTGGTATAAATATTTCTGACACTACTGGCTATTAAATAAGTGTATTAATTTCCACCTCACCCAACATCTGCTGGGGAAATCAGGCGAAACATAATACGTGTTAAAATGAATGAAAAAACGTCAACAAATTCCATCTATCCTAATCTGTGGGCCCCAACAGCCGGTGTATTACAAGGTATGACTGTCATGCATGTCATGCAACAGTGTGTGTAGGCTACCAGATAAAGTTTAGAAATGTTTGTGAAGTCAAGAAGCGACTGGTACAGTCTGGATTGAACTGGAGCAAAACATTATCGATACTGCTTTCAATGAATAAAAAAGTGTCTCCTTTCCTGTGTTCGCATAGTGCGCCAACACTTTAAGCAATTTTACTGCAGGCAGTTGAAAAATCGACAACTCAATGAAACGTCAGCCACAGTGTCAAAAATGTAAACAAAATGTGTTGTTACGCGTTATGTTAAGTAAGCAATCATATTGCATTAGATAAAAAGTGATATTTCGCTGGTTGTGGTTTCCCCAGGTAGTGCAAAAACAAATGTTGGGTGAGGTGGGAAACTGAATGGTCATTTGAACAAGTTGTGTCAGGAGTATTTGCACCAAAAATTATCAAAATCTGATAATTGATTTTCAAGTTACAGTCGAAAATGTACGTCGGGGATGTTTTTTGAGACACAGTGTATATTCCGACCTTTACCCCTATTTGTCGCTCTCGCTCTAAATCGCCCTCATTCAACGGCATGAAATTTTGTCACGAAAAAACTCCTAAAATCTCTATGGAAGCCCACAGTAAAAATTTTATAGTCATAGCTATCGCCATCGGCCATACACCCTGGCACTGTATGACATACAGTGTCATAGATAAAACCGTTAATCTTCATAGCTCAAACTATAAGTCCTTCTAAGCAGATCCGTCGACATAATATTATTATAGTGCCAGAGTGTATGGCGGACAGGGGGACGGTCGAGCAGTGGCAGACGACTCGACGATAGCTAAGACGCGCGTAGCATAGCTGTCGCGAATAATAACTTAGGCCTACCGTACGTGTAGCGTAGACTTTACTTTATTTTTGTCCTATATGTAAAGGGCTTAGAAGCAGCGACGTCTAAAGTCACAACGAGGCCCGGGGAAACATTATCGCTGGGTCCGTTTAAAGAAAAATTTTAATTTTTTCTTTTCAAATGGTGTATTTTGTGTAAGTAATATTTTTGACCTACGACGGGGCCCCCAAACGTCGCAAAGCCTGGGGGTAACTTACCATACTACCCCCTCTCTCGACGGACATGCTTAGAAGGACTAATTATTGTTTGAGCTATGGAGATTAACGGTTTTATCTGTGACACACTCAGCTGATAACCAACTCCTATCAACAAAGACTCTATATCAAGAAGTCTGCGGCGAGTGCGTAATTCCGCAGTAGCTAGGCCCACGCGTGCGGCGTGGGCCTAGCTACTGCGGAACTACGCACTCGATGCGCGAAGCATGACGATATAATTATTCTTGTCCAATGGCAAGACGCAGATATAGTCGTGCCGGCCTTAGCCTACCTGTAGGCGAACGTCGAAAACACAGGACGGTCGCCAGGTAAACCATCTTCAACAGATCTGATGTTGTTCTACCTTCATGCTGATGCATGTAGAATGTCCTGTAGTTTATACAACGTGCAGAGAACACAGGCGTATAATAGCTGATGTGACCAATAATGTGTTCGGTGCCAGCGTGACATACAGAAACCGGCACTGTTCGCGAGTCTAGTCAAACACGAGGCGTGCAACATACGTTAAGCTTATACAAAGTTTTGATTTAAGATCCCAGATCAGGCTCTGGTCAAGAACACTACAGTCACAGGTATAATTTCTACTACTATATGAACTGCAGATAGAACAGTGATGTAAACAGTACAAAAATTTTAAGACAGGACCAATAAATGGATACCCATTAGATAAAAAAACAGACGATTTCAAACCTTAATAACACGGAACACATTTAGGGACATTATACTGCATGCCCCCTTGTAAATCAAAAAAATGTTCAAAAAAGATAAGAACAAGAAGCCCAGCTGTCGCTAGTGTGGGCCGACCGTACCGCTTATATGGGTGGCGGACGAAAGCGATATCCCAAAGTGAGTAACCCTACAGTCCCATAAGCTATGATGATACTGCTATAACGAACACTACGATGAAATTTGATACAGGTGGATGATACTGCAGGCAGCAAATTTGCATTCAAAATTGCGGCTAAACCGCTCTAGAGACACGTGGTTACTATTGACAGTTTATAGAAACTCGGCTAAAATTGAACAATACGTCCGTTGCTGGAAAGATCTCCATCGACGAACTGCAGATACTGAATAAGCAGCATATAAAGAACGAAGGAAATCTTCACTGTACCGCAGGTAAATTCTTCATAATAGTGTTTTTTTCTAAAATTTGCTGCAGTTATTGATTGAGTTGCAAAAACAGCGATTATTGCCAAGAGACCTACGAATATAGTTCAATTTAACCGAAACTCGTCATCGCCTTATTTAACGGTATTATCGGTGAACCCTTTGCTTCTACCTATAATACCTGCGTTACAAGCGGAGAAGACAAGACAACATCGTGCCTAAAAGACGCTAAGACTAGTAAGACAGTCGCAAGACCGAATTATGGCTTTTTCGCTTCTTTGCCATTTCGCCCATTGGCTGATTCGCCCCTAGCCCTTTCGCCCTCTTGCTGATTCGCCCTCTCAGCTTGGACGATTCGCCCCCGTTAAGTAATGTGTGTGCAAGAAGTGCATAAGTCGAGTTGTGGCTGATAAGTTTTCACGCGCGAAAGCAGCTACTGCTTTCAGCGCGTCTTAGCCATCGCAATTCTGTCTGTCTCTCTGTCTGTCTGTCACACGGTTGAATCAGCCAAAAGCAGTGCAAGCTAGAATCACCAAGTCTTTACCGTCGGCTGCCTGGAAGACTCTGGTTTCAGAAACCGTGAAGTTAACACTGTTCGGCAATGTTAATGGCAACACTAGCTGCAGTGTAAAGTGCACAGTTCTCTGTGCATGATAACCATCGCGTGATGGACAGACAATTGCGTGGATTTGCGAATTGCGATTATGTATAGCATAGTAATTATTACAGCAGAGTACGTGATATTATATAACTCGTCGCGTAATCGAATAGTGATGAGTATTTACTGAAGAGCCGTTGAGTGCTGAGAAGGCGATGACCCAGCTGCATATGCTCAGGTGTCTTAATCACGTCTTTAGTCGTCGTCGCTGTAGTGTTGACCGTCGTCTGTCGCTTTTCACCATGTTCCAAATATATAATTCTTTGGGCCAAACGTTGTAAGCGTAAAGGTCTACTCTTTTGCTATACGATGTGTCTGTCTGTCCCTTCGTCTGTATTTGACGGATGCATTGTGGCTAAACGGTGAGAAATGGGGCCAAGATTGCTATAAATCACTAATAGGAAGTCGCATAAGCTCGTTCACATGACACGAAAATTATTGACCGTGGATGACCTTGAAGGACCATTATGCACTCTGCTATGCTAATCGTGCAGTATTGTGGCTGAACAGTAAGTGGTAAAGAATCGGCGACAGGAGGACGACGAATTCTTATAGGCTGTCAATAGTAACCACGTCTCCATTTGCAGCGGTTTGGCCGCAACTCCAGTTCGGGACAAGTTAGATAGGCTTAAACGGACGGACGGACAAAAAAGCAAAACCATTAATATTGCGGCTTGTTAAAACTGCCGCACAATAAATGATTGGAAACGGTCGCCGTCGACACCGTTTAATTTTTGACCGACCGTTTAGCCTTAGATCAAGCCTTGGGTACAATATGTCGTCTGCTTGTCGTGGTTGGGGGTTCGATGTCCATAATCTCCTCTTTTCCTAGGAGTCAGGAACATGTAACACAATGTGCCATTATACCCCACAAGTGGCAAACGGTTTAAGCAAGGGCACGAATACGTCAGACAGACAGACAGACAACGTTGCGGAGAGATACGTATGGATAGGCGGAATCGCTATTCGCTTGCGCTCCAAGACAAGCAAGATTCGACTTAAAAATAGTTGCAGTGCACAGTTGTATTGCACTTGCACAAACCCCATCATTAGTGGCCGTGTGCATGTCTTCACAATAGATTCTACTTTGCACTCCGTTTTTGCCTTGCCATTTTTGGCACTCATTTTTCGGTGCGTTTAGAGCAGCAGAAATAAAAATTTCAATTTAGTTTCGTTCTTTTGCTTTGTTCGCTACTTTACAGTACCGGTACGCCTGTAGGCCTACGTACAGTTTTATATAGGCGCGGGGGATTTGGTCATTTGCGGAGACCCATGGAGACTCAAATTTTTATTTACTGACGTTAAACACGTAAGCTAAGATAGATAGCATAGGTCGGATCGTTGGCGCTTCGGCGAGCGCGTCTGTTTACACTATTATAGCCATTCAATCCACACTCTTGACGACTGAGAGGTCAACAACGACACGATGCAATCTGATTGATTTGGACGCGTAACTTATATTGACGTTTGAAGGCGACACTGAGCGGTGTGCAGCGTACGGTGCCTGCGCGTGAAAGATGTTCACTTTCTGTGCGTGCGTTTTAAAGACCGCGTGCTCCTTACTTTGTAACTTTAGGGCAGACAACTGTTAAACATGTCTTGCTGTTGTGTAGCGGGACTAAGGCAGTCACTTAACTGGCAAGCTCAGCAAGAAATCCCTAAAAGTTCGTCACCAGTTTTTGGTAAAATATGCTGCATGTTTACGTTTAGCTGCAAACGTTTTAACGGTAAACGGTAAGAGCGGCAAAATAACGATTTTTGAGGGGTACCCTTCTTCGACGTTTTTGTTCGAACGGAACTTTTTCACCCAGCGTCACGAAATTTTGTCACAAAAAAACTAGATTTTATTGTGATAAACTCAATCACTGTCGCACCTGAGACTTAATCGGTACCTCGTCGAAACAATCTTAAATAGACAAACGAAATAACAGGCAGCCGGGCAGAATTACGATAGCTAATACGCGCTAGCACATTGTGCATCGCGCGTAAAATCATATCAGCTGCATGGGAAAGCAAAAAAATAGCAATTTTTTTTGCTTGTTTGCTATACGTTATCGTTCCACCGGAAGTGTTCTGTGAAGCTAAAAATGCACTAAATAAGGGAGCTTACGATGCTCCATCAAACCCTATAGTCGGCCGGAGAGGGGACACCTTTTTCGTATCTCATCCTGCTCGACACCTGCGGCGTCTTGTTCTCAGCGCCTACGACGCCTAGACATTAGCCCCCTCAATATAGTGAGGTAGATCGACGCCATTGCACATTACCTGTACACGATTCAATTATACAACACTCGCATGCAAATTAGAAAATGTCCTTGTCTACAGGTGTATATGCGCCTTTGAAAAGAATATGCCCCGACTGTGGTTAAGATAGTATCTGTTCTCAGGCTGAGCTTTAGCAGAATGCGGTCAAGACATGGCAGTTAAATTAATGATCTTCTGTAGGCCTGTGCGTTTAATATACCACACATTCTCGTGTTTGTAAGCTTATGTTAGGCTGTATTTAGAGAGAGCTATAAGATTTATCGGCCTTGGTATTGTAACAGTATAATTTATACCGTTGTTGTGTATAGATAGGCCTACTTAGCGCGCGGCGTCAGAAGATGGTTTATGTGCGTAATGTGTCAGATACAGACGCGCTTGCTGAGGAGTGAGGGCAGAGACCACAGAAGCAAAGACCGTGTCCAGAATCATTAGTCTTATAGGCTACGTGTCGACTCGACGGTGACGCTGAATGCGTGGCTGCTTGGTACGTTTAGACTCATCATAACACTCCTTATATTTCGCAATTTTTTCCAGATGCAAAATTCGTTAGAACGCGTAAAAAGTTTGTCATTGATAATACGTCTTCACTCAGCACGACGTAAGCGCAGCCCTGTGTTAATGGCGACCGGCTCAGTCAATGGAGAATGGCAAAATTCGACCCCTTGCAAATCCGAAACCCCTGAACCGATGGACAAAAAAAATTGAAAGAGGTAAGTACGTCTGCGAGAAGACCCTGTCCAAAATTTCATGCAAATCCGCCCGTTGCGGGTTCTCGGCAAATAGGTGAAATATAACAAAAATTCTTCTTATTTATATGTAACTTTTTAATGACACGCCCACAGATCAAACCGCCCTGCACATTTATACGCGCTATAACTCAAATGACGCGGCCTCACGCAAGAATGTGCCTTTTGGGAATCGAAAATTCGAAGTCAATATCTAACCCCTGGAAAATATTCCCAGAGTCGAAAATTGGACCCAAAAACGGACGGCCACAAATGCTCTCGTATAAAATTTTCACCTAGGCCTACAAACGGCTTTTAAACGTCATCGTAGCCGCCTAAAAGTTGTATAATGAATAGGCAGTGTGGCTACGGAAATTCCAAATATGTGGTCATTTTAGACCCCCTGTCCACAGGTCACGTGATATGGAGCATGCGCAGTGTATTTTTGGCCTAAAACATGGGCTAAACGCTACTTTGAGGTTTTTATCTCCATAACGGTGGAAAATAGACACAGTTACAATGGGCCATTAATAGGAAATGGCATATGCCAAGTCCAATGGTCACGTGACCGATGACGTCAAAGGTCAAGATCGTGACCCCATAAAAGTTAGGGTCGTGATTCCATACACTTTGAGACTTTGCAATTTCATAGCCGTGGAAGACAGATAAACTATAATTGACGAAATACGAGAAAACCTTATCTAAGTAATAAAACAGCAAATATAAATGTACAAAACATCAGCTTATACACGTGTTAACGGCAACACACGATGAATGACACTTCGAAAACAGCAAAAATCATAAAAAAGGTGATATTATTCAACAGCACATTGACAGTTAGGCGATGTGATATCATTTTTAAAATGATTTTTTGCTGTTTTTGAAATGTCATTCATCTGTGTCGCCGTTAGCAAGTGTATAAACTGATGTTTTATACATTTATACAGAGTATACAATACAGTAGGCCTGTATGAGGTACTCCACTGTCTAGTAAACCAGCAAGCTTGGGGGAGACCGGGGTTGGTTGAGACACTTTCAGTCCAAAGATCATATCTAAAAAAATTATTGCGTTTAGTATGACTTATTAAGTTTCTATTTTACCGTGTTCATTTAGCAACAAAAGTAATAAGTCTGAGTAACAAAATTGTGTTTTGTTTTGTGAAAAAAGTACGAAAAATAACTAAGTACCTTAGGCCTAATGTCTCAACCAACCCCGAGTATGTACTGGTTGAGACAAAGGCAGTCGTGGTTAAGACATCAAAATTGTGTTGAAAATAAGGCTTCATAAACCGAGTATTTATATAAGAAATTACCAATAATCATTGTGGGAATTAGCTCAACTGAACTAGAAGGGTCAGAGGCCGTAGTGTTCGGTGATATAATCAGTGGCGTCATGGCATGATCTTTGGACTGAAAGTGTCTCAACCAACCCCGACAAGGGTGACCCACCTTCGCAACCCGTAGCACTTGTATTATCGCTCATAAATTGCTCGCGCTCACGCTTTTGAACGCCGTGTATATCGATATCTTAAAATATAACTCATTGTTAGAGGTGACAACGACTATTAACTTAGAAGACAAAGTTAAACGGTTATCCAAAATTTAAATTTTGCAACTCCAAAACAAACATTCGTAAAAAAAACTAAAACATCTTCACAGATATAGACGTATTGCGATTATAATTTGATTATTTATTATATTTTGTAGATATAAACTGATATACCGTACATAAAACATTTTTTACGGCGGCGATATCTCAACCAACCCCTCTGTCCCCTAATTACTCAAATTGCCGTTTCGCACTATTTTAGGCTATGTTAGTGTTTCTTGCGTTATACAGGGTGGGCCAAAACATGGCACCATTTATTGTACACCTCATAACTTCACCAAATATTAACCGATTTTCAAAATTTTTTCATGTCAAAATCAGGAGACAATTTGTAATGAAACTGTCACTACAGATCCCATCACACCTCAAGTGTGTCGCTGCACTACCTCGTGAAATGTCAGATGACGCACTCAAGCCGGCGACGCCACTGACCGGTTGCGTGATCAACGTTGATCGAGCCTGGCATGTGGCCCTCAAACAACCCAGACTTAAATCCAGTTGATTATGCTGTTCCGGATGCCCTTCAACAGACGGCCTATCAATATTGACGATTCACGACAGTCAACCAGCTAAAGAAAGTCATTGTCACTGAGTGGGGCAAAGTGCCGCAGCGTTTGGTTGATCGCGCCATTGGTCATTGGCGTCGCCGGCTTCGATGCGTCGTCCAGCAGCAAGGCGGACATATTGAACATTTGATGTGAAAACTGTGAGATGTGATTTTTTAGACAATAACTGAGACAACAACACGTTGTTTTTGTTGTTAACTTTTTTTAAATGTGTTGTTACCAATGTTGTCTTGTTTATTATTGTTATTTTTAAGACACTGACATTTATCAAGGTAGCGTAGTGACACACTTAGGGTGCGGTGAGATTTTTAACGAGATTTTTATTGCAAATTGTCTCCTAATTTTGACAGTGAAAGAATTTTGAAAATCGGTTAATATTTGGTAAAGTTATGAGGTATACAAAAAATGGTGCCATTTTTGGTCCACCCTGTGAACATAAACTAAACGTGATTTTTTGTTGATGCAAGTGGTCTACGTTGGAGTATCGAAATCGTAACTTTAAGGTTGCGGTTCAAATCTCATCGCGGATCATTTGATCAAGCAAGTTGCTAACCTGCTGAGTGTAGACATGTGCTCAAGTCAAGTCACTCAACTTCCTACCCTCAGCGGCATGGGAAATAAACAGTGGCTTACGGTCTACGGGGTGAATGCCTATGCGGGTGATTGTAACTGGCGGTGGTATGTCTGCTAGCTGCAAACAGCGGGTACAATATTGTTCGCTGATGCGGGCACTGGATGGCTGCATAATGTGTCACGGTATCATTAGCTCATGCCAATCAGCTGCCACTTCAAGATCGCATAGTTGCTTTTGGTCACGATTCCTGCGATATATCAAAAACGTAGTATATCAAATACCAGACTTTACCTTTGCAAGTTGACCCCCGGAAGTCGAATGGTCACGTGACTGATGACGTCACGTGACCCCAAAAGGCCAAGGTCGTGACTCCATTACCTTTGAGGCGCTATATCTCCGTAACTGTGCCATATAGCCGCATGCGTTGCGGTATAACAAGACAAATGGCAACTAGCGTCATCGACCGTTATTGGAATTTTTTTCCTTTCAGTTCCTAAAATCGGGCAATATTTTATAAACTTCGGGGAGAAAATTTTCATTAACGATCTCGATGCCAGTCGCTATTAGTATAATATTAAACGGGTCTCAATTAGATGCCGGGTCTCTAATACAAACCGAAAGGAACGAAAGAGCTTTAAGAAAAGAATACCAAAAAATGATGCTCGCGAGGAGTACATTAGATTGGTCACAATCTAATACTATTTCTTGTGAATATCGTTAAAATTACGACCTTTTCCACTATACGTAAACTGTGTATTATGTGTTTGTGCAGAACAACTGTAGCTGAATTCACTGTCAATTTGCTGGCACGGTGTTGTTCTAGTCGTCGGTAGGTAGGTCTTTGATGCCGGGTTGATGGAAGAATGTCTCCAGCATGGCGCTGACGGCGATGGCCTTCCAGTTCAAGCGTCTTATCCGGGTCATCGTAACTATTCTGCTTATCAGCGCTTTGTTGTCCACCTACCTGCTCGACCGGTCAGCCACGCTTACCGATGACGTCACACGACCACGTGACCGGTCGATCGACGCCGTCGAGCGGCACTGTTTCCTGTTCGACCTGGGTGGTCGCATGTTCGACCAGGGAGGTCGTGGCGCCGAGGTATGTCGTATAGTTGCTATATAATCGTTTATGTATATGTGGTTGTATTTTTAGCCGACCGTTAGGTCGAGCCATACATGTAAGTACGTTATGTCCTCTGTTTGTAGTCTAATTTGATCGCGCCATGGGAAAATGTCATTCAAGTACAGCAGTTGCAAGTGAAGTGCCGCAACTTCTTAGTTTTTTACACAGGCGTCAAAATGTCTGTATTGTCCAAATTTTACACGTGCAAACAGGGCCGAATCATGGTCCTTTGGGCCCTGAGGCTTCAAAGCGACTGCTGGCCTTTTGTACATGTATTGCAATATTTAATTATTTACAGCTGTCAAATTAACGCGTTAACTTAACGCGTTAAAGAATTAACGCACGTCAAAAATTAGACCTAACGCACATACGCACAGTGCACATTTACCACATTTTGTAAAGCAGAAGTTTCATTCCATTAAACAGCGGTTACGATCGACGGGTCAAATAATATTTAAATAGGCTATTTAAAAATAGCTTTGTTGCCGTTTCATCACTACTAGTCACGATCCTGCGACACAACCACGAGTTTTGCTATTTTTTGCTTAAACTATAAAGGCAAACAAAGGCAGCGGAACAAATTGAAAAGTGGAGGTACAAATAATCTGCGAGCGAAGCGAGCAGAAAACAATTTGAACTGTGTACGCAGATTGGCAAAAGTTTTAGTCTATAAAAGACCGCAAATTTTCTCCCCAAGTACGTTCAGAATCCATTATAACACACATTGTCGGGGCCCTGAAGCTTCAGCCTTATTAGCCTCATGAATGATCCGGCCCTGCGTGCAAATGTCTTTGAAAATTACATCCTGAAACCTTCAAAAAAAACGTTTCGCGCTGCAGCGGCGTCATGTGTTAAAAAAGGTTTGAGGCAGAAAGTTGCAGTTTTCGACAGGCAGCTGCAAATTTTCGTCAGTGACGGTAGGGAGACTCAACATTTTAATTAGCTTTAAATTTTGGCTTTTCCAAAATTGGCGAATTTCTGGCCTCAAAATTTTGTATTTTTAGAAGAAAATTGTCCGGACCGACAAACTAAAACTAGGGGAGATTGGGGCAATTGAGTAATCTTGATCAAGCAAGTTGCTAATCCACTGAGTGTATACATATGCTCAAGTCAATTCACTTAGTTTCTTACTCTCAATGGCATGGAGAATGAGTAGTAGCTTGCGGGCTACGGGGTGAAGGTCTACCCTGCCACGACGCTACTATAACGCGGAGAGAATATCGTGAGATGTTGCATGTGCATGTAGATGCACGGGACGGTGTCGACGTGCCTGGTGCACTCGTTCTCGCCGCACGTGGAGCGCCAAGCGGCACGCCGGTTTCTCGACCCTGCCCGTGACAACGTCTACTACGCCAACAGTCCGGCGATCACGTGGTTCAACGATGAGCTGGTCCTCGTCTCACGCGTCTGGCTAGACCGCGAACGGTCTGTTACTTGCTGGCTGCTGCGTTTAACTGCGGCTCGATATTATCATCATCATGTCACTTAGGCCTATAGACTTTGTTATTTGGCCAACCGTATTAACGGTTGTGCCCATATGACACAGGGTTGTGTCTGCCTGTTGTCTGTCTGTCGTCTTTGACATCATGTATTGTGGCTAAACAGTACGTCGTAGGGGTCGGTGATTGTACTGTTGAATAGGGCAATGACGAGTTCTATATGCTATCAATAATAATCATGTCGCTCTTTTCAGCAGTTTGGCCGCAATTTTCAATTCTGAAAGCCATCGTTCACGTTCGCCAAACTACCGTATTAGCGCTAATTGTAGCGTTTGATAGCAGCGTTAACATAGCGTGTATGAAACTGTGATCATCTCCCCGACCGGAAGTCAGCTTTCAGACATAAGCGGTACAGTCGGCTTACTCTAGCGACAGCTGGGTTTTTTTTCTCGTAAAAACGCATTTTAAACGCTTTTTATCTCCACCAAGTAAACGGAGTGAATGCCAAGATAATGTTTTCATTGGATTGTATTCATACGTTTCTGCGCAGCGGACGTTAACGCCATTAGCTCCAAAACGGTTAAAGCTACGCACATACTGTAACGTGTACGACGCGCATGTTTTCAGGCACAGTACGAACGTGACCCCTTAAAATTTTTTTCGAAAAAGGGGCGTGGCGAGGGCGACGTCACTCCTAAAATTTGGTTGTTACACGCTACTAATTCAAAAGCGGTTCAAGTTACGGATTTTGAATTAAGCACATGCACAGCCACACACCTTTGGATTACTATTTTGTAGAGCTGTCGAAGAGTTAATTTTTTTAACGCATTAATTAACGCGTTATTAACGCACCCAGGCCCGACGAGAGGGAGAGTAGGGGGTAGATTACCACGGGTCCCACGACGTTTGGGTTGGCCCCCGCCTGTAATATAGAAAGTCAAAAACACATTTTAAACGCATAATCAACAATAACTGCCGTCATAGCTAGCATAAAAATCTATTAGCCTGTGGTCAAAATAATTATTTATTCACAGTAGCAATAGAACGGCAACTACAGTTTAGTTACTTGAATTCATTTGATCATCAACTAACCGCAGTTTAACGGAATATTGGAACTTTTACTTTACGGAATTTAGTAAATTAACATAAATTTACGTATGTGCGTTAATTTTGTTAACGCGCGTTAATTTATTGACGCATTAATGCGTTAATTAATGTGTTAATTTGACAGCTCTACTATTTTGTAGAAATTCATCTCGGGAGATGCGCTCTTTCACTAGCGTCTTTTGGTTTTACACGTATGTTTCCCGGTGATGCTGGCAGGTACGAGGCGAAGAATAACTGGCCGTCGAATCAGTTCGCTGACAACTGGCTGTACGAGCAGAGGTTTGACCGTCACATGCGGCCGACCAGCCCGGGGCGTATTCTTGGCATCCCGGCACCTAAACAGTGGTGGGTCGGCGACGGACCGATTGAACCGCGGCTGGTGGCGGTCGCAGGCCGGGTACTGGTGACGTTCAACGCGGCCATGGCATTCGCTCAGCAGACCTACATGGACTACACCGTACTCTGGGACATCAACAGCGACCTGCCTATCATTCCGCGCATTGAAGGAGGTCAGAATAATATTGCTAAACTGACAGTTACTGTGCTATAGACATTCAATTACATACAAGAGGATTTGGAGCACACAGTATTTTTAGCAACTTGCTCAAAAGTGCAAAGCCCCCAAATGCTGTATACAGTTAGCCCTCCATCAACGGATTTCCTTAGCGACAGGCTATCTGCCATTACTAAACGTTGCTAGGCCGCACAAAAACACATGACTAAGCGTCATAGAACGCATCTGATGGAAGGATCAAGTGCTCCAAATGCGAATTTGGCCGGGACTCTGTCCTGAACCCTTCTGGGAGAGCTTTAAACGTTCCCTCACGGCTACTAGTCGGAATCGGGAGGAAGATACCCGTCCCTGTTTCTAATTTTTTCGTCCCCTTCGGTGCCTGCGACCTTTCGTAAAATTATCGGCACCTCATCCCATAGACCCCTAACTCGGCCCTCCTTCGAGCTAATCGTGTCTGAGTGCCTGTTTGTATGTACAGGTACCCCGATGGTGAACGCGTCGGAAGAGAACGACATGCCACGTGACAAGCACTGGATGGGACTGGTCGAGCCTACTGACGCAGCACAGCGTCAGCTGCACTTCGTCCAGAACCTTGACCCGCTCAGAGTTCTACGCTGTACGCTCGACGTCGGCATGTGTCAGTTCACACAACGAGACGAACTCAGTGCCGCTGCCAACAATCAAGAGGCTGGATTCATCTTCCGAGATTCCTTCTCACATTTGCGCGGCGGAACCTCCTTCGAACTCTACCGATATCCAGGTTTTTCTTTTCATACATTTGTTCAGCTTGGTTTCCATGTAACATAAACGCACACAACGTGCACAACGGAACGGACACAACGCAATAATAGACCCCGCTTCTATCTAGTCGCGTTTTTGTCCGTTGTGTTGCTTGCGTGGTCAGCCGCGTCCGTTGCTCTGTTGCGTAGGCATATACTTTCTTGCTTTCGTTGCGTACGGTCGGATGAAAAACAAGCTTTAGACAAGTGAAGATTATGTCGGCCTAGTGCTGACATTGTATGTGGCTGTCCGCATAGTTCTACTGCGTACGTATAGGCTATAACATGCAGCGTACAGCAGTGCTGTGCAGTCTGGACCGTATTTATTAGATTTGGTGGCTTTTCTAGCCGAAAAATTAGCATACCGCACACCGGTTATTCCTGCTCTGAGAAACATTCGCGCCAATTTTATTTCGTCCCTCCTACGTTTGTCTGCACAGAATAGACACGGTGCTGACAGACAAAATTCGTAATGCGATTTATTGGGATAAGCTTAGACGAATAGTAGAATTTTAAAACTACATCATATATGTAGATCATGATTTGATAGATGTTTCTGAAGAGCCAGGCAAGAGTACTGGAGTGATACCGGCGCTGAAAGCGTAATACCGCAACTCGAGGTCATCAATGTCAAACATTTTTTGGTCTTTAAAAAAGCAGACAATAACAGGCTCTTCATGTCGATGTATAGACCTAGGCCTTGGGTCTATGAAAAACTTGCTGAAGGGGAAAATAATTAACTTCTTGCGGGTTATCTGCAAACAAGCAAAGATGTCGCTGTCTTGTGACGACGTGCATGCATGCGGCCGTCCGTTTTCTTTACAGCGTTACACAGTCGTTGTATTTTAGCTATATGGCTTTTGCTATCGCTATTACTGAACAGCTTACGTGCATACAGTTTAGGCCTACATAGTTTTCCCATTGTTTCTGTCTAGAACTGCCTCTTCCACAAAAAATGTTATTGTTTCCGCGAAGAACTTGACCGACACAGTTGTGTGACGTAATGCATTCATAGAGTGGGCGTGGTCTGCAGGACGTAGAGCGATGAGCAGCTTAGGCTATAGGCACTGTGCCGCGCCGGGCCACCAGGGCCATATCGATCTCCGGATGCTCACAGAGGCGCACTTGTCTGATGGATACCGTAGAGTTGTGCGCTGACCTGAAATTTTCAACAGTTACCTCCATACTGGAGATCTTTTTGAGTCAGTCAATTTGCATACAGGATAACTGGGAAAGTTATGAACGAAATTTTGGAGGGGTTGGGCATAGTCAAAGAGAAAAGCTGTATTTAAGGCCGTTGCATTTGCCGAGTGGCGCTACAATTCTTGGACCAGGTTTGAGAAGTGTTTTGTTTTTCGTTGTTAGGCTACTTCGTGCGGTTTTTCGAAACCGCTTGGATTGGAAACCTAGCATATGGCGATTTTCTCAATGCAACTTAATAAAATTGCAATGACCGCGAATGTTTGATGGGATGCCTGCCGAGATTCGCATGAGATTACGAATATCATCAAAAATACTAGCAAAAACGTCAGTCGTTCCTATAGACAATGGGACCCACAGGTCGGCGCTGATCTCCGTTTTCTTAGTTATCAGCCAGACACCAGTTAACATTGCCAGACTACTAATGCATCGCACGGTGTGCCTATTTAGGTTCCACCTTTCGCCGGTACTCATTGCGCCTATCAACGAAATGATAGCTACTGGCTATAGTCTGAGTTAACCGAAATGGTTTACCAGTCTGCCGACGGTCAGTCATTTAAGTAGTAACTAAGCTCGGCGTTGATTAACTTCGTTGATCCGACTCGCTCTGTTAAACCGTTGCCATTAGTGAGCGAGGTACCGGAGTAATTGGTTCGTTATCGAAACGAGTCGGAAATATCGGAACTATACCGTCACTGCAGGGCGCGGTCCGCTGGCCAGCAGCAGCAGCAACAGCAGTAAACAGCAGCTGCAGAGTCTGAGCGATGGACTGCCATTTTCAGCGGCATCGATCCAGCGCCCAGTTAGCTCGTCATCGTCTCTGCAGCAGCTGCTGGAGCTAGTGAAGGTCATAACGTAGCCAGCAGCAAGGTGAGTGAGTGTGTTCGTGCTGCTCTATAGGCCGCCTAACTCACTTAGGCGTCCCACAGACTAACCGCCACTTAGTCCTTGGGCCACGCAACTTTTTGTTCACGGTCATTGAGGCCAAATTGACGGACGTTTCTGGAACGGTATATCCGTCCCACCGCGGTTGGCGTAACTTGCAGCTGTTGACAATAAAATGAACTTCAGTAAAATAACGTTAACAATCATGGTAAGCATATAATAGAGTCAGCACCAGTTGACGACTGACGAGAAACAGCGGTCTGATAAAGTAGGGCCTAATAAATGCCGTTAAACAAAAATTGAGGAGAGTTATCACGAAAGACTGGAAAGTGATTGCTGGACTTGCGAGATGAAGTAGCGTTGTGTCAAAAATCAATTTTGTTTGCTGTCGGACGGAAAGTGTTCAAAAAGATTGTACACGGCCAGTGGCGTTTTTTTGAGGTGAAAGGGCAATACTTGCAGTGCATGCTCTTTCCGTGGCGCTGACATCTTGCACACTTTAGCTTTTTAAACCTTGTTTTATTATTATCAGTTTTTGAAGAAATGCATAAGCTTCTGGGGACCGAAATCTCCCAGACTGCCTGGGCTTCCGTTCTTTAAGCTTTGCAAGTTTGCACACGCCGCTGCAGTCGACCGATCGATTGATCGATCATTTACTCGAGTTGCGAAATAGCAGAGCCATACTCCAGACTAGTCCAGACTCCAGAGATATTTGTAAACAGGCTTAATGATGTCCGGGTATGATTTTCTGAGGAGTCTGCAGGTTTCGAGAGATTGGCAGACGTACGTGCCCTTAGGTTCGATCGCTAGGCCCCTATAATTCGGTTTTACCGGTTTTTACGCGCCCTGCACTGCAGTTCTGTATGGTACTCGCAAGTCTACAAATACGGCGTGCATAGCGCGCCGCCGTTCTCTACGCTTCCGGTATACATCACGGACTGAGTGGTTTTCAAGGTCGTCATCCGCGCGTGGAAAAGCAGCCGTCTTTACCCAGCCCAGCCGGGAACTGCGTTGCGTTGCTTCGTATGCCGTCTATTTATAGCAACTTTTCGTCTCGACCGCCGGACTGCGGTGTTGTAAAATATCTCGGCGCTGGTCGTTACGTCGGCTGCTATACGGTCTGCGAGACGGCGACTGACTGGGTGGTATATTATAGACCTACGCTAGCCGAGTGACTTGCGCAGTTGAAAAAGTTTATTGCTTCTTCGCTGCAGATGACAACATTCTGGCTTTGCCTTCTGTGAAAAAAATTGTTGACGAACCGTGTGCGTCCTCTCAGGACTCAGCTGTTTGCGTGCTCCGTGTGATAACTGCTCAGTGACGAACGAAGGGATCCGGGATATTGACAAAATTTGAAGCTAATTCGGTGGTTTTCGACGAGGCCGCATGGCGCAAATGAACAGTTTTACTTGTCTCATAACAGACGCATTCCTCTACTTTTGACAAACCCTTGGAGGACGTGACCATCGTATGGGGACGCGCCCCAAGCCGTGTATAGTAGGCCCCTATATGGGAGTCCATATGATGGGAGACGCGTCAGTAAGAGAAATAATACACGGCAAAGAGGCAAATAGGCTACAGTTAGTAAAGTGAGCAAGCTTAGCAGCGTCATACATTCAGCATTGTGTCGTGCACAATTGTGGAAATTTTTATGCAGCAAAAAGCATAAATACAAAGCTTTGCAGTTTGGCGCTACAGAGATCCGGTAATTATGCCCACCCCGTAGTGTAGCTTGACGTAGATTTGAGGATGTGAGCATAGAATATGCGTACAAAATATTCCTTAAATTTTTTCAGTCGTTAAAAGATAAATAAAATATAAATTTCACAACACGTACGAAGGGTAAATTTTTTGGAACACACTGTATACTGATAATCGTCGTGAAGTGCAGTAGCCAACGGTTTATTTCTATATGTCATAATAATACGAACGCACGTCGACACGGATGGTCGGCATGGAGTTGCATACCACTAAGCTAAATCATTCAAAGGTGAGATTCTTACGCCAAACAAGGCTGGGCTGACATTGTGTAGAGCTCTATACTATAGGCCTACTATAGTATACGTTCCATATAGCCTAGGCAAGTAGAATGTTTATGCCATATAGCCATTCTTGCCGGCTGGGATAGGCTTTCATGTTACGTCAGCTTCAGTCAAGTCATCTCAGGTAAGTTAACCTAAAAACTCTGGTAGAATGCAGCCTTTAAGAAATAAAACGTGAGCAAGAAAATAAGTATGCTTATCATCGTCGAGCTGTCTAACAGAATCGTACGCTATTTTTTATTTTATGTAAGCCCTACAGTCATTGGCGTCGCTCGCCAGTAATCTGTTGTGGGCGCCACGACCGGGTCAAATGCCCTGATTGCCATTCGCCTCTCAACAAAACTGTAATTTTCAAGGCCACCCTCAGTCGCATAAAATCTGACATTCGACGTCAAAAACAGTGGACTGGGAGGCGTATGGACCCACCATGTGTGTTTACTGTTCAGTTATTCAAGGTTTAATCGACGTCGGTTTATAGGCCTAATGTAGGCCTATAGCTTTGTCACCCTTTATTGCGCGAATTTCGTAAATATATTTTTGTGTTCATCTTATAATATTTTTCTCCGATTCGTGCCCCCTTGCACCAAATGCTGGCGACGCCACTGCAGTATAGTTTATATTTGAAGTTGAAAGTAAATCGTAAAACGTATAAGATGGGTGCTATAGCTGAGTGCGTGTATGGTGCATTCAGCAGAAATGGGCTTCTAGGCGGTTAGGCCTATACTGTTGAGTAGGAGTCTATAGGGATAGAAAGACCCTGCAGTAGGCGTATATAGGCCCATGCCTATTGTCTGGGGGTCAGTTACGATCATATGGTTGCAGTTGTGCCATGCACTGGCTGCGAACGATCAACTTCTTCTTGACTGCTGTAGAAACTCGACTGAGCCTGAGGAGTCTTTCTGGCCCACAAAGACCATGTCATTATTGTAGCCCCATAGCAACAATCAACATTGCAGTCCTAATACCGGTCACGTGATTTGAATGACCTAATAATATATAGCTGCAGCGGATGTCCGGAGGTAAAAGTTTAACCCTTCTATGCCTTAAGGAGGGGGTGAAAACGACCCCCTCATGCGGTTTTTTAAAATATTTTTTTGTATTGCGCTGATATCACCGATATTTTGTCTATCTGTTTTTTGTACATCAAAGACATTTTCTGACATTACACACTACTCTACCCATGATAGGTCAGGTTTTCGGATCTTGGGACATACCGGATTATTGATAAATTAGCTCGTCGATATTGCTGTCGATGGTAAAATTTACAACTAACGGCATTCTTTTCAGTTCTCGTGTTCATTTGTTGTTTATTTGACTAGTTCTTCTGTTTCGGCAATAAAAATACTGAAATATATTTTAACTTCAGACAAAAGACAAAAACGGTTGTGTTTTATGTTATGCGCCATGTAAATTCATGTTTTACTTACTTATTTATTTACTTACTAATTTACTTACACAAAAAAACCTATAGCAGACAGTTCTAAAGTCTTTTTTCTGAAACCCTTTCGAGTGATGCATAAAATGCCTTGAAGTAAGTTAGTAAGTAAGTAGTCTGCAATTGTAACGAGTATCGAGCAAAATGCGACTATTCGTGGAGGGGGTCATTTTGACCCCCTCTTAGGCAAGCGAGCTGCCAAAAAGCTTAGGTGGTTAAAAGTCCCCTGCAGTTACGATCGTATAGCCTCCTGAGTCCGGAGATGATCCCGGTCTCTATGGGAAGTCACTTCAAGTACCCGTCAGTTTTGCGCAAAAAACATTAACTTCCAGCAAGTTAATATCAGGGGCGTCATTTAGGGGGAGAGGGCCGGTGATCCATGGACCCCAAGGATTTACTATTTTTACGCGCGAAAGCAGGTACTGCTATAGCGCGTCTTAGCCATCGCAATTCTGTCTGTCTGTCCGTCCGTCTGTCACACGGGTGGATCAGTCAAAAACGGTGCAAGCTAGAATTACCAAATCTTCACCTTCTGCTGCCTGGAAGACTCTAGTTTCAGGAACCGTAAAGCTTTTCCATAAATTCGAAGGGGGTCATCCCGAACGAGGGCCATAAATGAGAGGGGGTGGGCAAAATTTGTGATTTTGGCCAATAACTCGCTGTATCTCAGTAACGGTGCGAGATAAGGCGTAGGTTACTATTAATCACTAATAGGAAGTCGTATACTGGCTTTTGATTGGCGCCGAATTCAATGACCTTGAATGACCTTGAACGCCGAAATAGGGGGTTTTATGGATTTTTTGGCGATTTCGGGCTGCGACACAAGTCTGTATCATTCACAAGGAGGCGCCACGGTACTATCATTATGTGCACTTCGGCATGACTGTAATAAAGGTGTTGTATTTTATCCCAAA
>Ga0056128_1002879_pt1 | contig 20731 bp, 16 predicted proteins | sample WorMetLIZISLAND2_FD_71113 | JGI IMG/M metagenome (GOLD analysis project Ga0056128, IMG submission 71113) | Marine gutless worms symbiont microbial communities from Max Planck institute for Marine Microbiology, Germany - Olavius geniculatus... ... | reverse complement strand
GATAACTTCTCTGTGCGCTTACAGAGAAGCTCACTCGGTAACTCAAAGCTAAAATATTGCCTGCATTCATCAACTATAGACAAATTATTAGTACACAAAAGTTTCATTAACAGTCTATACGCACAAAAGTCCACTGATTGTATGTCTGCTTTGTTAAGATGACAAGCCTCTAGACCATAAAGTAATACCGGTATACATTTTAAGTTTTAACTACGCTAATGCATAATACCGCTGATAACCGGCATAATGTGCAATCGTAAGCGTTATCAGCCAATTTTTTTATTTTAAATGTTAAATAATTAGGCCTATGGAAATACGTCGTAAATCATTTAATGTCTGTAGATCGTTGTTTACTATACACAGTATACAGGCGGTCGCAGCCACCATACGCAAACTGTAAGTCATTTTTACAAGATTTTCGACGTCTGGTCTAGTGATCTGTTACGTATCTTTTGACTTTCAAACTAAAAATTGTCGCACCAGTTACCTCCTGCTCCGGAAAACTTTTTCATCAATTTTGTTATTTTTTTACGCTTTTTGGTTTACAAGTTAGGAGTTTGTATACCCGTGGCTAGAAACGTGACGGTGATGCGATATGGGAAATTGTATGCTGCAGCTAATAGCTATGCACGGTGTTTCATTGTGACACATTATGACGTCAGTAATACGTCACGACTAACAAAGAATATTTAATTAACAGCCATACTTTGTTATGCTAAAATATTTGGAATTAGTATTTCTTTAGCTACAAGTGGTAAAAATTTCCTGTAAATTGATCGTCATTTGATTGAATTATGAAAGAAAGAAAAAAAGGGGGTCCTTTTCATGAAACACCGTGTATAACTGGCATCAGTTAATACCGCAGCGTATCACGTAACACTCCATTGTCTTGCGCTAACGAACAGTTATAAGGTGTTTACATGATCCAGCAAACGTCCAGCATTAGCACGTGTATTTTGAATACATTTGCTGGAAGTTTGTTGGACGTTTGCTGGATCGTGTAAACACCCCGTTAAGCATGAGGCATGACAATCTGTGGACTAGGCTCTCATCCACTAGGCCTGCTTTTTTACGTTCGGCTTGAAATAGGATTCTGAGTTGACCTCTGAGCGTGGTGATGTGTTGGTGATTGTATGTGCGACAGCTCTCAGCGAACCGAACATCGACTACGGGTTTCAGCGACTGATGAAGCTCGTGCCCAGGCATCCCGGCGACCCGGAACGACTACCAAAGGTAGGCTACTCTATCAACGTCTGTCATGCTAACTGACAATCAAAAATGTCACTTGATGATAATGGATTTTATTTAAAAGATTGGAACTAAAACCATTTTATACGGAACTGGAAAAAACAACAAGAAACAAGTATACGTGTTTACAGAAAATACTAATGAAATAGATGTAGGCTAGGTTTAACAAAAAAGGTGCACTAAACGGCAGAGCAGACTTTGAGATCCTAGTTATTTTGGCTCCTCTCTATAGGCCCACGGATTTTAGAAATCGTTAGGGTCTTCGGACCACTAAGCGCCACCATCGAGACAAGATCGCAGACCACGGTGGGGAGCCTCAGATCAAAGATAAATAACTTTAAGAAAGACTAATAAGAACCAAAAATAAAGAAAAACTATAAACACTCGATCCATTAGTTGCGCTTCTATATTGGTGTTTTTGTTGTTAGTTTATACCCCGTTTACAGGATCAAGCTGGCTCGATGAGCTGGCTATAAGTTAGCTGGACGAGCCAGCTCGATGTTTGTTCGATCGTGTAAACGGGGTATTAGATTCGTTGTGGGTTGATTCAGCTTGACTGAAAATGCCGGACATGAAATTGGAGGACACGAAAAATATCGTATGAAAATAGATAACATTATTTACAATGCAATGTGCAGTGTTCATTTTTTCAAAACAACGCAAGAGCACAAGTCAAAGCAGCTACGTTCATATCTTGCAATTTTATGTCTTGCTATCTTATGCCCTACATATTGGTGCGTCAATTTCGTGTCAGTCATTTTCAGCGTCATTTGAAGCGGTTGATGCCGGATGTCGGCGCGTTGGTGTAGGAGACGATACTGAAGCGAGCGGCCGATCTGGCCGAGGTGCTGTACAGCATGCCGGCACGCGGTGCTACGAGCAACCATCACCAACTGGCTCTGACGTCATCGCGCTCTCCGGTCATCCCTGCCGCTTGCTCAATGTCCACGTCACCGTCGTCAGCAGCAGCTGCACCCGTAGCCAGCTTCACCAGCTACGTCGGTCACCTAGACGCAGCCGCTGCCGCCGCTGGTAACGGCCAGTGGGACGACAGTGCCGGATGGTCGCATCGATACCCCGCGTTTACCTTCTGACCCGTCTACTAGTACAGTATAGCCCACCGACGCTCCCGGCCAGCCACAGGCTATTCGGAATTACCTGCAGTTAACCCATTCATGCCTAGCGTTTCCAAAATAGGACACCTATTTTGACGGCAAACTATAAAATAATTCAGGCACTAATAGGTTAATGCATCCGAAAGGTTTTCGGTCGTGTTTGGGTCACTGTGAAAGTGTACCGAGTCCGAACATTTGGTTTACGTCCCAGCGTCGATTTCTGTAACCTATACTAGCCACCCGTTTCACAGGTGTTCATGTAAAGGATGAACTGGACGATAATCGAGGTCAGCTAGGCACGGAAAACGCTCGGCAGCGTTTTTCTCCGAACGGGAAAAACGTCGGCACCGGATCTCCAGAGCGGTGCGTTTTAAAACATGACCAACGAAGTGCGACTTTCCATGCGGTCGAATAGCATGGATCCAGACGAAGAACAGTATGATTGCATGTTTGCAATACCAATTTTCCAAACCGGTTTTGATACGTTGACCAGCAGCGAGGTCGTGCGATAAAAAGTAACTTAAAGTGGACGCGGCAGAAAGCTGCAATTTTGATTCGACAGACACCCCACAAATTTTCAACAGAATTCGAACAAACAGCTGCAGTGTAAATTTCTGACAAAGGAAGTTACGGGTGCTCAAAATTTTAATTTTAATTTTCCCAAAATGGGGGTTTTAGCTTCAAATTTTGCATTTTTGGAAAAAAATTCTCCGAATGTGAAATTTTCAAACAATTTTTCGACAGCCCAAAATTTAGGGTGGGCAATTGCTTTTCGCAGTCCCCTTGTCATGACGCCGCTGTTTATTAGCAGCTGGTGTTCTGTGCGAAACATCTCACATCACAATATGCCTTCCAGACTCAAAATACACCGTGTCTCAAAAAACAGTCAAAATTGTTTTTGGCATAACGTTGACAAATTTCCACCATTTTGATAATTTTTGGCATAAAGATGGCCAAGACGATATTATTATGTACGGTGCACTTGCCACTTCACCTAATTTGTGTCAACGCACTGCCGTGTGAAACACTGATGCTCCAAATTGACACATCAGGCCTACCCGGCGATTATTTGTATCAGATGGCTCACCTTTGCATCATCAATTTGACAGAGGGTGTGACGCGGTTTAATAATTTTGAGGTATTAAATATTTTATGCTGAAAACAGCAGAGAACAAAATAGCTGGCTGATGAGCTTAAAACACGTCTAATCGATGAGTGAATGCATTTGATCAGTTGATCGTTGATTCTGCTATCAGCCATTGGCGTTCCATCTAACCCCGTCTCGCGTCTTTGTATGCAGAGCACACGTTGGCATAAATTCTAATTTGCAAGCGAGTTGTTATACAAACTTATAATTCTGTAACGTAATTTACATTTTTAGTGTATTTTGTGTTTAATTAACTCGTTACGGCGTTTACTTGAGATAACAACTCAGCATTATGCAACAATTTGGAGCATCTACGTTTCGCATGGTAGTGCATTGACACAAATTAGGTGAGGTGGAAAATGAATGCACCTTACATAATTTCGTCGTATTAGCCATTAACCTGCCTGAAATTGTTAAAGTTAGTAAAAATTTGACAAAGTTATAACAAAACAATTTTGACTGTTTTTTTCTGAGACACGGTGTATTGTCATAACATTGTCGTCTACGGCGGGCGGTCATAACGTTTTCAGTTTCCGTTTTCGTGCGTATTTTTGTCACTACAACGTCAGCAGCAGGACAACCGTTTGCGATTATCTGCCCAGTAGTTTTACGTATTGTATTATTTATTGTTACCTCCGCCTAATGCAGTCACCCGAATCTGTTTGGCTGTCCGTCTGTTTGTCTGTCTGCAAGACTACGCATGCAGAATACGTCTTATGGATGGGGCGATTGGTGGAAATTCCGGACACCGCCTGCAGGATTTTAGTTTGAGCGAAGTTTCGTAGTTAATTTGAGCGCATTTTTTCGTGAAAAGTTTTGGATGGGTGACAGATCTCGATGGGGCTCGGGATCCAGAAATTTCATGCAGTATTTTGTCATTTTTATAATTGCAAGTTATCGACAGCTTAAAACAATTCTCGGCGGAGGTTTTTCTGACTGTTTGCTAATTAATAAATTATTCTTTTGGCACTTAATAAATTCGTAGAATCATTACACGCGTATTTGTGTCACATTTCTACTATCTGTGATGATGATCACAACTGTGAAAGGCAGCAGTATAGGAAACCGGAGCGTAAAATATTAAAAACTGGACGAACGAGCATTATTTTTTAGTTATTTTAAATTTTTTTGCTGCATCATGAGTCGACTTTCTTGTTTGCTAAACCGAATCTAACAGTTTGAAAATTATCAACTGACGATTGTGGTGATTCTTAAAATAAACTACATAATAAGACAGAAACAGCTGGAAGAGAACATATAACACCTTCTAATTAGAACCATAGATGTGAAAAAACATTTTTACGTTTTTTTAAGTTTAAAAAAACATGTTTTTATGGTTTTTAAAATTTTCAAAAATGTTTTTATTTTATTTTTAATGTTGTGTTTTTGTTCTCATCAAAACATAAACGTACAAAATTACAAATATGATGCATTTCATTCTTATAAGCAAATTGTGTTTTGCCCTGTTTTCCATCTGTACCATAATCACGGTTACATAATAACATTCATTACATTCTGTCTTTAATCTTCACAAATGGTAGGTTTTTATTTTTAATATATTATTGTGCTAAATGTCGTTCAATGTTCTTATGTATGTTTTACATGTTTTTTTGTAAAAGTGAAAAAAAACAAATTTTTATGTTTTTTTATTTGCAAATTGATGTTTTAAACGTCTATGATTAGAGCTGTTTGAAACTTTGCATTATTTAGCATAAACACCAATTGCAAATGAATTTGGCAACAAAGGGCGGCCAAGAATTGAAGGCATATATCGCCAAAAGACTGACCTCGAAGTGATGTATGTCTCGCAATAGGGTGATTGTTGTAACTAGCAAGCAACACTTTTTGGCCAAACGATGTCTATAGAAATGTCACAGATTTGAAGTTCCAACTTTGCACGTATGTAGTCGAGGTTTATTGCAGATAGTTGGTGCTCTTCCGGTTTTCGACATTGATTATTTCAAAAAGATCAGCAGAGACAAGAAGCCCAGCTGTTGCTAGGATAGCCGACCGTACTGGTTTTTAGTGACTTTCAAGGTCATCCAAGATCGATGATACTGATTTCTTCTGCAAATTATGATAGGGCCTATCGCTGTATACCGGGCAACTTTTGGCTTAGGCATACGGTCGAAAATATTTAGGCTACGCTGAAAACCAAAGAGAGGAAAGAGACTTGCTTGTTGAAAAGTGGACGTACTAGGCCGGGCTACATCTAGACGTGCTAAAATAGGAAAGATCATGCTATCTGTGTCTGCGGACTGCGGAGATAATACTGAAGCCGACAGGAAGAAGGGCGGACAAGAATTGGCGAGCAGATGGCGTCAGGTCGATGTAATGGCGCTCGGGCTCGCCGTGTCGTCAATGTCTCAAGGGAGGACCTGCTACACCACGAGGCAGAATACAGGAGTAGGGCCGACGCTCCGTGCTCAGTTGCTCGCAGCGTTGACCGCTATGGTCCGCTTTCTCTCTCTCTCTCTCTTATACCCCGTTTACACGATCAAGCTGGTTCGACGAGCTGGCTATATGTTAGCTGGACAAGCCAGCTTGATGTTTGCTCGACGTTTGCTCGATGTCTGCTTGCTGTTTGCTCGATCGTGTAAACGGCGTATTACTGACTGCACCTACAAACAGACTGGTTTAATTAAGAAGCAATTCCGTCAAACCAATAAATGGTGGTAATCGATTTTTAACGATAAATTTATATTAGCCTAAATTAAGTGACTGATTTGACTATTAAATGCGTCGAACACTGCGCACAGTCGAACGAACAGACAGACGGACGGGCAAATCCCGTAATGCGGCCTAGCAGTGCTAGGACGGCCGCGAACCGGGAACCGGTAATAAAATTGTAATTATAAAATTAAACTGTAATTGATGGCTTATTTTTATACACTGCACAGGACTCCAAGGCTCAACGGTTATTTTTGAATCTACAAAACAGTTTATTATGTAGGCCTATGGTCGTTATTTAGACCTATACACTGGATGCGGCCAAAATACTAGTTTAAGTGAAGTAAAATTATTGCTTTATGCATGCACTGTTAGCATTTTTAATATGTTTGTTGACAGAAAACAGTAAAACCAAATACCCGGTCGATATAGGCCTATCTTTGAATATCTTTTTAACAAAAGATATCCAAAGATAATTATCCATCCGGTATTTGTATGAAGCCTCATGGTCCGGATACACTGTAACAATTTGCGCGTTTGTAGCAGATTTCTGCAACTGCAAGTTGTGCCTAAATATGACCGAGAAAATGTTTAGTCCCGGTAAAATAAAAAAAAACATTTTTGCAAAACAACGACTTTCCATTGGCGATTAATAGCAACCGCGCGTGGCCGTCGCTCAGCTTTCTAAGATAGGCCTACGACGACTTATCTATGGCATATCGTCAATTTTCTGTACCCCACTTATGTTTAATTTTAATCCAAAATTTGAGGATGTTTTCTTTGCACTAGACCGCTAAAATTTTGCGTGCAAAAAAGCTGTGACAGTGGACTAATAATTGTGTAATACAATTCCAGATACGGTAGTTTAACATGACCCACCGGACAGAGAAAAGGACGCCATGCGAGCAACGCCAATATCGCCGCATTCATGATGCAGATGCGCTTTTTAAAACCCGTTTTTTAAACCTGGTTTCTCTTCGAGTAACACGATGCGACGCAGTATTTTGAGTATCTGTGCATTATTGAAATTTCGGGGGAAAAGAAGAAACATTACTGGCAGACTGGCACTAGTCCCCGGCTCCCCGCGCTACTCGGTAACTGCCCAGGACACTTTACAGTTTACATACTTTATCCTGGGACGTTTCTTCCCGGAAGTTTACGGTGCGTCTTGTGATTGTAAATAAACATTTTTGTACAGTTAAATAATTATTGTTGTTTTAGTGATCGCGCGTACGTGGTTTAAGTTTTCTTAACTTGTTATTCGGAAGTTTTTCTCATACCTCTGGTGAAACAGTTGAATGACATTGCGCGTAAGATTGAATTTTTGGTAATCGAATCCTCTACTTTCTACTTCTTTTGTTTTTGTTGTTATTGTCTAATAATGCGTTGTCATTGTTACATCATGTGGAAAAAACGACAAGAATTTCGAAGTAATTGGATTGGAGTTCGGATATTTACAATTAGAAACGAGTTTTGATAGTTATTTTTTCGTTTACGTCTGACCCTAAAACTATGAAGTCTAGTTGCCCAGCAGTCTGTCGTTATGACATTCTTGCTGCTTAATAATGGTCTGAGAAAAATCAGCCAGTTATACTGGACTTACTTTAAAGCTGAATAATTGCATAGGGTTAGGGTTAGTATATGTATTTGTATTATCCATGCTTGTTCAGCTTTCATGTGTGTCCGTTACAGCCAGGTCGCAGTCAGAATTTTATGCTGATATCAGTCTTTTAAAATATCACAATATTGATATTGGTATCAGTATTTTTTTTGATCATTACTATTAATGATGTATGGAAAATATGATGACAGCTTCCCTTCTGCTCATTCCCTATCATCCCCGGGTTTCCAAATGGTCAGCAGTGCTTTTTCTGCTTGATTTTTTGCATATGGATCTTTGTACAGAAGATCCATTTTATCATTTGTTCATGGCACAGTAAATGTATGTAATCAACTATTACATTTTTTATGAACGGTGATTGTGAGTTCATAACAACATAGATATTACCTTATTGATAGACTGACTCGATCGAAAGACAGCAACCATAGAATAAAAACAAGATTCGTAATTCTGTATACCCTAAATATTGCTTTGAGGTACCGGTTCCATTTGAGATACTGGTTTCAAAGTGTATGTCGCAATGCACATTGTATAAGTGTTTGGCTGTTTGCTAAACAGGTTAGTGGTAGTACAGTATATAATATTCAGTAGTATTATTTGATTGTATTGTAATACTGATAATGATGATTAGGGTCCACAGTTTTCTGCAGGCCATGGAATTTTGAGCCAAGCTACAGAATTTGCCCTTTTCTGTGGAATTTTGACATTGAATTTTGCAGAAGTTGAGAAATGACCAATGATTAGTACGATTGTCGGCTTGATAACGTAATTAGACTAACTGTATCACGGAGAAAAATCAAACTAAAGTTACTAAACTGCCTAAAACTAAACTGCCTAAAACTGCATCACTGCTAATAATTACTATCGTAATATGGCACAGTGGTAAATAAACACAATGCGATTAATTGACAAATTGCACTTTTGAAAACAAAAAAGACTGATATTTTTTTGGTATGTTGCCAGCATAACTGAGCACATGCCAGCTTCTAGAAAGTGAAGTTTTTTTAGCAGAGTAGAGCTTAGTTTTCGCACAAATTGAAGGCCACGGTAAGCTACGGAATTTGGACAATTTTGCAGCAATGAGCGGCAGAATTTTGCGAACTGGCCTGCAGAAACTGGCACGTGGAATTTGGCAAAATTTTCAACAGAAAACTGTGGGCCCTAGTGATGGTGGTGTTGCAGACCTTCACAATGGTGGCCCTCGCTATGGCAGACTTTTGCTATAGCAGACCCAAATTGTTTCACTTTGATTTTATTACGTTTAACAGCAGAGTGCTTTGCACGTTTTAGCAATGGCCTGGGCGTCTGTCTGTTTCTCTGTCTGTCCGTCTGTCTGTCTGTCTGACACACCCTTGAGCCCTATCAAAACAGTGCAAGATAGGATCACACAATCTTCACTGTGGGCTGCCCCAAGGACTTTATTTTTTTTGCCAAAATTTCGTGCCCCTGGGTGAGGGGGTTTACCTCGAATGAGGGCATCATAGAGGGGTACCCCGTCTGGACCTGTAAGCGAGAGTGAGAGTGAGCAGTAGTGAGCGAGAAACGGGATGAGCAAGATTTTTCCCGTGAGCAAGCGACAATACATACGAGTAAGTCGAAGTGAGCAAAATTTAAAACGGCACATGATTTTTCCCGCACGACACGAAGTCTCTTGGTGTTTGTATGTCTATCCATCACACTCTGCGACTGTAGCCTATTAAAACGGTGCAGGCTAGGATCACGAAATCTTCACTGTCGGCTGTCACAAATTAGACTCTAGTTTCAGGATCTTAGAAAGGGTGCGAGATAGGGCCAAGGTCGCTATTAATCAGTTATAGGAAGTCCCATAAGTCGTTTTGACTGACACCAAAATCAGCGACCTTGAACAGCTTTAAAACCAAGAACAAAGGGGTTATTAGTGATTTTTTGCATTTCAGGTTATGGCTCACATTTGTAGAGTGAACTGTGCCGAAATGGCTGGAGATATAAACAAAGACAACCAGCATTAAACGTAAATTTTGGCAGTTGAAGTTTTGAACTTTTGACCGCAAGTGTTCAGAGGGACCTCAAAGTCCTCAGTCACTTTCACCTTGGGTATCACACACTTAAATTTAAAGGAAGCCAACTATGGAATCAACTTCCATGTGATTTAATGGAGATCACATCTCCTGCATCATTTAGGAAATAATGAAAAAACTACTCAATCTATACAGGGTGCGACAAAAAAATAACCCCCTGTCGTATTTCACAAAACTTTAAGCAGCAACTTAAAATTTTTTGATGGAACCTAAGAACCTTGCAATTTCGAGATTTACCTACGAGCGAGCGAAAAAACGACTGGTGAGTCGCTTACGGGTCTAACCCCCTCTAAAAAGTTTGTATTTTACTGCTATTGGCTCACCCAGCATGAAAACAGTTGCAGATAAGCACATACATGATGCTTATCATAACAAGCATTTGTGACAAGGTTTTTAGGTGTAACAATATCAATGAACTTGAATGACCTTGAATTCCCAAAATAGGGGTTTTTAGTAAATTTTTCGCAATTTTACATTGCGACAAGCATTTTAAGAGTGAATTGCATCAAAATGGCTGGAGATAGACCAAGGCAACCTGTGTACGAAATTTTTAGCATCAAACGTAGATTTTATTAGTTTAAGTCAGTACCCCTAGGTTCAAGGAGGTCTGTGCATGCAAGCGTCAAAGATGGGTACCCCTCTGAAAAGTGTTTATTTTACCAATATTGGCTCGTCTAGTGGGAAAACAGTTGCAGATAAGCATAGACATGCTGCTTATCATAACAAGCACCGGTGTCAAGCTTTTTTGCAGTAGAACATCAATGACCTTGAATGATCTTGAATTTCCAAAATAAAGGGTTTAAGTGGTTTTTTTTGCGATTTTCGGCTGCAGTGCACACTTCTAGGTTAAATTGCAAGGGTAAATTGCAACAAAATGGCTGGAAATAGACCAAGGCAATCTGCGAAGAGGAACTGCTAAGGCTGTCAGACTTCTCATGAGCTTTGCTCAGAATACTTGTTTTGTTGCACATTACATGAGTGTGCTCGCAGTAAGTGGTTCTGTGGTGACTGTTGCAGACGTAATGGTTGAGCCATCGCTGGGTGTCTCGGATGAGTTGAGTAGAAGTGGGTTGTCGGCGGTTGATGAGGCTGGCATGACATCGTCGGGCAGTTTGCAGCCGAACCATGCTGGCGCTGCAATAATGGCGCCAGCTATGGATAGCATCACCACCGAAAGTACACCGCTTTTGCTGCGATCAGAACAGTTCCGTGTCGGTATCATCAGTGGGAATTATGACGCCGAGGATCGCCAGTTTGTGACGGTTTTCTGCGATGCCGAACGAGCCATAGACCACGGCATTTACCCACAACGTATACGACAAGGCTCTAGTGGAAGCTACTTCGTAAAAAATTCCCTTGGAGTGGGTATTTCAGTAATTTGTGTATTTCACTCCATATTTGACAGTAGTTAATTGTAGTTGTCACAAGAAATAGTGATGGATAAGTCTATTGCAAAAAAAGAGTACACATGGTACATATAAAAATAAGTAAAATTTTCAACACAGACATGCTTGCAATGTGTAACATTGTATAATACAAAGTAGTATAATTTGACTCAGTGTAATACTTTTGGGCATGAATTTAGTTACTTCTTTTCGTATTTTGAAAACTTGTTTATTAATATTAACTCAGCTTTCATGATTTTTATTATTTTGCAAGGTTGAGACATGCAAGCACATACCCAAAGTTCCATTGCATTTTGCTGGGTAAAATGTCCTAAAAATCAAACCGCAAACTTTATCTGGTTTTAATTTATTGTTTCACTAATAATGAAATGTTTTATTACCTCCGCCAAGGAGGTAATGTTTTTGCCAGACTTTGTTTGTCTGTCTGTCTGTGTGTTAGCAAGATAACTCTAAAAGTTATGGATGGATCTTTCTGAAATTTTGAGGGTATGTCGGGAATGGCACAAACTACCAGTGATTCAATTTTTGGGGTGATCCAGAAGGAATCCTGGATTCTGGATCACTTTAAAATTTTCATTACCATTGCTTTTAATGGGGCATAAGGGAAACCGCTGCAAAACCGAAGATGGTGCTGCCACCTAGCGAACAACATTGCCTTGGCGGAGGTGTGCGGGCTCTGACTGCTTTCTAGTTATGATTAGTTTTGAAAACTAAGATGAATTTGCAAATTTGTGGATAGTTGCTCAATGTAGACAATATCTAGCACTAGCCTTACTCATTGCAATATTTTGTGCCATATTTATTTGTATATTTTAGCATGATATCTACCAGAGTATGATTAAATTAAAGGGGACCAGTGCATTTCTGTGTGAATGTTGGACTTGTAGCTGATACGTTGTGGTTTGATGCTCACTTGGGTCATTTAGAAGCAATATTCAGCAAGTTGCATATTTACTGCTGTGCTTAGGAAACTCATCCTAGGACCGTGAAATGAGCAGCAGCATACAGGCAGTGTGGGGTGAAGGTCTATAGTGCATATTGAGTTGTTGACTGCAGACTATGTCTGCTGATTGCATCACTCGCTGGCCGATGCAGTTGCTTTATAGCACGGACATGCATTTTGACACTATTTTGAGTAACTGAGTAGGCTTCTAGGGGAGGGGGTACGTGCTTCTGATTATGCAACATTAGTGTTACCTTGCCTGAGGCACGAAGTGACGTTAGTGTTACTGGGGTACGTGGCAGGGTGGAGGGGCGACCAGCGAAGCGTAGCGAAGTCTGTGATTGGTTGCTGCCAAGTTACGTGTCGGCCAATCAGGTGTATGCAATTGTTGTGCGTCGGCTAATCTGTAATCTTATTCTAGTTTCTTTATTTCAGTCATTTTTCGGATTTTTAAAGTTTCACATTCAACAGTATTTCTGTTTTCAGTATCTCTAATTTCATTTTTCTTCAAAGAGAATAACACTGATGTCACACTACCGTTCTTCCAGTCCTTTCATGGCTATACCAGTGTATAAACAGTGTATCAAACATTTCGTTCTACGGCCTACAATTAGCTTATCCAGTACATCCGTCAGCGCAGGTGTGATTGGTGCTGTACCGGGAGTGAATAAATATTAGCTGTTGCGTGCTGTATGCATCTGAGCCGGTGCGGAAGACTTAGTACTAATGAGGCTAGCGGACCTGGTGTTACTGTAGTGTTTGATGATGATGACGTCAATGTGAAAACAACCGACCGACCCGGCCAACCCACGCGCTGACGGGCTGCTGTTGTCAGCTGGCGTATAGGCCTATCTATATACAGCTGTCGCCAAGCTGTGTATATTTTATCTGCAGTGTCGTGTTAGTAGCAGCGGCAACTAGGCTACTGTATATATGTGTGAAGTGAACTATTGTGAACTTGTAGTGTTCTGCTGCCTTGCATGGTAGCATTGGACCGACGATTGGCGAGTTTCTGTGTGCGGACTTGCAGCGTTCGTTTCGTTGCCTATCGACGTCATCTCTTCATTAGTTGTGAATTTATTTTTATCGACGGGCGGCCAGAGTGCGTCGTTGGTGGTCAGTTGAAGCCGGCAGCGTTGCCAGAGATTTTTGAAGGTCACGGTGGTGCCCCCAACACTGATGGCGAAAAGTAGCCCAATTTCTAAATTTCTCATATCTAGCCTAATGGTCTGCACTCTCCAGAGGTCTCGGTCTTGACGTTTCGATCTATAGAGACGTACTACTAACGTCTCGTCTCAGTTTCGACTCAAAAGGTCTTGTACACATCCCTGCTCTGCACTCCCGTGATTGAAAAGTGGCCCAAAAGTAGCAAGCAAGGCGCCACGGAAGGGCAATTTTACGTCGCCAACGGCTGCCAAAAGTAGCCCAATTTGTGGTGGTTTTTCGATCAATCTGCAACCGTGAAGTGGCGGTGCAGTACGGTGAGGTGACGTAGCGACCACCTAGCCAGTGGCGTCATTTCAGTAAATCACTGAAGGGTCTCGTTTTCTTCCCATTTCCTTTCCTTTTTTCCCCTAATTTTTCTTCCTTTCACCTCGCCTGTTCCCCCTCTTTCATCTGCTTTCCCTTTAGAAGTACACAGTGTCTCAAAAAACTGTGCCGCTTTTATTTTTGAATAACTCTGAAACATTGGTCGATTAACGTAATTTTTGGCACGCAAAAACATGAAACAACTTGACGTAAACGATCCTAGTTGTGACTCTAATAATGCCACTACACTACCTTGTAAAATGCAGAAGTTGCAGTTTGGCCGTTTACAGCAAGGAATTCATACTGGCTAACGCATGCATCGTTTAGAAAATTACTGAGACTCCAAAATCATCTAAAATATGTAATTTATTTGACACTAATCGTATTAATTTTAAGACAATATGCCGACAAAGTGAAATAAACGCATCACCAGAGGGTGAGCTGCTTTGGTCAGCTGTTGTTGAACGTGCCTTTGGCGAGCGTCAACTTCCACCGCTTGCGTTCTTGCTGGAGGAGGTCATTTTGATCACGTGCTGTAATAAAGATGATGTCATGTGACGCGTGTGACATTTTAAGATGCAATAGTTGCCAATCGTGTTTGTTGCTTTTCAGTTAATAATTTCAGAGCTGACGCGTGCGCTATCCAGTATGAATTCATTGTTGTAAACGGCCAAACTACCACTTCTGAATTTCACAAGGGAGCGTAGCAACATTATTAAGATGAGGTGGAGTGGCCAAAACTATAGCCAATTGCGTCAAGTTGTTTTGTGATTTTGTGTGCCACAAATTATCAAATTTAGCCAGTGTTTCATGAGTTATTCAGAAAATAAGTGGCACAGTTTTTTGAGACATGGTGTAGCGCCACTTAAATCCAGCTAGAGGGTCTGGAAGCGCTGTAAGTTCCCCCAGCGGAGTCTGGGACAGAGCGCCAGCCGAAGTCGAATTTGATGAATTAAGCCTTAAAATGTAACATTTTTGTGGTAACAAATTGAGTGATTTTCCCAATAATCAACTGACCATATTTCGTGCAGTTTACACAGTATAGGTCTACTGGGGACCAGAATTTTGTCAATATAGTCATATTGTTCTTGCAGCAGTAACACCGTTTCACGTTTAATTGAAATCTTTAATCCTTGGGGTCCATAGACTTACCTTAACCCCCCTCTCCCCGCCCTAAGTGATGCCCCTTAACCCAACACGACGACGTGAATGATGAATGACGTCAAGGGGTGGTGTCATCAGTGACTGAGCAATGATGTCAAGCAGTGAGGCCCAACAACAGCATTGTGACGGTGACACTGTGCCGGTGCAGTCTGTCGTGGACTATGAGCCGCTGGGTGGATCATGCATCAGCCTGGATGACATCCTAGTGGGTGGATCAGCTAATGGAATGGTGGATGATGACTTCTTCCAGTCCGTTCTCATTGAGGCTGTGCTGGCCCTGGACACAGGTCTACACGCCCAGCTCATTACTACCGGCTCCAGTGGCTCTTATTACATCACAGATCGACAGAAAGTAGGCTACGACCGATAGCCTAGTAATAGTTACGGATTGCTATGAAATTACTATATTGTAATTTAACATGTATACTGGATAGCCAGGAGCAAGCGGCCTGCACTGCTGCATGTGTTACAAAAGTTCTGTAGTTATTATTGGAGACATTATAGACATTGATCACGTGCTGGTGGTGCTATTTGCATGTACAGAGTGACCACTTGTCTGGAAAACAAAAAATGTCATGGATTTCAGTCAAAAATCTGGGAAATTTCACGGAAATGTCAGGGGGAAAATCTTATCGGAGAAAATTGCCCAAAAACTTTCCAAAAAATTGCACCAACAGGCTTTTTAGTATCACTCACGTAGTACTCTGTGCCAGTTATTTTATGCTGTTTATTGCTGAATTTTGCTTACTTGTGTTCTAGTTTCTAACATTTATACGCATGTTATATTTTAGTTTGTACTAGTATCAGGTTATCGTAGTTGACTTTGAGTACCAGCTGAAATGATCACGAGTGCCGCGAATTATCGGGAATTGTCAGGGAATTTCATAATGTCTGGAGAGTGGTCGGTATGAGAGTGTATGTGCTGCTGTTGTTCAGAAAACAATCGGTGTGTTCAAGCCAAAGGACGAGGAACCATACGGTCAGCTGAATCCCAAGTGGACAAAGTGGATGCAGAAGATGTGTTGTCCATGCTGCTTCGGTCGCGGATGTCTGATTCTGAACCAGGGCTACTTATCCGAGGCTGGAGCCAGTCTTGTAGATCTGAGGCTTCATCTCAACATTGTGCCTAAGACAAAAGTACGTTATAATAAACGTATAATATGTATAGGTTTCAGCTTCATTGGCTTCCTATCGAATGGCGAATCGGGTTCAAGCTTGCTTCTTCTGCCTATAAAGCTATACATACCGGTAACCCGCCTTATCTCACTGATCTTCTACATCATCACTAATCTCTAAGGTTCACACGCTCATCTTCTAGCCATCTACTTGACGTTCCGTGACATAACTTGTCTTTTGGTTCCCATGCATTTCGAGTTTTCGCACCACAAGTATATAATTCTGTCCCTTTTCATATCCGTCGAGCTCAAACACTCACCTCTTTCAGACGTCATCTTAAAACTTATTATTTTCAGTCTGCTTATCTTACCCGCTAGCGCTCCTCTCCAATGCCCCTGATTCTCTTCTGAGATACTGGCACTATACAAATTGGTACTTACTTACTTACAGTGCCCTATGCGAGTGTAATAAGGTATAATACGTGGTAGACTATGTTGAAATGTGATCAAGGGCATGTTCTGCCTGGATGCATGTGTGATATAACAAGAAATCTGAGCTAATGCTCATGAGACGCGCGAGATCTTATAGCAGTTTCTGTTCGCAGGTAAACTTAGTCTGTTCCCATCCATTTCGTCGCAATTCACTCTTTTGCAGCCAAAAATCGCAAAAAAATCACTAAAACCCCTATTTTTAGGGTTTAAGGTCAATTAAGGTCATCAATGTTGACAATGCTAACAAGCTCGTCGCCAGTGTTTGTTATATTAAGCAGCATATCTGTGCTTATCTGCAACCATTTTCACGCTAGACAAGCCAACAGCGGATAAATAACCACTTTTTAGAGGGGTACCCCTCTTTGACATCTGTGCATGCAGGCTTCCTTGAACCCAGAGCGTTTGGACTTAGATTGCTAAAATCTACATTCAATGCTGAATATTTAATTTGCAGGTTGTCTTGGTCTACCTCCAGGTATTTCGGCGCAATTCACTCTTGAAATGCGTGTCACAGCCTGAAATCATGAAAAATTCACTAAAAATCCCTATTTTGGGGGTCCAAGGTCATTCAAGGTCATCGATGTTGACATTTCTAAGAAGCCCGTTGCCAGTGCTTGTTATGATAAGCAGCATGTCTGTGCCTATCTGCAACCATTTTCACATTAGACGAGCCAATAACGGTAGAATAACGCCTTTTAAGGGTGCTTCCCCCATTTTTTCCCTCATTTATGGGGACCCCCTTCAGACAGTGTCATGATATTTTGTCACAAAATACTAGAGACCCTAAGCTATCATATGGTGAAAAACCGAAGTCTCTATCTCACCTGGTCTTGGAACTCCACCGGGACGTGACAGATGGACACCAGGACAGAATTACGGTAGCTAATACACGCTGCAGCTAGCCATGCTAGCGCTCGCGCGTAAAAATGCGAAACACTCTCAGTTGTCTCACTTGAGTGGAGTGAGATTATGTCATTATGGGCACTTATAACAGTCCAGACGCTGTGGTGAGAGATAGGAGGACTACGTAGGCTACAAAATAAGATCAGTGACATTTATTGGCTGACATAAGGTCATAGCTTCAGTCACAGTGAGTCAAAGATTACAGACGACATCATCAAAACTCATTTCCTAATAATATGCATGTAGTTAATTTGGCTTACTTGAGGAACACATACACAGGTTTGCCTGATAAGCATTTAATGCTCACTGCTCAGCGTTTACTGTGGACGTTTATCACTGAACCACAGAGACTGGTCATGTTAGTTCTTGCACGCTATTGGTCGGTTGTGTTAACTTATAATGTTATGTGTTCTGTTTGGTGATCGGTTATTTTATTATAAGCCAATGTAACAATTATGTACCGGTTACCATATAACATTAGTGAAGACATTAGTGAATAGCTGAAGCTAGAAGCCTGTCGAGTTAAGCTGATACAAGCTACCATTTGCACTACATTGCATTCTGTCGGTGGGTTGCATTTGTCAGGTGGTCCGGCTGGCGAGTGAAACGTTTAATTACAGTCCAATCGATCGAGCAAAGTCAGTCACTAAGAGGAATATAACGGACAGGTTTCCACAGATTGGTCGGCACTTTCATCGGCTTGGTCTGCCACCAAAGGTTTGCACCAGTACAGTGTTATCAGCTATTAGTAGGTAAGTAAGTAAGTAAATACATTTATAAAGCACACATCATGATATGATATGTCTCCCACTCCTCAGTTGCCAATAAACGCTGTCAAGTACGCAGCCAGAATTAAGCAACTTCAGAACGAATTTCTCATGATGATTAGTGCATTCAGTAAATGAATCTGTCAATCGTTGACTTTGTGTAAAAATTGTAGTTCAGTTTGTCATTTAAAACAATCGATTGATTTGTCTCAACAAGAAATATGAGCAACTTTATGGACAGGTATATTTGTCCATTGAGGCTCACACATTCATCTGAAATTGTGACTCTTATTTTAGATTTTGATGTTGGTTATTGAACTTGAACTTAAACTTTATGACACATGGCGTTTTCTAGGCCTGTGCCGGCTTATTATGTCTGTTTATTACATAAACCGTTGCTTTGCTTGCTCTATAATATAAGTACTTGTGCATGTGTGTAGGTGGGGTCACTGCAGCTGTTTGTCGAGGGCTACAGAGATGCGGAATTCTGGCTGCGGAAGTTTGATGTGGAGCCACTGTCTCCCGGAGCCTTGAAGCGTTTTCAGAGCCAGTTTGAACGACTCGTAGTGCTGGACTATGTCACACGAAACACAGGTGACGTATTCGCTGGTGTTTTGATGTGTCCAGTGTAAAAACTGAGCGTATGATGGACGAGAGTGACAGTACTTTACTATTAGTTTGTTCTTGACAGTAGCGATGAAAATTAATGGCTACTTTGCCTTACCTTCGGGGTGGACAGGTTATGCACCTGTCCAGCGCTGAGGCCGTATCAGCTCGGCCCAATGCGCAGAATTAATGGCTAATTCAGAAAGAAAAATGCACGACAGTGGAATAGAGCAGTGACGTAAAAATCATGATGATGAAGTTTTACATGAACCATAAGGTCTATAGGGTGGTGCTCATCTCCGTTTTCTAAGCCATTAACAGACACCTGTTTACACTGCGAGACTAGACATATGGGACTAGTGTGTCTTGCATTGTGCATGTTTATGCCCCATATTTCACCGGTACTCATTGGGCCTACCCATGGAAGGGTGGCCAGACTGAGTTGCCCTGGGTGGCTTGGTTGCATACCAATAGGGTATATCCACAAACACTCGTCCATCTCAGTAATAACCCGATTTATCAGAGAATAACTTTGTTATTACAGCTAGCAGCCAGACCAAGCCGTCAACATTGAGCAATGAGTCATGTGCAAAATAGTTCATACCATTGCTACTGTTAGCTTTTATTTTTGTTCCGGGAGCTAGTTTTCCAGTGAATTTTCCACTGTTGTTTAGTTTCGTAAGAGTTTGTGAAATCCTACAGTATTCTGCTAGCCAGATGTCATCACGTTTTCAGCTAGTGGCAATAGCAGTGCAGAATGCTTGTTTAATTCTAAAAATTTATGACAAAGTGATATCAGTTTTCTATGCTGATACATTTTAAATAAACTTTATTCATTCTGCAGATTAACAAAAGAAGTTTAGGGAGCAGACTGGTCTGTCAAAATCTGATCTGATTCAGTCAATCGGATTTAGAAATCATGTTCAACTTGTTTTGTTAATATGCTGAAAGAACACTATTGTTGTCAGTGCGATGTCATTTGCTGGTGTCTAGATCGTGGTAATGACAATTGGTTAATAAAGTACGATATGCCGGACATTGATGAAACGCATCAAGATGTAAGTTGGTCGTTATTTTTCTCGTGTTTCTTTTCCACACTTTCTTTATGGTTCCCATACTGTAGCACTATGGTCACTGTTTCTGCCAATATTGCATCTGTATTAATTATTGGAAGATCACCTGCAACTTCTTGGTGGCTGATACAAGCCAAAAGAATCGATGCGAGTGTACTCTGCCTATAGGCGTCCTGGTCTAGTACGAGTAATTAAGCATAGCTGGTTGGCCAAACCGCCAGCATCAAAGCACTGAAGGAAATATTTGACATTACAGTACAGATATGAATGATTACAGCAGTGTCTATTTTAGTATTTGTATTTAAATTATGTTGGCAGTAGAAAGATATTGTGTGTATTTATTGGGGACCGCTCTAAGTCCTCAATGCCATGGCTAGTCAGTGGTCAGCTTAATAAATGAGAATCTCAGGGGTGGTTCTTCATTGAGCGCGAAGCTCCTTGGTGTGACCCGTGCGTGTTATACTGATAATACAGATCATGCACATAAAACAACAAGATCGTTTATTACCAGAAGTACCTGTATTCACCGAGATACAGTTCAACACACGAACAATACAACAATGTCCACTTAATTAACAATAACACTGTAAATAAAATGTACGCGTCGCTTATATACTACAGGCCGGCGCGGTCCCACACGGACCGCGGCTGGCCAGCGATGCAGTCCGAAAAGGACGCCAACGGGCGCCAAAGCCTACGGGCAATCCGCACATGTAGCAGATTCCAAGAATATGGGCGTGGCCGGCCTACATCATCATCATCATCATCGACAACCGTGGGCTCAATGCCCGTTGGTGTCTGACGCCATTCTTACTATCGCTGCCCACCGCTGCCTATCTAGGGCAGCGTGGCTTAACTCCTGCGGGGTTGTCCC